>ERZ791905.2313-NODE-2313-length-10781-cov-2.506806_pt1 | contig 10781 bp, 15 predicted proteins | sample MGYA00510147_ERZ791905 | MGnify/ENA primary metagenome ERZ791905 (study PRJEB30046, sample SAMN00792084) | human gut metagenome | study: EMG produced TPA metagenomics assembly of the A metagenome-wide association study of gut microbiota in type 2...
ACTCCGCAGATCAGGAAATGGGGACGTGCATCGGAACCTTTTGGAACGACGACAACAAGCCCCCCGGCGGAAAGGAGGGCCTGTATCGTTACGACTACAACGACAAGCAGGGCGTGGCCTACGAAAGCTATGACGGAAAAAGCGGCAACTATGAAGAAAAGATCGACGGAAATACGACGGAAACGGTCGGCAAGAACGCAACCCACAAAATCGGCGGTGATCTGAAATTCATAGTCGGTGGCTCTACCGTCACGCTGACGCAGGGCGGCACTATCAAAATCGAGGGAACGGACGTTGAAATCAAAGGCTCCACCGTGAACATCAGCGGCGGGAGCGGAGATTGCAAGATAAACGGCATAAGCCTTGTGAATCACCTCCACGGCCACGACGGCGGCGCAACTGCTGGCCCGTATACCGTGGCTGGCGTTACAGGGAAGCCGCAGTAATCGGGAGGTGGTTCTATGGCATGGGGCGGAATTGGCAGCTTTGCAGGGCTGGTATTCACAGTGTCGAGCTGGCGCGTCGTAACGCCGGACAATATCAACGGCTCCACGTCGAGCAACTGGGCCGCCCATAGCGTGATTGGCGGAAAGGAAAAGAGCGAGTATGTAGGGCCGGGAATCAAAGAGTACCAGTTCGAGTTGCTGCTTAATTCACAGTTCGGAGTAAACCCGCGCAAGGTGCTGAACGCTTTGCAGGAATTGTGCGAGGCTGGCGCTGTTGACTACTTCATCATCAACAACAGGCCGCTTTCCCGCTATCCGTTCAAGTTCGAGAAAATGTCGGACACCTGGGACGTGGTACATAGATTCTGGGGCCTCAAGTCCTGCAAGGTGACGTTGACCCTAAAGGAGTATGTATGAGTGACGAACTGAACAACTTGCTGCTGGGCGACATCGAAGTTGAAGTTGAGCCGTCCGATGGCGACCAAGACCGCGACGTGTACAATCGCCTCATAACGCTGTACGGAAGCCGAGTAGGAGAACAGACCCTTGACCGGGAGTTTGGCCTGGACATTTCCTGCTTGAGCCTCCCGGCGGAAGCGGCGGAAGCCCTCTTGACCGCGGAGATCACCAGAAAGACGGCGCGCTACGAACAGCACGCGCAGGTGCAGCAGGTTGATTATAGCGAACAGGACGGCAAGAAAGGATATATCCGGCCAAAGGTGGTGGTGAAAATTGTCTAATATCACAGAGTTTGCAGACATCCCGGAGTACAGCGTAACAGGAAATCTCACCCTGCAAGGTGCGCGTGACCTTGTTATGGACATCTACACCGAGAACTACAAAAAGGTTTATGCCAAGGCCCCGCCGCTGTACGACAGTGACCCGCTGACGCTGACCCTTAAAAGCATGGCTATGCTGTACTACATGGCTATGCAGGTGGCGGAGCGGCGCGCACTGGCCGCTATGCTGAAATCGGCAGAGGGCGCGCAGTTGGACAACATCGGCTTGCCTTTCGGCGTGAAAAGAAACCCGGCAACATACGCCACGGTGACGATCCGCTTTACCTTGTCGGCGGCGCAGAAGAGCGTGGCAATGATTCCGCAGGGAACCCGCATCCGAACTGGTGCGGGTATTTATTTTGCCACAACGGAATACGCCCAAATCGACATTGGCGAAACGAGCGTTGATGTGCTGGCAAAGGCGGAAAAAGTCGGTGCGGAGAGCAACGATATTCCACCGGGCGTTATTGATACGTTGGTAGACGCAATCCCGTTTGTGGCTGGCGCTGTGAACATTGATACCAGCAGCGGCGGTGCAGATGTAGAGAGCGACGACAGCCTGACCCGTAGAATCTGGCTGTCCCCCACGACGTACAGTTGCGCAGGCCCGCGTGATGCCTACGAGTTCTGGGCTATGAGCTTTCGCTCTGACATTGAAAATGCCATTGCGATTTCTCCGAGAAGCCAGCCTTGCACGGCGTACATCTACTTCATGCTCACGGGCGGAAAGATGCCGAGCGAAAAGGACATTTCCGAAATGGAAACCTTTATGATGAATGAGGCCCGTCGCCCCATGACAGACCTTGTGATCTGCAAGGCCCCGGAAGAGGTGGAGTATAGCATCGACTTCACCTACTACATCGGAGCCAGCTCGAAGAAGAACGCCGACATCGTGCAGCAGAATGTGGCACAGGCGGTGCAGGAGTACCAGGACTGGCAACGCTCCATTGGCCGGGACATTAACCCAATGGAGTTGATCTACCGTCTGCGCGCCGCGGGCGTGAAGCGCGTGGAAATGCGGGAACCTGCTTTCAAGGTGGTGGAGAGCGGCGCAGACAAGGAAAAGGCACTCGTGCAGATTCCGAAGTTGAGCGGCCAGCCAACGGTCGTCTATGGAGGTGTCGAGGATGATTAAACTCCGCGAGGCCAGGATAACCGACGGCGTGCCTAAGATCGTCGCCGCCCAGCCTTGGGTGCAGGTTTTGTCCGAAGTCTACGCCGAGTTGCAGGGCCGGGTGCTGGATTGCCTTGACGCTGGTGTGACGTTCTCCGAAGTGGATAGCTGCTCCGAGGCAACACTCGACCAGATGGCAGTATATCTCAAAGTCGAGTGGTACGATTCCGCCGCCGACTTGGAAACGAAACGCAGGATCATCAAGACAGCCATTGAAATTCAGCGGTACGCCGGAACGGTAAAGGCTGTCCGGGAACAGGTCAGCGTGACTTACCCGGATTCCGAAGTGGAAGAGTGGTTCGACTACGGCGGCACTCCTGGATTCTGGCGGCTGAACGTGAACATCACCGATGCCCCGGCGCAGTATCACACCATCGACGAAATGGAGGATTTGCTGGGCTACACCAAACGCCTGACGGCTCACCTTGAGCATATCAGCTACATGGTGCGGCACGGAATTTCCATTGGTGCGCAGGTGGAGTGCATGGCATACAAAGTGCCCATCTGCGGTGCAACGATCTGCGGCACATACTGGCGGCCCAGTACGTTAGGCTGGTCGTCCAACGGCCTGCTGAACGTCGGCGGACAGGCAGAAGCATTCCTGGACAGCCCGAAGATCACGGGTACAATCCCCCGGATCAGCACAAAGGGATGGAGTGGCGGACAAGCACTGGATGCTACGCCGCAGATGGACGCTTACAAAATACACCCGGCGGAATCCGGCGACGGCACGGCAACTGGCGAGAAGCCGCAGGCGGCCACGCTGGGCGCAAGTTCCGCCGCTACGGTATCGAACGCCGTAAAGGTGGAGGCGTTCAAGGTAAAGCCCCGCGTCTGCGGCAGAGCAAAGTGTAACAAGTAACGCTGCAACCGCCCCGGACAGGGGCTTTTATTATGCAGGGAAAGGAGAAAGAGCATGGCTTTTTTCACAGATACTTTTCTGAAAGCCCGCCGCGAAGAACTGCTGCGGGCGGTGAGCCGCTTCCAGTACCAGCTTAACGGCAGTACATGGAAAGACGGCGAAATCAACTCGAAGCAGGTTGTCGGGAACGCAGTCGTGGTGTACGTCAACGCTCCGTCGTCCGGCCAGAAAGACACCATCACGGCGGTTCGTGTGTATGACCGCAACGGTGAACTGGCCGGGAGCCAGACCGTGAGCCTGACCCGCGACAGCGTGAACGCCGGACTCCTGCGCTTCACGTTCCCGCTGGTGGAAGCAACGTAAAGGAGGACAACAGGTTATGCACAATAGAACATTCTGGGTAGACCAGGTGGAGGATCAGGACGGACAGGTTATTCAGCAGGGTACGCTGATCGACCAGGCGCACTTGAACAACATGGAGGTCGGCATTTCCGACATCCATCTGGCATACCGCATCATTCAGAACGTCGTGCTGTGGTTTGGCCGCAGGCTGGGTGTGCTGGAAACTTCCAGCAACAGCCACGACACGGACATTGCCAGCATCAAGTCCACCGACACCACGCAGAACAGCCGCTTGTCGGCGGTGGAGTCGGAGATTGCCGCGGAGGTCAAGGAAGTAACCCTGACCGCAAACAGCAATCCGTGGCCGTTCTGCACCAAGGAAACGGCGGTGGCCCTGACGACCACCCGCAAGAATACCAACTATGACGTGGATGTGGCTGTCAAAAGCTATTCCGGCGGCAGGCTGGGCGACATTACCGTGAGCGACAAGCTGGTGAACGGCTTCAAGCTGACCCATGACGGCAGCGCAAAGACTGTCGTTGTGACCGTGAAAGTGACAGGAGGCATGAAGTAACATGAAAGTTGTAGAGTTGAACGAAGGCCGGAAAATCGAGTACGAGTTGAACGGCACGAAGCTGGACTTTGCGGACGGTACGCTGACCGTGAACTTGGCGAAGTACCAGCGCGACAGCGATATTACCAAGACGGTGATTGGCGACAAGGACGGAAACCTGTTGCTGATCGACAAGCCAGATACCCTGCCCGAAAAGAACGCCGATGGCCGCTTCTATGTTGCCATCGTCGAGATTCCGGCAACCGAGTATGAGGAAGTAGAAGTTGAGGGCGAAAACGAGGTCATGCCCGCCGCAGAAGTGGCGGACGAGAACGACAGCGCCGAGGACACCGCACCCAAGACTCACATTGAGCGCAAGGCAAAGCCGCTGGACACCGACAAGGTGACCTTGAGCCTGTGGAGCGTTGAGGACTTCAACATTCTGTAAGGAGGTAAAAGACTATGGCAAACAATTTCGAGGCTGCCGCATTTGCATTGCAGTGCGCATTTCCCAAGAACAAAATTCTGATGGACGACAAGGGTATGCCGTCTGTCTTTGTGTGGATTCCTGCGTTCCGCCTGTGTGATGTTTTGTCCACCACCAGCACCGACATTCACCCGGCATTCCGTGTGAACGGCAAGGAAATCGCAGGCTTCTACTTTGGCAAGTACCAGACCAAGGTTTACAACGAGCGCGCATACAGCCTGCCCGCAGAAGATCCCACCGTAAGCCAGAACTTTGACTGGTTCGCCAGCAAGACCAAGGCAAACGGCACGGGCTGGCATGAGGCCACCGTGGCCGAGTGGGCCGCCGTTGCCCTGTGGTGCCACAAGCGCGGATGTGAGCCGCGGGGCAATAATAACTATGGCAAGGACGCAAACGAGTCCACCTACGATGCAATCCCCGCACCTGGCGTGCAGGACAGCGGCAAGACCGCCCGCGTGCTGACTGGTACTGGCCCGCTGCCGTGGAGCCACAACGGCCAGATGGACGGAATCTGGGATATGAACGGCAACGTGTGGGAGTGGCTGCTCGGCCTGCGTCTGTACAAGGGCGAACTGCAAATCATTGCAGACAACAACGCCGCCGACAACTCCGTGTCCACGGCTGCTTCCAGCGCAGCATGGAAAGCAATCCGCGCCAGCGACGGTGCGCTGATTACTCCCGACGGCAACGGCACGACCTCCGGCTCCATCAAGCTGAACGTCGTGTCCGGCAAGGCTGTGTGGGACACCACAATCACCGACCAGAAAGACGAGGGGCGCGGCTGCTCGTTCAAGGACATTACTGCCGGTTCTGCTGTGGGCGACGCTGCAAAGCTGGTGCTCATGGCACTGGCGCTGATGCCGGATGCCGCTCTTACTGGCACTGGCATTGATACCACCTATGGCAGCGATTATTTCTGGTTCAACAACGGCGCAGAAGAGCGGCTTCCGCGTCGGGGCGGCCACTGGAGCCATGGCGGCTACGCTGGCCTGTTCAACTTGTCCCTCAACTCTCCGCGCAGCGATTCCTTCTGGGCCTTCGGGGGCCGTTCCGCTTTTGTGGAGCTGCCCGCTGAATCCTGATAAGCTGTCGTCCTGCGCGGTAGCGCAGGACAGAAGCGAAAAATAAAAACCAGAAAGCGCGGTGGGCCAGCGGGCCGCCGCGCCGATTTTTTGGAGGTGTTGACTGTGCCGAAAGAAGCCGACGTGCCGCCCCAGCAGGGAAAGCCCGAAAAGGGCGCGGGAGAAAAGAACGACGAGAAAAAGGTGGAGCCGTTTCATCTTAGGGAAAAGATCGAGGAAATGGTGGACTACGGCTACCCGTTGACAATGAGTTTTCCACGGAAAGACCGGGAACTCGCAGACGAGTTGAAGAAATCCATCCTGACGATCTATCGCCTGAGTATCGAAATCGACCGCAAATATTTTAAGAAAACCACGACCCAGAATCTCGACGTGGAGCTGGACGTACTGCGCGGAATGGTACGGCTGGCGGCGAGTAAGAAGTTACACGGGGGCAAGTACCCGCCGCCACTTACGATGCACCAATACGAGGTGTGGGCCAAATACAACGAGGAAATAGGCAAACTGCTGGGCGGCTACATAAAGACGCTATAAGCGGTTTGCCGATTTTCATACATGGGAATGTACTATACTCGGCTTCCGAATCGGGGCGGCAACTGGAACAATGGCGGCAACGCTGGCCTGTTCAACTTGAACCTCAACAATCCGCGCAGCAATTCCAACTGGAACATCGGGGGCCGTTCCGCTTTACACCACGTCACATTATGTGCGGCGACACCACGCTGGATATGGGGGCTGTGATCTACGGGTCATAGTCGGTGCGTGTGTCTAAAGGAGCGCATTTCCATTCCGGGAGAGCAACCCGGAAAAATTTTGAATTGCCGTGGAGGCGGTAACGTCACACACGGCGACGGTGAAAAGAGGCAGAAATGCCAGGTGAAATAAAGACAATTCAAAACGCATGGGTGGTCATAACGGAGTTTGAATATCTCTGTGAGGCCGACCATAACGCCCGCAAAGGAAAACGGTACAGACAAGAGATTTTGGCTTTTACTGCGGCGTTTGAACACAACCTGTTTGTGATTCAAGCGCAGATGCAGGGTGGCACATACATTCTCGGCCCGTACCGCAAGCTGTGGGTTTTCGTACCAAAGAAGCGTTTGGTGATGGCCCTGCGCTATCCTGATCGTATCGTACAGTGGAGCCTATACCAGTACCTCAACCCGATATACGACAAACTCTTTATCGAGGATTCGTATGCGTGCAGGAAAGATAAGGGCAGTCACAAAGCGGCACAACGCCTGCAATACTGGATGCGGCAGGTCAGCCGGAAACCAGACGCGAAGTGGTACTACTTAAAGCTGGATATATCCAAATTCTTCTACCGGGTAAACCATGCCAAGCTGCTAGAAATTTTATCCAGAAGAATCAAAGACCCGGAGTTGATGCGCTTCCTGGACAGCGTGATAAACAGTCGGGCAGAAGCCTTTGGCCTGCCGCGCGGGAAAACACCGCAAGACACGCCGCCGGAAGAATGGTTATACGACGTGGGTATGCCGATAGGCAATCTCACAAGCCAGCTTTTCGCAAATATCTACATGAACGAGCTGGATCAATACGCAAAGCACGTTCTGCACATCCACTACTATATACGGTATATGGATGATGTAATTGTGCTGGCCGAAACGAAAGAACAGCTCCAAGAGTGGAAAGAGAGAATCGAAGCATTCCTGCGGGATGAATTGTTCCTTGACCTGAACGACAAGACCTGCATCCGCCCGGTGAGCATGGGCATTGAATTTGTGGGCGTGCGGATTTACGCAACCCACATGAAACTGCGCAAGTCCACCGTCGGCAGGTTGAAGCGAGAGGTCAAGAAGATAACGGAGATGTACGCCACCGGGGAAATGAGCAAGGAAGATTTTGACCGCCGCGTTGCCAGCATCAAAGGACTGCTGGCGCACACGCAGAGCGCAAGCCTGCGCGGGCGGTTGAACCTGATCTACCGGGACACCATGCAGAAGTATGGTAGGCCAACCGGGCAGGAAACGGACATCTGGAAAGGAACTTATGAAGAAAAGAAGTTGGCCCGATCTGTGCGAAAGGCTGCTTGAGAAGCTGGAAGCGGCGGGGGCTGATACCTCCGACGAGCGCGGGGATTTTGCCACGCTCATTGCCGAGTGCTGTACAAGAGCCTGCGGCGCAGACCTGCGCCCGAAAGGAGATGTGAACGATGGCGATTAACGCCTATTCGCTGGCAAAGGACGGAACGAAAAAGCTGTCCACGGATTTTAAGGTGCGCGAGTTCAGATGCAAGGATGGCTCTGATCCGATCTTTATTGATTCGGAACTGGTGGAAGTCCTGCAAAAAATCCGCACCCACTTTGGAAAAGCGGTGAACATCAACTCTGCGTTCCGTACTGCGTCGCATAATGCGAAGCAGAAGAATGCGTCCCATTACAGCCAGCACCTCTACGGAAAGGCTGCGGACATCTGGATCGCTGGCGTGTCGGTGGATACGCTGGCCGCATACGTCGAAACCCTGCTCCCCAACCGGGGCGGAATTGGGCGGTATTACAACGACAACTTTGTGCACGTCGATGTGCGCGCCGCAAAGAGTCGTTGGAAAGGTTAAGAGAAAGGAAACGGAGGAAATATCATGGAAGCTATCAAGATGGTTATTTCTGCAATGCCTGCATGGATGGCAGTCGTGTGCCTGTTCGGCGGAGTGTTCATCGGCGCGCTGGCTCTGGTGCGCCTGGGTTACAGCGTGGTCGTGGCAAAGGCTGCCTACAAATGGATTTGCTGGGCAGAAGAGAACGTGATCGGCTCGAAGATGGGCGAAGAGAAGAAGAAGCAGGTTATCAAAGCCCTGCGCGATCTGACCCCTGACTGGCTGGACTGGGCTATCAACGAAAAGTTCCTGGACTTTTTCGTTGAACTGATTTTCAAAGTCACCAAGAGCAAACTCGAAGCATACATGGAAAAGAAATCCAAAGAAACCGCAACTGTGGCCCGTTTCGGTAAGGCGGGGGAGGACAAGAAAAATGACTGACGGAGAGCTGGAACATCGCCTGACAGCGGTTGAAAACCGTGCCAGAAGCAATACGCACCGCCTAGACGACTTGGAAAAGTTGACTGATGCGGTGAATGGCATGAACACCAACATCAAGCTGACGATTCAGCAACTCGAAAACACAAACAAGAGCCTTGAAATTGTAACGGCTCAAAACAAAAAGCAGGACGACCGCCTCACTGCGCTGGAAAAAGCCCCCGGAACACTTGGAAACAAACTTTGGTGGGCTGTAATTGCAGCGTTGGTTTCCGGCCTTGTGGCCTATGAACTGACGGTGCTTCTGCACTGAAATGAAAATCCCCCGCTGGCAATCCGAAAGGAAAGCTGGCGGGGGATTTTTTGTTGTCTGTGGAGGTGACGGAATATAAACCTCTGTCCGAAAGAATGAAAATAAAGAACGTAGAAGCAAATTATATTGCGTGAAACGGCGGGCGGATTTTATCGGCGCACCAGTTTTCCGGGAAGCGGGATGATGAAAACAACGCTGTAAGGAGAAATCTCAACGCGGGGGTTCGTCTGGCGTTGCGGTTCGTCCACCAGTAAAAAAGCCACCCGAAAACTTACGTTTTCAGGTGGCTTTTTCTATACCTGCTATTTCTGCTATTCTGTTACGCCTACGCCAGATCCGGCAGGATATCCGACCACAGCGCTTGCTCCTGCCGCAAGGCATCGAAGCAGCAGTCCAGATACATTTTGTTGACCGCTGCAAAAATGGTGCTGCGCAGCAGCAGACGCTCATCGTTGAGTGTAGTCTCCGGCTGGGCTGCCTTGCCGCCGAACACCACAGAAAGACTAGTCTCCAGTTCCTCGCAGAAGATATCGTAGGCTGTCCCGGCGGAGCAGTGCTCCCGCTGCATTTTGAACAGAGTGTCGATGTTTTCAATCGAGAGCACGGTCTTGGAGACTGCAATGTACATCAGGGATGCAATCTGGTCCCGGGTGTATTTTTTGCGAATGGGGTGATCCACCACCCCTTTTTTGACGTAGTTGCTTACCATAGATGGCGTCAGCTCCACCCCGCAGAAGCTGCGGAAGTAGCCGTTGACGAACTGCACCGTCTGGTCCAGATACAGCCCTACCGAGGGGAGATCGTTGTACCGGGGCAGGGCAAAGCCCGCAGCACACGCCGCAACGCGGAGTTTGGTTTCAGCTTTCATAGTATCTTGTTCCGTTCATGCTCCTGCGCTTTTTTGCAGGCAGGAACGTTGTTTTTGTGCAAATGCAGGGCAATTGCTTTCCGCAAAAGCACTTCTGCCTGTGAAATAGTATACCGCATTTTGGAAAATTGGTCAACGGGCAACGAAAACTTTGTAAAAGAATTTGAGAAAACAGTTGACAGGTTTTTGAAAAACTGATATGATGGTCACGGACAAAGGAATGACTGCGGCGTGCGCCGCTTGAAAATGGAGAAAAATATGAAAAGCAAAATCGTTGTAGATTCCTCTGCAAATGTGTACGAGCTCCCCGATGTAGGATTTGCCTATGTGCCGCTGAAGATCCTGACCGACGAGCAGGAGTATGTGGACACCGCAGAGGTGGATGCTCCCGCGCTGGCCGAGATGATGCGCACCTATAAGGGCCGCACCAGCACCTCCTGCCCCAATATCTCGGACTGGATGGCTGCCTACGAGGGCGCAGACGAGGTGTACGTTGTGACCATTACCGGTACGCTGTCCGGTGCTTACAACGCCGCGCTGCTGGCGGGCGAGGAGTACGAGCAGAGCCACGAGGGCGCGCGGGTCTTTGTGCTGGACAGCCTGTCCACCGGTGCGGAGTCCCGGCTGCTGGTGGAGCGTCTGGCGGCGCTGATCAAGGCCGGCAAGCCCTTTGATACCGTGTGTGAGGAGATCCGGGCGTACCATGAGCACACCCATCTGCTGTTTGCGCTGGAATCTCTGGCAAACCTTGCCCGCAATGGCCGCGTGAAGCCCGCTGTGGCTGCTGTGGCGCGGATGCTGGGCATCCGGGTCATCGGGCAGGCCAGCGACGCCGGTGATCTGGAGGTTCTTTGCAAGACCCGCGGCGAGCACGGCGCACTGG
>ERZ791905.2325-NODE-2325-length-10725-cov-9.788754_pt1 | contig 10725 bp, 5 predicted proteins | sample MGYA00510147_ERZ791905 | MGnify/ENA primary metagenome ERZ791905 (study PRJEB30046, sample SAMN00792084) | human gut metagenome | study: EMG produced TPA metagenomics assembly of the A metagenome-wide association study of gut microbiota in type 2...
GCAGCTACCGGCTCGACGCCGAGGCGGTGGCCGAGAGCCGGCCGGGGCCGTTCGTTGTGACGGCGGGCATGGTATGCTCGCAGCATTATGACGCCGTTGACTATGGCGGCGACGTGGATGCCGCCGACCGTTCGCGCGTGTCAGACATTTATGGTTTCGCCCAACTGAAGGGCAGCCTGTGGCGCGTCGACTATGTTGCCGGCATAGGCCTGAGCACATATTACTTCCGCCGCAACGCCTCGGCGCACCGTTTCACGCTGCTCAGGCCTAAGCTGACGGTGCAGTGCCCGTTGACCATGGGGCTGAAGCTGAGCTACGACATAGAGCTGTCGGAGTATATGTCGCGCATGGCCGCCACCGGCAGCGCTGTCGTGAGAGTAAACAGCATGGAGGCCGAGGCGGGCAACCCGGGCCTCCGTCCATACCGCAGGGTGGAGCAGTCGCTGCGCCTTTCGTACGACGGCGTGCGGTTGTCTGCTTCGTTGCAGGGTTCTCTCAGGGTAAACCACGATTGCAACATGGAGCGTTACTCACGCCATGCGGATGCCGCGGGCAACGCGGTTTTTGTAAAGACGCAGGTCAACGACGGCCATTGCAGCATGCTGTCTGTTTCGGGCTATTGCCGGGCCGACATCATTGAGCGGCGCCTTTCGGTTGCGGCCAACGGCGGGGTTTACCGCTTCATCAACATCGGGGCCGACTACCGCCACTTCTATACGGCCTTCAACGGAGGGGTGTCGCTGGCCGCACACTTCGGCAAACTGACGCTCACGGCTGCTGCCGACAACGGATGGAGGTTTATGGAGGGCGAAAGGCGCGGCCAGCAGGGCGGTTCGGTCAGCATGACGGCATCTTGCCGGCTGGGCCGTTTCACTTTGGCAGCATATTGGCAGAACCCGTTTCGCAACACAATAATGTCTGAACGAACGGAGCTTGTGAACCGTTTCGTCGGCAAAAGCACCACGAGGCGCAATGGCAACCTTGGAAACCTGCTCGGCATCAGCGTAAGCTGGACAATGGGGAACGAACAAAATGAAAGGTAAAACTGTGGAAGGGTAAAGGTAGGAAAAGGCACAAGTAAAGGCATAGAGGCATGGTGAAGTGATAAAGCAAAGCCGTCTTTGGCGCGGCTTTGCTGCCTTTCCACCCTTTTGCCTTTATGCCTTTACGTGGGCCTTTTTGCCTTTAATATGCTTCTTCGTCGCCTTTTATCGCATTGGCGACGGTCTTGTAGATGATGTAAATGTCGAGCCAGATGCTCCAATGCTCTATGTAATAGATGTCGCCCTTGACGCGTCCTTCCATCTGGCAGAGCTCTTTCGTCTCGCCGCGGTAGCCCGTCACCTGGCTCCAGCCGGTAATCCCGGGCTTCACAAAGTGGCGCATCATGTACTTGTCTATCAGCTTCGAGTATTCTTCGGTGTGCTTCAGCATGTGCGGCCTGGGCCCCACGATGCTCATGTCGCCCTTGAGCACGTTGATGAACTGCGGCAGTTCGTCGATGTTTGTCTTGCGCATTATGTTGCCCCATTTGGTCTTCCGCGGGTCGTCCTTGGTGGCCTGGAGCGTGTCGGCCTGCGCGTTGACGCGCATCGAGCGTAACTTTATGCAGTAAAACTCCTCGCCGTTGATTCCGTTACGCTTCTGCCTGAAGAACACCGGGCCGGGCATGGTGAGCTTGGTAATGATGAACACGATGACAAACACTATCGGGAAGATGGTGCAAAGGAACGCCAGTGAGAACAGGATGTCGAACGTTCGCTTGATGGCACGGTTCTCCACTTTCTCCAGCGGGTCGCGGTAAAGGCTGAGGTAAGGCACGTTGCCCAGCATGTTGAAGTACATGCGGTGGTGCAGGTAGTTGCTTACGTTGGGCACACTGTAGAAGTGTACGAGGTGGTTGACGCAGTAATGTATTATCGGAATGATGTCGTCTTTGTGCCGCGACGTAAGGCAACAGTAAAGCTCGTGCACCTCGCTGTGTTTCTGCAGGTAGCCCACCACGTCGTCGGGCGTTCCGAGGTAAGGGCAAGACTCGGGCATGTTGGATGCCCGCTCGTAGTCGAAGTAGCCCTCGACGGCGTATCCGAAGTAAGGCACGCTTACCATCTCGTCGTACAGCGCGCGTATGTTCTCTTTGCTTCCCAGCAGCACCGCGTGGTGCTTATGCTCCTCCTTGGTGCGGTAAGCCTTTACAATTCGGCGTATGGTGAGGCGGAATGTTGAAGCGACGATGAGCTGCGAGAGCAGGAAAAGGACAGACAGGTTGAGCGGAAGCAGGTAGAATCCGCCTATTTTGAGCAGTATGACGCTTGCTATGGTGAACACAATGATGTTGCGGAGCACGAGCAATGGCACCTGGAAGTCCTTGACGTTGCGTTTGTAAAGGATTACTCCTCCGTTGATGACGCATGAGAAATAGATGGCGGCCACGACTACAACCGACTGCATGAAGTCGTCTTCAAGGATGTGACCACTTACTTTGCAGAACATGCAATAGAGGGCAATGCATATCAGCACATCCCCCATGACGGTGAAAGCCGATAAGATGAGATTGTGGTGAATGTTCAATACCTTGTCATTCATAATGTAGTTTGCTCTTTCAACCTAATCGGTGGCAAATATAAACATGATTATCCGCAAAAAAGAATTTTCAATATTGAAATTTAAAAAAGTGGAAACAATTTCAAAAGAATGTAGCCTTTTTGAATTGTTTTTGAGTCATTCAGTAGGTTGTTGTTGCCTTTTTGCGTTGTATTGGTGACTATTGGCGAACAAGAGGACAGTTGTCGCGGTCTCTTCCATGGCCGAAGCCGGATGTCGGCCGTGGCAATTGTCCTCTTTGCCTATGCTGTTGCAGTGGTGTGGGCAGCGCCGTCGCGTTGCCGGCCACGGGTGGCTTGCCCATGCCGGGCGTCAGTTTCTCGTCACCGAGAACGACTGTCTGTGGAATATGAATATAGGTATTATGCACCCAACCACCATGCCGAACATCACCAGCACGGTGAGCGATCCGTTGTGGAAGAAGCGTGCCACATATTCAGCCGTGTAGGTGTCGGGCAGCCTTACGATGTTAATCAGGTCGCGTATGGCCTTGTATGCAAACATGCCCGGCACCATAGGCAGCAGCGACGGGAAGGCGAAGCACTCTGCCGGGCAATGTATGCGCATGGCAAACGGCACGGCAAGCAGTCCGATGGTGAAGCCCGCCACGGTGGATGCCGTCACTTGGTCGAGCGGCATGGTGCCGTTGTGCATGAGGAAGTAGCGCACGCCGTGGCCTACGCAGGCCAGCAGGGCGCAGATGAGCAGTGCCTTGCGCGGCGGGTTGCTGATGATTGCGAAGCCTATGGCGGCCACGGCGGCAAACAGTCCGTCGGCTATGGTGGCCGACACTATGTCGGGCCGTGTCACCGAAGTGAACGTAGTGGGGTCTATGCCGAACAGAATCACCGTGCCCGAAAGGCCTATCGCTATGCAGATTATGAGCAGCAGGGCGTTGGTGAGCCTCGACAGGCCGTCGAGCACGTGGTTGTCAACGATGTCCATCATGCCGTTTATCAGCGGCACGCCGGGCACGAGGTAAAGCATCGACGTGCCAAGCGACATGTCTTCGGTGCCTCCGTGGAAGTAGATGTAGTCGGTGACGCCTATCATGGTCGACACAAAGGCGCAGGTGACGAATACCGCCAGGTGGTTGACCCCGCGCTTGGTGAGCTGCTGGCGGAGCAAGAAGCCCACGAAGGTGGCCACGAACACTATGGCCATTGACAAGGTGTTGCCGTCAAAAAGGCGGCAGAAGCAGGCGTTGGCCAGCGATACCAGCACGAGCACCAGCCACGGGCTCTCTCGCTTTTCGGTGACTATCGACTTCAGCCTGGCCCACAGCTCATTGAGCGGCAGGCGGTCGTCGAAAGCGTTCCACGACAGTTGCGACAGCTTCATGTTCACTTTGAAGTTGAGCGGTATGCCCGGAGTCTTCTTGATGTATGTGTAAGTGTGGTTCCGCTCCTGGTCCTGCAGGGTGATGCTTATCGTCTTCGGGAAGATGAGCAGGCTCACGTGGTAGCCCATCGAGCGTGCCATGCGCACAGTGTTGAGCTGTATGCGCGATGTCTGTGCGCCCACGGCCATCAGTGTCGATGCGTATTCGGCAAGGAATAGCGTGGCTTCTTTCAGTTGCCTGTGGGTGTCTTGGTCTGTTGTCTGTTGCATTGTCCTGATACAATTTTTTATATTATGTCGTTTACTCTCGTAGGGGCTGTCGGCCCGTTGTGTAATTCTTTTTGGCCGCTATGGCCTTGCCTGCCTTGCGGCCTGGGCGCCAGTGGGTTGCGTTCCGGCCCGTTTCGTGTTGCCAAACGGCCGTTTTCATGCTCTGAAACGGCCTTTTCGGCAGGCCCGGACGGGCCGTATTGCGGTCGCGACCGGCGCCGGGGGTGGTGTCGGCGCAGCGTTTGTAAAAAATAATCTATGCCTCGTCGCGCCACCGGGCCGCCTGGCTCACCGGGCCTGACGTTGCGTTTCAGTGCCTTGCGCCCATGCCCACGGCCTGCCGCCGCGGGCGCCCCCGTGGGCAGAGCGGCTGCAAAATTATACAATTCCGGCCAAAACGCAAAATGTGCCAGGCGTTATTTTCATGTCGCCTTGCAATGGCGGCAGTCGCCGATGGCGCATACATACATTATATATATGTATCGCTCGCGGGTGGCTACAGCCGTGCCGGTTTCGGAAAAAGGGGCGAGGCGTGCGCCGTTTGTTGCCAATGGCGCCATGGGCGCGGCAGCCCGGATGTCATGTTTCTGCCAGCTGACATGTGACAGATTGTCAGTGCGCAACCTTTGGCACGGTTTTGGCAACATAAAGGGTGACCGGCGCCGATGGCATGCGGCGCAGGCAAAAGGTAGAAACAACAATTTAAAAATAAACGAACTATGAACATTAGACCATTGGCAGACAGAGTGCTTGTACTCCCTGCACCAGCTGAAGAGAAGATTGGCGGTATCATCATCCCTGATACGGCAAAAGAGAAACCTTTGCATGGCACAATCGTTGCCGCAGGCAAGGGTACGAAAGACGAAGAGATGGTTCTGAAGGAGGGCGACGAAGTGCTTTACGGCAAGTATTCCGGCACAGAGCTGGAGTACGACGGCACGAAGTACTTGATGATGCGCCAGAGCGATGTGCTCGCAGTCATAGAGAAATAACATAACAGCAAACGACATTTTTAAACTTGAAATATCATGGCAAAAGAGATAAAATTCGACGTAGAAGCCCGCGAGATGTTGAAGCAGGGCGTTGACCAGTTGGCAAACGCAGTGAAGGTGACGCTTGGACCGAAAGGCCGCAACGTGATCATCGAGAAGAAGTTTGGCGCTCCCCAGATTACCAAGGACGGCGTGACCGTTGCAAAGGAGGTGGAGCTCGAAGACCGTTTCGCAAACACCGGCGCGCAGCTCGTAAAGAGCGTGGCCAGCAAGACTGGTGACGATGCCGGCGACGGAACGACAACTGCAACCATACTCGCGCAGAGCATTGTCAACGTCGGGCTTAAGAACGTCACTGCAGGCGCCAACCCGATGGACCTCAAGCGAGGCATCGACAAGGCCGTGGGCGCTGTGGTGGCTTACATCAAGGAGCACGCCGAGAAGGTTGACGACAACTATGACAAGATTGAGCAGGTGGCCACGGTGTCTGCCAACAACGACCCTGAGATTGGAAAGCTCGTTGCCGACGCCATGCGCAAGGTGAGCAAGGACGGCGTGATCACCATCGAGGAGAGCAAGAGCCGCGACACTTACATCAATGTGGTCGAGGGAATGCAGTTTGACCGCGGCTACCTGAGCGGCTACTTCGTTACCGACGCCGACAAGATGGAGTGCGTGATGGAGAATCCTTACATCCTCATCTACGACAAGAAGATAAGCAACATCAAGGACTTCCTGCCCATCCTGCAGCCTGCCGCCGAGAGCGGACGCCCGCTGCTCGTCATCGCCGAGGACGTTGATTCAGAGGCACTGACCACTCTCGTGGTCAATCGTCTGCGTGGCGGGCTCAAGATTTGCGCCGTGAAGGCTCCCGGTTTCGGCGACCGTCGCAAGGCAATGCTTGAGGACATAGCCATCCTGACAGGCGGAGTCGTTATAAGCGAGGAGAAGGGATTGAAGCTTGAGCAGGCCACTCTCGAGATGCTCGGCACCTGCGACAAGGTGACTGTGACCAAGGACAACACCACCATCGTCAACGGAGCAGGCGACAAGCAGTGCATTGCCGACCGTGTGGCCCAGATAAAGAACGAGATTGCCAACACGACAAGCTCTTACGACAAGGAGAAACTGCAGGAGCGCCTGGCCAAGATATCCGGCGGCGTGGCAGTGCTCTATGTCGGTGCCAACAGCGAAGTTGAGATGAAGGAGAAGAAAGACCGCGTCGACGATGCTCTCTGCGCCACACGCGCTGCAATCGAGGAGGGCGTAGTGGCCGGCGGTGGCACTACATACATCCGCGCACTCGATGCCGTCAAGGATATCAAGGGCGACAACGCCGACGAGCAGACGGGTATCAACATCGTTGAGCGCGCCATCGAGGAGCCGCTCCGCCAGATTGTTGCAAACGCTGGCGGCGAGGGAGCCGTGGTGGTACAGAAGGTTCGCGAGGGTGAAGGCGACTTCGGTTACAATGCCCGCACAGGCGTTTACGAAGACATGCGCAAGGCTGGCGTGATTGACCCGGCAAAGGTTTCGCGCGTCGCCCTGGAGAATGCCGCATCGATAGCAGGCATGTTCCTTACCACCGAATGCCTCATTGTTGACAAGCCCGAAGAGAAGCCCGCAATGCCTATGGGCGGCGGTGCCGGCATGGGCGGAATGATGTAATATTTGCAAACTGCAGATATCAAAGTGGAGGGCGTTTTGGTTAAAATGTCCTCCACTTCTTTTTAATCTGCGTTTTTATGCATTTTTTTCAGTATTTTGTTTTGAAGTGATTGATAAAGTGCTTACCTTTGTGTTGTCAAATACGTAATTAAATGATTAAGGATATTTTTTGATTTGTTTTAGTAGATTAGTTTTTAAGTAGTTTGTTTTTCGAAACCGAGTGTCGGGACGACAGTCGGTTTCTTTTTTGCCCATTCGTTTGCATTTGTTGGATTTATTGGTTACCTTTGCAGATGGCAAGCCATTGGCGTGCGCCCGGCCCTTGTCCGCCCGGCAGGAGGGTAATGGCGGGCGTGGAATTGACTTAACAACTAATCACCGTAAAAATGATAGCTAACAACAGAACACTGAGAACAGCAACATTGGCCGCATTGTTTCTTGCTGCGGTTGGGGTGCCTGCGCAAAAGCGCATAGGCGATTTCATCGAGTCACGTTCGTACAATGATGACAAGCGGGGCACCGAGCGTTCGCTCCAATACCGCCCCGACGGGCGCGACTTCGTGAGCGTCAACGGCAAGAACGAGTACACACGGGCTCTCTACGGGGGCTACACCGACTATCGCATCGAGACAAGCGACCGACCCATATTCGCCATATACAAGAAGCGCAACTACCGCAATGTGCGTTTCCGCGCCATCTATGATGGCCGTGAATACCCGCTCGAGGCCACCGAATGGTGTGAGGCACGCTATTCGGAGGGCTCGCGCCGATATGTGGTAAAAGACAAGTCGTGGGGCAATGCGGCCCTTTATATAGATGTGGTGGCGCTCGTCGACAGCGAGGGAGCGGTGTGGCAGTTCCGTGCCGAGGGCTTTGCAAAGCCGCTGAAGGTAAAGGCCTTGGTGTGCAACATAGCCGACAGGCGCCTCAGGCGCAACGGCGACATGGGCGCCGACAAGCCCGGATGCTTTGCCCCCGCCCCCAATGACGACGGCCTTGTCACCGCCGAGTGGGATGCAAGCGGCGAGAGCTATTTCACTGTAAGCGGCGTTGAGATAGCCAAAACGCCCGCGGCAGAGGCAGCGGCGCAGTTCGGGGCGACCAAGGAACGCAACAGGCTGATGGCCGCAAGGGTTGAGTTCAACACCCCCGACCCGTTTATCAACACCTTGGGCGGGGCGCTCGTGATGGTAGCCGACGGCGATTGGGACGGCCAGACCTGGCTCCATGGCTGCATAGGTTGGCGCATGCCGCTTGCCGGTTGGCGCGCCGGTTACCTTGGAGATGTGCTTGGCTGGAACGACAGGGCTGTCTCGCATTTCGACGCCTACGCAAAAAGCCAGGTGACAAACGTGCCTCCCACCATCCCGCACCCGTCGCAAGACCCGGGCAAGAACCTTGCCAGGGCAGAGAAGAAGTGGGGAACCCAGATGTACAGCAACGGCTATATATGCCGCAATCCGGAGCGTAACGACCAGATGCACCATTACGACATGAACCTAAACTACATCGATGAGCTGCTCTGGCACTTCTCTTATGACGCGGACACTGCCTACATGCGCAAGATGTGGCCGGTCATAAAGCTTCACCTCGAGTGGGAGAAGAGGAACTTCGATCCCGACAACGACGGTCTCTACGATGCCTACTGCTGCATCTGGGCGAGCGATGCACTATACTACAACGGCGGCTCTGCCACGCATTCGTCGGCCTACAACTATCGCGGCAACCTGCTTGCGGCACGCATAGCAGAGATAATCGGTGAGGACGCGGAGCCCTACCGGGCCGAGGCCGAGCGCATACTCACGGCAATGAACGAGCGGCTTTGGCTTGCCGACAAGGGACATTGGGTGGAGTATGAAGACCGCATGGGTCTCGGACGCAAGCATGAGAGCGCTGCCGTATGGTCGATATACACCCCCATCGATTGCGGTGCCGGGTCGCCTGAGCAGTTCTACAGGGCCACGCGCTACGTCGACCGCAACATCCCCCACATACCCGTCATTGCCGACGGAAAGCTGTATGGCTCCACCATATCAACCTCCAACTGGCTTCCTTACTCCTGGAGTATCAACAATGTTGCGGCTGCCGAGGTGATGCACACGGCCCTCGCATATTATGAGGCCGGCCGCAACGAAGCTGCCTTCATGCTTATGAAGGCCAATATCATGGATCAGATGTACATCGGGCAGAGCCCGGCCAACTTCGGCCAGGTTAGCTTTTACGATGCTGCCCGTGGCGAATGCTACCGTGACTTCGGCGATTGCATAGGCATATCGGCCCGTACGTTGCTGCAAGGACTGTTCGGCATCGTGCCCGATGCGCTCAACGGGCGTTGCTTCATACGCCCGGGCTTCCCGCAGTCGTGGGACAGCGCTTCGGTGCGTACGCCCTACATGGAATACAGTTTCAAGCGTTCGGGCGACTCGTTGGTTTACGACATCACCCAGAACTTCACCCGTCCGTTGCGCATTGTCGTCCGCCAGAACATTGGAGGGGGAAAATACAAGGAGATAACGGGCACTGCCGAGAAGCACCAGGTGATAAAGACCCCCATCCCGGCCATGCTCATCGAGCCGGCCATCGACGAGAACGTGCAGCACACTGTTGACCCCGTGGCATACGGGCTGGCCGAGCCCGACACCTCGGGAAAGTTCAGGAAGGTGAATATCGACAAGTTTTTCAACTCCGAGGTCGACGACATTTACAAGAACAAATATCTTTCCCCGCGCCCGCCATACACCTCGCTTGAACTGCCAACGCAGGGTGTGGGCGAGTGGTGCCATCCCGACATGACTGCCGACGTCAACGACTCGGTGTTCCGCACGCTCATTGCCGACGGTGAGTTCAGCGTTGCCGGTGTGCCCTTCCGCACCCCGGCCGAGGGCCACAACATTGCCTACACGTCGCTATGGGACAACTATCCCGACAGCATAGAGATACCTGTGAAGGGCAAGGCCGCCTCGGCCTACCTGCTGATGGCCGGTTCCACCAACCACATGCAGAGCCGCATAGACAACGCATTGGTAATAGCCGAGTACAAGGACGGCACGTCTGACACGCTGCACCTGGTAAACCCCGACAACTGGTGCCCCATTGAGCAAGACTATTTCGTAGACGGCAAGGCCTTCTACACCACCGCCCCGCGTCCGTACCGCGTTGCCCTTGGCACAGGCATGGTTAGCCGCGACTTCGGTGCAGAGCTCAACATAAAGGAAGTCTACGGCCGTCCCATACCCGGTGGGGCTGCGCAGATGCTGCGTATGCCGCTCGACGGGCAGAAAAAACTCAAGTCGATAAGGCTCCGCACGTTGTCCAACGACGTGGTGGTAGGGCTGATGGGCGTGACACTACAGTGACAACGGCCTGCGGGCCGCAATGCAACAACCGGGCTGCACCCTGTAAGGCGGGGGGCGGCCCGGTTGTTTTTGTTTGTGCGTGGGGGCTGTGCCGTTTTGTCGGGTCATTTGCCCGATGTGCATAGGCTTGGCCTTTCTCAGGCTGGCCCATTCCTGTTTACGTTGCGCCCTGTGCCTGTTGTTTTGGTGGAAAATGAATTTTTTTGGGTTAAAATGAGTGTGTTGTACATACAATGGCCGCCGGATGCTGTCTGTGCATCGTGGAAAATTAGTATCTTTGCACTATATGTACAGTAACAAAACCACACACAGGGCGTCATGATGCAGCAGCTTTGCAGGCAAGATGCCATCAGTCGCATCGATGCGCTCTACGCTGAGCGCACGCCATTCCTTTTCATCATAGACTACGACGGGAGCCGCGCCTACGTAGAGCCCGTGGCCGACGTGGATGCCGCCGAGTGGGCCGAGGCCATGTCCTCCGTGTACGACAAGTA
>ERZ791905.2334-NODE-2334-length-10706-cov-2.744719_pt1 | contig 10706 bp, 9 predicted proteins | sample MGYA00510147_ERZ791905 | MGnify/ENA primary metagenome ERZ791905 (study PRJEB30046, sample SAMN00792084) | human gut metagenome | study: EMG produced TPA metagenomics assembly of the A metagenome-wide association study of gut microbiota in type 2...
ATCAAGGCTTGTCTTACGGATCACACGTCCAACAGGTGTAACACGGACATCGTTCTTGGTTGTCCATTCTTTGGCCTCTTTCTTAGGGTCCTGTACACCCATGGAACGGAATTTGTACATCTTAAAAGGTTTATTCCCAAGACCGATACGTTCTTGGGCAAAAATGATTGGTCCAGGAGAACTCTTCTTCACAAGGATCGCAACGATAAGCATGATCGGTGAGAATAAGATCAGCGCAATGATAGAACCGATAATATCAATCAGACGTTTGAGCAGTTTATTCATCGTATTTGTCAATGGTACGTTACGGATATTGATAACTGGGAGTCCGTCCAGATCTTCAGTGTATGGGTTGGTGGAAATAAAGTTATAGTAATCTGGAACAAACTTTGTATGCACACCAGACTTCTCACAGATCGCAACGATCTGTTCCAGTTTATGGTATTCATTCAGATTCAGAGTGATCGCAACTTCATCAAGAGATGTCTTCTCAAGATAAGCGGCAAGATCTGAAAGTGTACCAATCTTCTTGATTCCACGATATTCAAAATTATCACTGACAAGATCATCAAAAATCCCATGAACCTTTAAGCCCCATTGAGGATTTGATTTGATGCGGTCGATATATGCAGCTGCTGAAGTACTGAAACCGATAAATACCGTATGTTTGATATTGCGTCCTTTCTTACGATTCGTTTTCAAAATCCTGCGTATGATATATCTGGATAAAAGACCAAAAATAAAGTTAAATAAATAAAATAACAGATATAAAGAACGAGGAAAGTTCTGAATCTGCCATACAGTGATCACAAATGCAGAAAGTCCAAGTCCGATCAGATTCGCTTTGACCAGATTCACAAGTTCCTTGGAACCTCGCTGGTAACGCTTTGGTGTATAAAGACCAAAGAACGAATACAATAACAATAACAGGATCAAAGAGCTGATCAGCGGTTTCTGATATTGATAAAACTCTGGATAATAGCGGTTGAGATCGAAAATCTCCTGATTCAGCCAGAATCCAAAGATCGTGCATTTAAATCTTATATACCATGCTGCAAATCCTGCAAAATAAATGCAGACAGCATCCATCACGACATGCAGTCTGTTTAAGTAAGTTTGGTTTTGTTTGATCATATGATAAATACTCCTTTTTCACTTCCTTTTATTATAAGGGATAAAAAGAAATCATACAATGACAAATGACTTAACTTTTCCTTATTTTTGTATTTTGTACTTATTGACACTCTCATCATTTTCACGAAAAATGAGAAAAAAGAGGAAATCATTTTTTAGTAACATATTAATCACAGTTTTTACACATTTATAAGATATATTTATCTCATAAAAGATAAAGGTCGAAACAAAAGATCAGGATTGAAAGGAGAATTAATCATGAGTGAATATAATACAAATCAGGATGGACAGTGGAAGACTTCCGATCAGTGGAGAGCGGAGGAAGCGAACGACCATTCCAATCCTAAGAAAAACAAAAATGGCGGCAGAGGAAAATATGTTGCAAAATTAGCAGCATCTGCAGTAGCTTTTGGATTGATCGCAGGGCTTGTGATGCAGGGAGTCACATATGGATTTAGCAGAGCAGGCATTGGAAATGGTGCAACACAGCTTGCAACAACGAAGACAACAAGCAGCAGTTCAAGTACCAGCAGTAATGACCTCTCAGGTGTATCAAAAAATGTTATGCCATCGATCGTATCGATCACAGGAAAGTTCGAAACAACAAGCCAGAGTTGGTTTGGACAGACACAAAGCAGTGAATCCGAAGGTGTTGGTTCAGGTATCATCATTGGCAAGAAAGATGGTAAGATTTTGATCGTTACAAATAACCATGTCGTAGCAGATGCCAAATCTTTATCCGTAGGATTTGTGGATGGAAAGAGTGCAAGTGCAACCATTCGTGGTACTGACAGCGATGCGGACTTAGCGGTTGTAGAAGTAGATACAAAGAACATGAAATCTTCTACCTTAAAGAAGATTGCAGTGATCACATTAGGAGATTCCTCAAAATTACAGACAGGAGAAAGAGCGATCGCAATTGGTAATGCATTAGGATATGGACAGTCTGTCACAGGTGGTTATATCAGTGCATTAAATCGTCAGGTACAGTTGACAGACAAGACAATGACACTGATCCAGACAGATGCAGCGATCAACCCTGGAAATAGTGGTGGTGCTTTATTAAATAGCAAAGGTGAATTAATTGGTATTAATACAGTTAAATATTCTTCAGAAGATGTAGAAGGAATGGGATATGCGATTCCGATCAATACAGCAAAACCGATCATCAATAAACTGATCAAGAATGAGGCAACAAGTGAGAGTGAACAGGCATATTTAGGTGTATCAGGTCAGACGATCGACAGTTCTATGGCAAGCCAGTTTGATATGCCATCTGGTGTTTATGTACAGCAGGTGATCAAGAGTTCCCCAGCCCAGAAAGCAGGCATCAGTGCAGGAGATGTGATAGTATCCTTTAATGGAAGCAATGTTTCTACAATGGATGGATTAAAAGAAAAGATTTCAAACCTGAAAGCAGGCAAGAAAGTTAAAGTTGTTGTAAAACGTCAGAATCAGATGGGTACTTATGAGAAGAAGACACTGACAGTTACTCTTGGAAAGAAATCAGATGCACCAAGCACAAGCAGTAACAGCAGCAATAGCAATAGTAATAACAGCAATAGTTACAACAATAATTATAATAATGAAAGTTCTAACAGCCAGTATTATAGTTTTGGACAGTAAAACCGGTTGAAAAAAGAACCAAAGAAAGATACAATAAAATGGAACCCTGTGAGTAGGCAGGGTTCCATTTTTTAGTCAGGAGAATATGCCTATGGTTATGATCGAAATTGAAAATATTAAGAAGTTTATGGCAGGTTTTTTAGGAGGAAATCTTTTTGATGATTTCTTGATGAGCGAAGGAAAACTGTCCATGAACATTTCGTATGAATTTGATGGAAAGATCTTAAAAGAATTTTATGATACAGAAGAATGGAAAGAGATGAAACAATATCCATATGTAACGTGGGAAGAAGAGAAAGAAAAAATATTTTCTCTCGTAAAAGGGAAGAAGACACCGCTGTCTTTTCAATTTGTGATGATGTTAAAACCAGATCTTTCTCCAGAGTTTCTTGCCAAATATAATCTTGCAGTCCGAGAAGATGAAATAGCAGGATTATTTATCAACATTTTATACGACCGACAGGGATTAAAGTGTACATCAGGAGTGTCCAGAAAGACATTTGTACTGGATAAGACTTTGGAAGAAGCATGGGATCAGGAAGTGAAAGAAAGATTTTTAACAAAGTACCTGTAAAATTTTTCACAAACTTCGGGAACTTAAAAGAAACTTTGTTTGCATGTTTCTTTTTGCGTAGATATATGTTAGAATAAGTAGTAATGAATACCAGATAAGAAAGTTGTAAAAAGGAGATACGAATATGAGTTTTCATATTGTTTGTGACAGCTGTACGGATTTGACAGAAGAAGATTTAAAAAAAGGATGTTATACTTTAGTACCCCTGACATTATTAGTGGATGGAGAAGAAATCATAGATGATGAAACATTTGATCAGGCAGATTTCTTAGCAAAGGTTGCAGCAAGTAAAGAGTCTGTGAAGTCAGCATGCCCTGCACCAGAGAGTTATATGGAAGCATATTCCAAGGCAGATGATATATATGTGGTAACATTATCTGCAGAATTAAGTGGATCATACAACAGTGCAGTTTTAGGAAAGAATCTATATGAAGAAGAGAACGGAACAAAGAATATTCATGTAGTGAATTCCAGAGGAGCCGCTACGACTCAGGTTCTGATCGCACGTAAGCTCAACGAATATGCAAGTCAGGGAATGCCATTTGAAGAAGTGGTTGATAAGATTGAAGAGTATACAACAAGTCTTAGAACATATTTTGTTTTGGAGACACTAGAAGTACTAAGAAAGAACGGAAGATTATCAAGACTATCTGCAACGATCGCCGGTGCATTAAATATCAAACCAGTCATGATTGGTACAAGAGACGGCGTGATCCAGAAAGCAGCCCAGGCAAGAGGGATGAAGAAAGCACTCGCGAAGATGGTAGAACACATGGGAAGCGAAGGAAGAGATCTCACAAGAAGACAATTCGTCATTTCACACTGCAATTGCTACGAGAGAGCTGTTTACGTGAAAGAATTGATCAAGAAACACTTACACGCAGAAGACGTTGATATTGTAGATACTAAAGGAGTCAGCAGTTTGTATGCATGCGATGGAGGAATCATTGTATCATATTAGATTCTGGTTTTGTGAATAGGTGTGCATATATGTAATAGCGTCTAACATACATTCATTAGCTGGATTTTCTTAATTTTATGATTGAAAGTCTTCAGGTATTTAGAGAAAAAATAAAAGATAGCATGTGAGCAACGATCGAATTCCGTCAATGGAATTCGTGTTGCTCACATGCTATCTTTTATTTTTTCTCTAAATACTCGATGACCTTCAACTCATACAATTTAAAATTGTTACAAAATTAACGTGATTATACACAAAAATGAACCGGATCGTTACGAAATTAACGTACAAATTGCACAAAAAAACACTTGAATTTGTCGAAAAATGTGCGTATAATGAGAGTCAATATACTGATATAGAGGAATTAAGGAGGATGAGTCATGAGTCGTTTGGAATTAAGGTCTCCGAACCAGGCACAGCTGGTTGTGGAAGGTCTTTATAAGGATTTGGAACGAAGAATCGAGTCAAGCCCGCCAGGGTTATGTCCGGTTGATATGTCCAGAGCATTTTTGGAGATCTGTCATGCACAGAGCTGTGGAAAGTGTGTTCCATGTCGTGTAGGACTTGGACAGTTAAAGAATCTGATCACTGATGTTTTAGATGGCAAAGCAACGATCCGAACTTTAACAGAGATACATGAAACAGCAAAATCCATTATGGAATCTGCAGATTGTGCGATTGGCTATGAGGCAGCTAATATGGTATACAAAGGAGTCATTGGATTTAAAGATGATTATGTAGAACATATCATGTATCATCGATGCTTAAGTACGTTAAAGCAGCCAGTGCCATGTGTATCCAGATGTCCTGCGAGAGTGGATATTCCGGGATATATTGCGTTGGTACGTGAAGGAAGATATGAGGATGCGATCCGTCTGATCAGAAAAGATAATCCATTTCCAACAACATGTGGATTTATCTGCGAGCATCCATGTGAAGCATTATGCCGTAGAAATATGATCGATGATGCGGTGAATATCCGTGGATTAAAACGTATGGCAGCAGATGCAGCAGGATACGTTGCACCGCCAGAATGTGCAGAATCTACAGGGAAGAATATTGCCGTTGTAGGTGGTGGACCAGGTGGATTAAGTGCAGCATATTTCTTACAGTTGATGGGGCATCAGGTAACCGTATATGAGATGCTTCCAAAACTTGGAGGAATGTTACGTTATGGAATTCCAAACTACAGGCTGCCAAAAGAACGCTTAGATGATGATATTCAGGCAATCTTAGACACAGGAGTCAAAGTAGATTGTGGAAAAGCTATCGGCAAAGATTATTCCATTGTGGATTTAAAAGAAAAATACGATGCTGTACTGATCACGATTGGTGCAAGCACAGATAAGAAGTTAGGATTAGAAGGCGAAGATGCCAAAGGCGTTATTTCAGCGGTACAGTTCTTAAGAAATGTCGGATACGGAACACAGGAAAGCCTGGAAGGAAAAGAAGTTGCCGTGATCGGTGGTGGAAATGTTTCCATGGATGCAGTTCGTACATCTGTAAGATTAGGTGCGAAGAAAGTCAGCATCGTATATCGAAGAAGAGTTGCCGATATGACAGCACTTCCAGATGAGATTTCAGGAGCAGAAGCAGAAGGTGTTGAGATCAAGACATTGATGGCACCTTCAAGAATCGAGAAAGACGAAGAAGGTAATGTCAAAGGTATATGGGTAACACCACAGATGATCAGTAATATCAAAGGTGGAAGAGCATCTGTAAAGCCAACAGGGGAAGATGACGTATTTATCCCATGTCAGACACTGATCGTAGCGATTGGTCAGGATATCGAATATCAGCACTTCGAAGAAGCAGGAGTTCCCGTACAGAGAGGAAAGATCAACGTAGAGAAATTTGGTGGATTCGAAGAGATGCCAGGAGTATTTGCAGGTGGAGACTGTGCGACAGGTCCATCCACAGTTATTTCAGCGATCGCAGCAGGTAAAGTTATCGCAGCCAATATCGATGAATATCTGGGATATCATCATGAAATTACAGCAGATGTTGAGATTCCAGAACCTAAGTTAGAAGATAAACCAGCATGTGGAAGAGTTAATCTTACAGAGAGAGAAGCTGGAGAGAGAGTTAAAGACTTTGAAGGAGTCGAAAACTGTATGACAGAGAAAGAAGCATGCCAGGAGGCAGGAAGATGTCTTCGCTGTGACCACTTTGGTTATGGTATTTTCAAAGGAGGTAGGGATACAAAATGGTAAATATTACAATAGATAACCACACGATCGCTGTACCTTCTGGAACAACGATCATGGAAGCAGCAGCCTCCATTCATATACCGATTCCAAAGCTTTGTTATTTAAAAGATATTAATGAAATTGGAGCGTGCAGAGTCTGCGTTGTAGAAATTGAAGGACAGGATCATCTGGTAACATCCTGTAATAACGTGGTAGAAGAAGGAATGACGATCTATACCAACAGTCCGAAAGTACGCAGAAACCGAAAACATACGGTAGAGATGATCCTTTCCCAGCACGATGCACAATGTGCAACTTGTGTAAGAAGCGGAAATTGTACACTTCAGACGGTTGCTAATGATCTGAATATTGTAGACAGCCCTTATAAGAAGGAAATCTGTATCGAAGAATGGGATACAAGATATCCATTGGTACGTGATGCAAGCAAATGTGTCAAATGTATGCGTTGTATACAAGTATGCGACAAGATTCAGGGAATGCATATCTGGGATGTATCTGGAACTGGAGCAAGAACAACAGTTGGAGTTTCAGAAAACAGAGATATCAAAATAGCAGATTGTGCATTATGTGGACAGTGTATCACACATTGTCCAACAGGAGCATTACGTGAACGAGATGATACAGACAAATTATATCGTGCATTAGAAGATAAAGATACGACCGTGGTAGCACAGATTGCACCAGCAGTTCGTGCTGCATGGGGAGAAAGTCTTGGATTATCAAGAGAAGAAGCAACAGTTGAGAAGATCGTAGATGCACTTCGAAGGATCGGTGTAGATTATGTATTTGATACAACATTTTCAGCAGATCTTACGATCATGGAAGAAGGAACGGAATTTGTCGAGAGATTTACAAATGGAGATCTTGATATGTATCCAATGTTTACATCCTGTTGTCCAGGATGGGTACGTTTCATTAAATCTCAGTATCCACAGATGGTAAACAGATTATCTTCTGCCAAATCTCCACAGGAGATGTTTGGGGCAGTGATGAAGACTGCGTTTGCAAAGAAGATGAACATCGACCCAGACCGTATTTTTGCATTATCCATTATGCCATGTGTTGCGAAGAAAGATGAAAGAGAGAAACCATTATTCCATGGTGAGTTTGCAGGACATGGAGTTGACTGTGTGTTAACAACAAGAGAATTGGACCGTCTGATCCGTGCTGACCATATTGATCCAAAGACATTAAAAGATGCAGCCTTTGATACTCCGTTTACTGAGGGAACCGGAGCAGGAGTGATCTTTGGAGCAACTGGCGGAGTTATGGAAGCGGCACTGCGTTCTGCGTATTACCTGATCACAGGAAAGAATCCAGAAGTAGATGCATTTAAACAGATTCGTGGAGTGAACAAAAATGGATGGACAGAAGCCCAATTTGAGATTGCTGGCAATACGATAGATATCGCAGTTGTGAGTGGACTTCAGAATACAAGAAATCTGATGGAATCGATCCAGAAGAGAGAAGTACACTATCATTTTGTAGAAGTCATGGCCTGTCCAGGCGGATGTGTAGGTGGAGGCGGACAGCCGATCCATGAAGGAAAAGAACTGGCATCTGACCGTGGATCCAACCTGTACTTCCTGGATAAGACAGCCCATTTGAGATTTTCACACGAGAATCCAGATATCAAACATCTGTATGATGAATACTTTGGATCACCGGGAAGTCATAAAGCACATCAGTTACTGCATGTGCAAAAATAGCTGTTAATACCTTTTAATAAAGAAAATCCAGACATTTAGAAGATACAAATTCTAAATGTCTGGATTTTTTCTCTTTTTAACATTACCATCTTGGATTGTCAAGTACAGTTACTTCGCCATTGATCTCACAAACAATATGGCGGTATCCTTTGGTTTCAATTGTTCCATAATCATGTCCTGCATCTGCATCAAATACATAAAAAGCAGTTAGGATTTCATCTCCAGTATTAATAGTGCGGTGAGCGTATCCGCGGGGAACATACAATGCTTTCCCTTTCTCCATCCGTTCAACCCGCCAATCACCGTCAAGGTTTTCAAGCATCATATACCCTTCGCCTTTTAATGTATAATAAACTTCGGCAGTGTCTACGATCTGATGAAAATGTCCTTTCGTCATATAATATTCATTTCCAATCTTCCCAGGATGGATCATCGTTGTGCCGAATGCAAGATCACCGGCACGCTCTGGGCATCCAAGTTCATAAAACTCATAGATCAAAGGGTCTTCGTGTTTAAGAATTTCTTCAACAGCTTCTTGATCCTGATACATATTTTTCATCTGGGAAAGATAACGCTTTGTAGTATCTGCGTGCTTGGAAAGTCCGTTATTTAGATTAAAATCCAAAGTAAAAGCCTGATCCCAGTTAAACTGATTCATAAAATACCTCCTAAAAAAATGCCCTAGATCTCAAGTGTGGAAACGCCTTGTTCTTTCATCATAGCTTCGAATTCCTTGATGATCGAGATACCAGCACTTGTTCCGATACGTTGGGCACCGCACTCTATCATTTTCATAAATGTCTTGGCATCACGGATTCCACCAGCAGCTTTTACCTTTACCGCATCTCCAACATGCTCTTTCATTAATTTCACATCATCAAAAGTAGCACCGCCAGTACCGAAACCAGTGGATGTTTTGATAAAATCAGGTTTCACCTCTTTGGCGATTTCACAAAGCTTGATCTTCTCCTCATCATTAAGATAACAGTTTTCAAAAATGACTTTACAAGTAACATCTTTTTCATGGCAGGCAGCAACGATCTGTGACATCTCATCCTTGATATAATCCCAGTTAGAAGCCTTGATCTCTGTCTGATTTACAACATAATCAATCTCATTTGCACCATTTGCAATGGCATCTTTTGTATCAAAGACTTTAGAAGCAATTGTTGTCTGACCTAATGGGAAAGAGATAGCAGCTCCTGTATGAATATCCGTTCCTTCCAGTAACTTTGCACATAATCCAGACTGCACCTGATTGATCGCTACCATGGCAAAATGATGTTCTTTCGCCTCATTACATAAGACCTCCATGTCTTTAGGAGAAGCATCCGTATGTAAATTTGTGTGATCGATCATTCTTGCAAGATCATCTAATGTATATGATTTCATAAAAACCTCCTGTTTTTGCTGATATGTTTGTTTCATGTTAATTAAAATATAACATTATGTAATCATTATGTCAATATTATGTAAATGAAATAAAAGAAAATAAATTGACATAAAATAAAAAATCCGATAAAGTGAAAGAAAAAAGAAAGAGAGTATAAAATGGGAGCATTTTATTTAGATATAAAAAAAGATTTATTAGATAAGATCTTAAGTGGAGTTTACCAGCAAGGAAGCATCATACCAAATGAATATGAATTAGCTGAGATCTACAACGTCAGCCGGCCGACGATCCGTAAGGCGGTACAGATTTTAGTGGATGAGGGATATTTAGAAAAACGTAAAAAACGAGGGACGATCGTATGTGATCCAACGATCCGGCAGGAATTTGCACAGGTGATTCAGACATTTGATAAAGAAGTAAAAGAAAAAGGACTGACTCCATCGACAAAAGTTCTGACATTCAAACAAGAAAAGGCAGAAGAAGAAGTCCGCCAGAAATTGAATCTCAAAGAAACAGAAAAAGTTTATAAACTGGTCAGATTGAGATACGTTGATGATCAGCCTAATGTTCTGGTTACAACGTATGTGCCATGCAGACTGTTTGAACATTTGTCAGAAGTTGATTTTGAAAAGGAGAGTTTATATCAGACATTTCATAAGGAAGGAAGAGATATCACATCCATACAGAGAAAGCTGGAGGTGATCCTTGCAGATGAAACATGTGCGGATCTGTTAGATGTCAAAAATGGAGATCCTTTATTTTATTTTCATTCCACAGGATATGATGAAAGTCATACAGCGATTGAATATTCGATTGCGAAATACCGGGGAGATCGGAATAGCTTTGTTTTTCAACTTTCAAATAACGTGTATTATTCTTAATACATTTATTTACAAATATCAGTTTTTTCTGTATAATAAAGCACAATAAGCTGAAAACAGTGAATAAAACAATAAACAGCAACGCAGGAGGAATGACCATGAGCAAAATTCAGATGACCACTCCATTAGTAGAGATGGACGGAGATGAGATGACAAGAATTCTTTGGAAGATGATCAAAGATGAATTGTTATTACCATTTATTGATTTGAACACAGAA
>ERZ791905.2346-NODE-2346-length-10641-cov-2.825430_pt1 | contig 10641 bp, 10 predicted proteins | sample MGYA00510147_ERZ791905 | MGnify/ENA primary metagenome ERZ791905 (study PRJEB30046, sample SAMN00792084) | human gut metagenome | study: EMG produced TPA metagenomics assembly of the A metagenome-wide association study of gut microbiota in type 2...
CAATAAGCATGCCGCTGTCAAGCAGTTGCTTAATAATAGTGCTGCGTGTTGCTTCCGTACCAATGCCTTTAATGTTTTTTACAGTTTCACGAAGTTCCGGATTTTTTACATACTTATGAGCATTTGTTAATGCGGCAATCAATGTGCTTTGAGTAAAACGTACTGGCGGTACGGTATTTTTTTCAACAATGCTTGCCATAGTAAGCGAAACCGCATCACCTTCGTGCAATACAGGCAGCTGCTTGGCATCATCATCTTTTTTATCTGCGGTGCTTTCGGTAACGGCCGCTTTCCAGCCTTCTTTTATAATAACTTTGCCGCGGGCTGAAAAAGTTTCACCTTCGCACTCGATAACGGCCGTAGTCTGCTCAAATTCCTGCGCAGGATAAAACTGCAAAACATAACGTTCAGCAATCATGCTGTATAATTTACATTCATCTTCCGGCAAAGAATTTAAGTCAATTTTTTCCATGGTCGGGATTATAGCGTGGTGAGCCGAAACCTTACCTGTATTAAAGGCTTTGCTTTTAAGTGCCGCATCCGCACCGTCAACATATTTTTTTAAATTTTCGCTGCCGGTCAGCTTTAAATTTCCTAATATCACGGCAGCATCATTTAACTGGCTTTCGGGCAGATAATTACTGTCACTACGAGGATAGGTGGTTAGCTTTTTTTCATAAAGAGTCTGAGCCAATTCTAATGTTTTGGATGGACTGAAACCATAAGCAGGCTCGGCTGCACGTTGAAGCGTGGAAAGACTGAACGGCAAAGGCGGAGCTGCTGTGCCTTTTTCTGTTTCAACGGATTTTACGATACCTGTTTTGCCGGTAATTTTCTGCACGCAGGCGCGGGCCGGGATAACATCAAGCAAACGTCCTTCTTCGTCCAAGCCCTCTGTGTTTTCAGGTATTTGCCACATTGCCTCAAAAGGTAATGACGTAGAGAGCCGGAACAGACCGCGCACGTTATAATACTTAACAGATTTGAAATTATCAATTTCATCATTCCTGCGTGCCACAATTGCGAGCATTGGTACTTTAACACGGCCGACTTTAATTGTTGTGCCGGCGTCAAGCGTATATTTACGGCTTGCGTTTATGCCAAAAAGCCAATCGGTTCGCTCACGGCCTAAAGCAGCAAGATAAGTATTATGGGCTGTGCTGTTATCTATCATATTATCAAAAGCACGGCTGATGGTAGTTTCATCCATAGCATTAATATAAAGCCGCTTTACTGGCAGGGCATTTCCGGCAAGTTCCAATACTTCATCTACTAAAAGCTGACCTTCACGGTCAGGGTCACCAACATTTACTACTTCGTCAACTTCCTTCAGAAGCTGCGTAACCGTTTTATATATTTTTGGATAATTGCCATTTGGCTTAACGAATTTCTCCCAATGCTTTGGAATGATTGGCAAAGAAGCATAAGTATACTTTTTTAAATCAGGGTCATAGTCCTCCGGCATTTTCTGCGCAAGGATGTGTCCTTGAAGCCAGACAACATAATCATTACCTGCTTGAAAATAACCGTCTTTTTTGTTAGGATTGCCTAAAAATCCGGCAACAGCTTCAGCAAGTGACGGTTTTTCACAAATAAAAAGACGTTTCATAGGCAAAATCCTTTCAGGCCTTCAAATTTGCGTTTTAAGCGGTTTTTTAGCAGTTTATATCCAAATATAAGCACTGCTAAAATTAAAACGCTTGAAGGGGCAAAATTTTTAAGAAAAATAAGCAGCTGTAATTAAAACAGCTGCTTATTTCAGTTTAAAAGATATTATTTGCTTAAGCAGCCTTTTCTGCTTTTAATTCCATAACCATGGCTTTAAGTTCTTCAAGTTCTGTCTGCATTTTTGCATTGTTTTCAGCCATTACTGCGTTTGCTGCCGTCAACTGTACAATCTGTTCCTGCATTTTTTTCTTACTGCTGCGGCTTACTGCATTCGGGCCGTCAAGTGCGAAGCTGATACCGAGGGTTGCCATGTTTTCACGGTTGCCGAAAGTTCCGCCGAGGTTAAACATTGTACGGTCATCCGGACGGTAGAACATACCGAGAGCCATAGCACTGGCACCCTGGTAGCTGCCTACTGCTGCCGCGAAATTAAGTTTCTGGTCCTCGTCAAAATCAAGCGGATGCAGGCCTGCAAGTGCTGCGGCATTAGCACCGGCCGTATCAATGCGGCCATCCAAACGGCTGATTTCACCGGTTAAGGACTTGCCACCATTGAAGATTAAATCCGGAGCATACAGGTTGCCGTCAAAATGGCCTTCACCACCAACATAAAGGTCATGGTCAATATTGGTATTGCCGGTTACATGCAGATTAGATTCAGCACCCGGAACGCCAGGCACGCCAATTACGGTATCACCAGCAATATACATATTGCCGGGACGGTCTACAACGCCATCACCGTTACTGTCAGCACCATCAAAACCAACAAAGGTGTCACCACCTAAATTAGCATTGCCTGTTACATCCAAATCTGAACGGTCTACAACTGCACCATTATCATCACGGCTGCCAACCTGAGTATCGCCGGTAAGGTGAGAATCTCCGGCAACATCAAGATTACCGGGGCGGTCAGGAGTACCATCTCCGTTTTCATCTACACCATCATGGCCAATATTAACATCTCCACCAAAATTACCGTTACCGGTAACGTCTAAATCAGAACTATCAGTAGCATTACCATTATCATCACGATTACCTATGGATACATTGCCATCAAAATGACCGTCACCCCATACATCAGAGTCGCCTTTAACGGTTTCATTGCCATCTACGGTTTCGTTACCCATAATATGGCTATCGCCACCAACATTTTGGTCGCCCCAAACGTCAGAGTCACCTTTAACGGTTTCGTTACCATCTACGGTTTCGTTACCTAAAATATGGTTGTTGCCACCAACTTCCTGGTCGCCCCAAACATCAGAATCGCCTTTAACAGTTTCGCTGCCATCTACTGTTAAATCGCCACCGAAATGACCATCACCTGCTACGTCCTGATTGCCTCCGACATTGGAGTCACCTTTAACGGTTTCGTTACCATCTACGGTTTCATTGCCCATGATATGGCTATCGCCACCAACATTTTGGTCGCCCCAAACATCAGAATCGCCTTTAACAGTTTCGCTGCCATCTACTGTTAAATCGCCACCGAAATGACCATCACCTGCTACGTCCTGATTGCCTCCGACATTGGAGTCACCTTTAACGGTTTCGTTACCATCTACGGTTTCATTGCCCATGATATGGCTATCGCCACCAACATTTTGGTCGCCCCAAACGTCAGAGTCGCCCTTAACAGTTTCGCTGCCATCTACGGTTTCATTGCCACCGATATGACCATCACCTGCTACGTCCTGATTGCCTCCGACATTGGAGTCACCTTTAACGGTTTCGTTACCATCTACGGTTTCATTGCCCATGATATGGCTATCGCCACCAACATTTTGGTCGCCCCAAACGTCAGAGTCGCCTTTAACGGTTTCATCACCATCTACGGTTTCATTGCCATTAATATTGCTATCTCCTGCAACATTAAGGTCGCCTGGACGGTCAGGCGTCCCGTCTCCATCCTCATCAGCACCTTCGTAACCAACATTCATATCACCGTCAACGGTACCGTCTCCATCTACATTCAAATCGCCACCGATATTACTATCTCCCTCAACATTACTGTCACCTTCGGTATTATTGTCACCTTTAATGGTGCTATTACCGGTGGTTGTAGAATTACCATTAGTGGTAGAGTCACCATTTACAGTTTGGCCGCCCGTGACGGTCTGCCCACCATTCACAGTATGAGAGCCCTCAACGGTTTGGTCCCCTGTAATATCCTGGCTGCCATTTACGGTCTGGTCGCCCTGGACGTTATGGATGGCATCATTTACAAGGTCTTTAATATCTTCTTCGGACATACCACCTTCACCAAAAATGTCTGCGGCATTACCTAATGTTGTTATATTAATACTACTATTTCTATTACCAGAATTAGGCATATATAAACCATCATCAGTAAAAGAAATATTAGCATTACCACTCATATTAGTGTGATAGTAAATATAATATAATTTCCCACCTTCTAATTTTCCATTTCCAGAATGATAACCTGTAAAATTAACATCCGTTGGTGAATATACTAAATAACCAACATAATCGTTATTTTCATTAGAGGTATAAGAATCTGGGTTGCCTCTCGAAATTTCTACTATAAATTTATTATCCAAATTAATTGTTGAATAATTTATTGCATGAGCTTCATTACTTATTCCAAAATTAACTGTCAATGCCAGTACACTTGCCATAACGGCGGTTTTTAACTTATTACTTTTAATATTCATAATAATTCCCCTTTGTAAAATAATGGAAGCGCAGTGCGCTTACATTAAGCAACGCTTTTTACAGTCTGAGAGCCGGAAACGGCACCAGCCGGTAATAAGAAGGGAGCCATCCACGTTGGAAATTAAATCCTTAATAATATCTAATTGTTCGTCTAAAAAATCATCAACCTTAACAGGACCAAGAGAAGTATAATTATAACTCGAATCACTATCTATATAATGACTTTCAGCTAATATACTCCCTACTACGAGCGATTGTAATTTCCGGCTTTTAAATCTTTTTGACAGACTCATAAAAAGCGCTCCTTTTTACTACTTTTCTACAATAACCTGTTCCATCAAATCGGCTGTATTTCTTAATGCTGCTACCAGTTTTTCTGCCGGACTTTGTACTTTTTCGGGGTCAGTAGTAAGTTCGTTTACACTGCACTTTAATATCCCTGCGGCACAACGCTGAAAATCTTTATTTACCATTCTTTCGCCGCGTTCAATTTTGGATACAGCGTCAGTACTTAATTTAATGCCAGCAGCAGTCATCTTATCAGCAAACTGCTTTTGAGTTAGCCTTTGACGGACACGGGCTATTTTTAAATTAAAACCAAAAATCAAACTTTCATCCATCCGTATTACCTCCAGAGATATAACGGGTCCTCGTATTCTCCTTGATGCCACCATTCAAGATGCAGATGCGGACCGGTGGAAAATCCAGTAGACCCGACATAACCTATCACATCACCACCTTCGACCCAGGTATCATATACAGCTGTTATTTCACTTAGATGTGCATACAAAGTATTATCTCCACCTTCGTGGGCTAAAATAACACAGTTGCCATAACCCCCGTATTCAGCTGCATATATTACCCTGCCCGGCAGCATAGCTCCTACTGGCGTCCCATATTCATAGGCTATATCAATACCGGAATGAAATTCTTCTTCTCCGGTTATCGGATTTTCACGCCAACCAAACGGGGACGTTATTTCAGCCGCTACTGCGGGCAATGTAATAAACAGAAATATATTAAAAGCAAGAAATGCTTTTAAAACATTTTTAAGAGTCATCTGCCCCTTTCAGCGTCCTTTACTTTTGCCATGGCTTTGGCAACAGCAGGAGTTTTGGCTGCGGCTTCAACAGTTTTATTAGCACGGGCATAATCTCTGCCAACAGGAGAGTGTTCTGTAATAGCATCAACAACAGATTGTTTCTCAAAGCCCTGCTTTAACATTTCTCTGGCAATTTTATTATCATCAATTTTGCTGAAATCACCTGTTTTCGCATACTGCTTATTAGCAAGTTCCAGGTATTTATCATAAGCATCAGGGTTTGCTTCTTTGGAAACAAATTCCGCAATTTTATTTTCACGGACTTTTAATTCAATCTGCTGGGCAGCTTCAGCGCGCGTGGCATTTTTTGGTAACTCAATGCCAAGTGCTTCAGCTTTTTTTACTTGCTTTTCAGTAACCGCGTTTTCTATCTGCTTCTGCTTTTTGATAATGTCATAGGCTTCACCCTTTGTAATTTCTTTGCCATATTTAATCTGCATTTTATCCAGCATATCAAGCTGGTATTCAGTAGCAGGCTGTGAACGTAGTTCTGTAAGCTGCAAAGTATGTTTTTGAATTAAATATCCTGCACGGCCATAACAGATTTTATCTTTATCGTATTCAATTTTATTTGCGTTAAGGTATTTAATCTGTTTTTCAGTTGCAGGGCTCAAATAAATCTGGGCCCTTGCTTCAGCGCGAGTAATATTTTCAGATGGCTGTATACCATGAGCCTTTAACGCGGCAATCTGCTTATCCGTAGCAGGCGAATTATCCCTTGCTTCAAATTCACGCATTTTTTGCTCTATCAGTTTAGATGCTCCATTTATCGTAATTTCTGCCGGGTAACTTATTTTCAGCTTATCCATGTAATCCATCTGCTCAACAGTTGCATGCAGCTGCCCGATTATTTTAGACGCCTCACCTACTGTGATATTGTCTGCAAATTTACAGTTATTAGCAGCAAGCGTTTCTTTCTGCTCACTTGTTGCAGGAGCGTTGATTTTTTCAAAATATGCACTACGTTTAGCAACACGCTCTTTGATAATACGGTCAGCTTCGCCTTTGGTAATGTCATCTTCAAATTTTGCGCCAAGACTTACAAGAAAGCCTTTTTGCGCATCACTTGCCGGCATTAAAGCTGATTTTTCATCTTTAGCCATATTTTTCAACTCCTTATTTTCAGGTTTTAAAATGACTTCTGAATATACTGCATTAAAAGTTTTGCCTTCAAAACTTACATCACCAAAACGGATATTTTCATATCTTGCAAGCACGCCGGTTTCTTTCAGTGCCTTATATTCCTCAAAATCTGCCCTGTCCAGTTCTTCCCTTTTAAGCATGGATTCTGCGCTGTACGCAAATTCACGGCCGGAAACAAAATGTAATAGGTGCGGGTTACTGCTTACGTATTCCAATGTATTATCGGAATTATCATATAAACCGTTATTGCCGTAATATTCCCTGTCACCTATATAGATTTTGTCATTAATGATGAAAACGTCTTTGCCGCGCAGCGGTATAGTTTCCGCAAGCTGCACCGTTACAATATCCTGCGGCAAGGTATTTTCTTTACTTCTCCGTTCTTCCGGAGTCATACGCATTAATACCTGTTCATCATTTATGCTTTCAGCCGCGGGCTGCTTAACCTGCGGTTCAATGCCCTGCTCTTTAAGTTGCAGGTATTCTTTTTCCCGCTCATACAGGTAATTACAGATTTTTTCAGCATCAGCAGCTGCCCTGAAAATTTCGTTATAATCATTTTTCAGTGCAGATACCCAGCTTTTTACATAAGCTGCGTGCTGTTCATCACTGCCTGTTGTAGCTATGCCAAGTTCACCGCATAAAAACGTTGATGCAAGTTCAGCACGTAATTCTTCCCTCGCATAGCCTTCACTTCCAAACTGGCCGCCAAATTCACGGTTAAGCCTGGTTGGATGGCCGGTGCTGTGACCAACTTCATGCAGGAGCGTAGAATAATAGGCATCCACTGTTGCAAAACTTTCACGGGGCGGCAGGCATATAAAGTCACCACCGGGACTGTAAAAGGCACTGCCGTCTGTATTATGTGTTACCAGAACACCATTTGCGGCTATGACATTTTCAGCACGCTCTACCGGCGACCATTTCTGCGCTTGGCGTCTCAGTTTCGGTAAACCGGTGCATTGGTCAGCGTTGAAAACGGCAGCCCTGTACACTTTAGGATGCTCCAAAGGAACTTTTTCTTTCTCGCCGGTCTCAGGATTTTCAACCTCATTTTCCCATTGCCAATACTCAACAATTTGTGCTTTTTCACCTTTATTGACATGGCCGCCGAGTTTATTAACCTGTTTAAAAGTAAGCCAGCGCGGGTCCTCATAGCCTTTATCTATGGCAGTACACCAAAGCATTAACGCGTTTACACCATGATAAGGCCGTCCGTTAAAATTATGCGGCCGGTTCATTGCAGCGATACCGGCGTCCCATGGTTTTTGCCAGGGCGCAGTACCGCTTTCGAGCATCCCTATAAGGCGTTCCGTTACAGCTTTTCTGTACTCACTTGTCTGCATAGCCTGTAATGTCTACTCCCATCTCCATAAGCTGCATAATTTCCTGGTCATCCAAAACATCTTCCAGTTCCAGCGCATCCTCGCGGAATGCGCCCATTGCTATTGCTTCCTCACGGGTAAATTCTTCACTCTGAATCATTTTTTAGACCACCTTTTTTTAGGCTTTTGCGCTGCATGCGCGGCGTCAACCATTGCTTTAAAAGCCTTGCCGGCTTTAAAAGCAGGTACAGTAGCAGCCGGAATTTTTATTTCCTCGCCGGTTGCCGGGTTATGGCCGGTACGTTCACTGCGCTTACGGCTATCAAATGTACCGAAGCCGATAAGCTGAACTTTATCTCCGGCTGCCACGGCGCTTATTACCGTTTCCGTAAAAGCCTTAATAACACTGTTAGCGTCCTTTTGCGTCAGGCCGCATTTCTCACACATATTACGAACAAATTCTTCCTTCGTCATACAAATCAGCTCCTTTAAATTTTTTAATACACCCGCCTAATCGGCAAAAGGTTTATAAAATAGTAATGCAGCTATTTGACTTAACAAATACATATACTTCTCATATGGTTCTACATACCTTCTCCGCTTTGTAAAAGGATGCTCAACCAAACCTTCAAGTAAATTCGCATCAACATGCTTTAACAATATCAACCACGTTTTTGCATAAACAATTTTTAAATATTGTAAGTAAAAAATTAAAGCTGCTCTTATCTCCAATGTATAAATCTTTGACCTCAATTCAGCGTCAGCATATACATCAGGAACAATATCCTTAAATACAGCGTCAGCACTTAAACGGAAATTCATTATCTGATTTTCCAATTTAAAAATTATTTCTTCATCATACGGCTGTGACGAACGGCCAATAAGCCAGTCTACTTTTACTGCAAAGACATCTGCAATATTAATTAAAGTTTCATAAGACGGTGGATTTTTAGCATTTTCCAATGTACTTAAAGAACCTTTGCTCTTTAAATTAATTAACATTGCCATATCAGATAACGTTACATCATGATTTTTACGTAAAGCCTTAATTTTATCGCCAAAACGTTCCGCTTTTTCCATATCTTAATAACTCCAAGGCATTACCGCGTGCTCGTTTTTAATTACAACGCGGTCGCTGTTGCTGGTGGCCATAAAAATCTCATTGCAAACCCTGTCCAAAATAATGGTGTTATTGACAATTTTGTAATCAAGATTTAATAACAAACCTGCACGTTTTTGGAACACTACCGGGGTATGCCTTGCTGCCGCGCCGTCAGGCAATATCAGATAAGTTTTTGCGCCGTCATCAAAAACCGTTTCCGGCGTCCAGCTTTCCTTTCCGGATACTGAATAATCAAAATTTATATCCTGCACGCTTTCCACTTCCATGGAAATGCCCTGCGGGTTATATTCTTCCCTGGCTTCGCCCGGGTAAGTCCAGCTTACTACCGGCGAATAATCGCTGTCTGCAATCAGACGCAGGCTGTAATAATGGCTGTCTGTATTAATAATCATGTTCGTTACCACGCCGAGCTGGAGAGGTTTAACATAAACGTGCCAGGTTTTGTCTGCCGCAAGCCTTGTTTCTACCGACCAGCTTATTGCATCACCAATCGTAATGCCGGTAATCTGTTCGCCAGGCTTTAACTGAACATCAGATATAAAGCCGGGAGCTGCGTAAACATCATAGCTTTCACCGCGGGCATATTCATAAAGCGCGGCATTTTCATTGGCTGCATTATCTTCAAACAAATCAAGCGTAGTATCTTCTTCTACAACAATTTCCGGCTGATAAGCAGCCTGTTCCGTTTTAGGCGCAGGCTCCCAAAAATCCACATCTTCTGCCGGTACAGCAACATCAGTGCTATTATGCGCAATAGAGCCGGACTTAACCGAAATATCCGCTGAACTAATATCTACCGGCGCGCTTGCCGTGCCGTCCCAATATACTGAAAACGGATTTCTATGACCCTTGCTTTAAAAGGGCCCGGCTCCGGCACGTTTTCTGCGGCTTCGCCCGTAACAGGCAAAGCCATGAGCACAGCAAGTGCTGCCGTTATGGTACTGCGTTTTTTTCTGCTTAACAAAATTACCAACCCCCTAATCGTTATCTTTTGGCAACGGCACGCTGAAGCCACCCTGCGGTGATGCTTCCGGCGGCACTGCCTGTTTGGTTTCATCTATTGCTTTTTGAAAAGCGGCTGATGCACTTGTATGAGAAGAAGTGCTGCCGCCTGAAGCCTCTCCTGCGGCAAATGAGGATGCGGTTTTAGCACTGCTTCCTCCGGCAGAGCTATTGCCTGCCGTGCTGAAAGCATTGGTACTTGTATTGCCTTGCGCGGCTGCTGATTTAGTGCTGCCCGAAGCATTTGAAGCAAAAGCAGAAGCTGTCTGCGCACTGCCTGATGCCCCACCTGTTGAACTGCCTGCACCTGCCGAGCTACCGGCACCCATACTTTGTGCCGCACCAGCGGCTGAACTGCTTGCGGCAGAACTGCCTGTACTACCACTTCCGGAAGCGGACGTTGACGCACCAGAACTGCCTGCGGCAGAACCACTTGCTCCACCACTGCCGGAAACAGACCCGCCCGCTGAACTTCCGGACGAACTGCCGCCTGATGCAGCAACGGATGCCTGGCCGCTTGCAAATGCTCCCCTTACGCCCTGTGTAGCATTGGAAGCCGCGGATTTAAAGGCAGACGCCGCAAAACCCGCGGCACCACTCATTGC
>ERZ791905.2351-NODE-2351-length-10626-cov-2.925929_pt1 | contig 10626 bp, 10 predicted proteins | sample MGYA00510147_ERZ791905 | MGnify/ENA primary metagenome ERZ791905 (study PRJEB30046, sample SAMN00792084) | human gut metagenome | study: EMG produced TPA metagenomics assembly of the A metagenome-wide association study of gut microbiota in type 2...
TTTTCGGTATTATTATGGCTATCGTCTTTTCGGCAGCTGCAGCTTATCTGGGACTGAAGGTGGGACAGGTGTTCGAGGCTGCTATCCCGATCGCTATTATCGCGGTTGGATGCGGAAATCTGATGAAAAAGAATAATATGCTCGGACAGAATGTGATCATTCAATCTATCGGGGCTAGCTCGGGAGTGATCGTTGCCGGAGCGATCTTTACATTACCTGCTTTGTATATTCTTGGTCTGGATGCTAAATTTTATCAGATTTTTTTATCCTCTTTACTCGGAGGATTGTTGGGTATTCTGATGCTGATCCCTTTCCGTAAATATTTTGTAAAAGATATGCACGGGAAATACCCTTTCCCGGAAGCTACGGCGACGACCGAGGTGCTGGTTTCGGGTGAAAAAAAGGGAAACCAGGCGAAATTATTGGCGGTGAGTGGATTGGTCGGTGGATTATATGACTTTTTTATCAGTACTTTCGGTTGGTGGACAGAGACCATCTCCACCCGGATCATGGGTTGGGGAGAGATGCTGGCTGAAAAAACGAAGCTGGTATTTAAAGTGAATACAGGGGCTGCAGTGTTAGGCCTGGGATATATTGTCGGATTGAAATACGCCGCTATTATCTGTGCCGGTTCGTTTACCGTGTGGTTTGTGCTGATCCCGTTTCTGAGTTATTTTGCAGATGGACAGACTGTTGCTGTAGGAGAAGGGGTTTCTATGCTGATCCGGGACATGTCGCCCGAACAGTTATTTACGAATTATGCCCGTCATATCGGTATCGGTGGTATCGCTATGGCCGGTATCGTCGGCATTATCCGTTCGTCGGGTATTATCAAACAAGCCTTAGGCCTGGCGGTAAAAGAATTGGGGGGAAAGAAGGGAAGTGAAGAAGTGGCAGAACGTACACAGCATGATCTTTCGATGAAGTTTATTCTGATCGGTTTGCTGGCGACTTTGATTACCACTTTCATTTTCTTCCAGTTCGGTGTATTGGGTAATCTCTTCCAGACCATTGTCGCCATACTGATTGTGTTTATTATTTCTTTCCTGTTTACTACGGTGGCTGCTAATGCTATCGCTATCGTGGGGACGAATCCGGTATCGGGAATGACTTTGATGACATTGATCCTGGCTTCGCTGGTTTTGGTGAGTGCCGGGTTGAGCGGGACAAACGGCATGATGGCTGCCATGGTCATCGGTGGCGTGGTTTGTACTGCTTTGTCTATGGCCGGAGGTTTTATTACCGACTTGAAAATCGGTTATTGGATCGGTACGACTCCCGCAAAACAGGAGCGGTGGAAATTTCTGGGAACCGTTGTTTCTGCCGCTACGGTGGCCGGAGTAATGATGATCCTGAATCAGACTTACGGATTTGTAGGTGAAAATGCTTTGGTGGCTCCCCAGGCGAATGCGATGGCTGCTGTTATCAAACCTTTGATGGAAGGAGGAGCGACTCCCTGGATGCTGTATTTTGCCGGTGCCGCACTCGCATTGATTCTGACCATGATCGGGGTACCTGCCCTGGCTTTTGCCCTGGGAATGTTTATTCCGTTGGATCTGAATACGCCTTTATTGATCGGAGGGCTGGTCAGTTGGTATGTATCTACCCGTAGTAAAGATGAAAAAGTAAATAAGATGCGCCGTGAACGCGGTACACTGATCGCTTCCGGGTTTATAGCAGGGGGAGCCCTGATGGGAGTTATCAGTGCCGTATTGAAATATGCCGGAGCAGATTGGTATGCTACCTGGAGCGGGGCAGAATGGCTGGCCGTTGTCATGTATGTCGTTATTATCGGTTACTTTATCTGGGATTCGTTGAGAGCCAAAGAAGAGTAAACCGGAGAGGAACCCGATAAACGAAAAATCGTAAATCGTAAATCTAAAATCTAAATCATAAAGATATGGAATTAAAAGAGCGTTTTTTGAAATATGTCGGATTCGATACCCAGAGTGATCCGGAGAGTGAAACCTATCCGTCGACTGCGAAACAATTGATTCTGCTGAATTATCTGGCCGAAGAGATGAAAGAGCTGGGGTTGGAGGATGTGGAAGTCGATGCCAATGGTTATGCGATGGGTACTATTCCGGCAACTCCCGGGTATGAAGACCGGCCGGTGATCGGTTTTATCTCGCATGTCGATACGAGTCCCGATATGAGTGGGGCCGATATCCATCCCCGTATCATTGAAAATTACGATGGGGGAGATATCTGTCTGAACGAGCAATTGACGATGACGCTGGCAGATTTTCCGGAGTTGGCTTTTTTCAAGGGGCATACCTTGATCACAACCGACGGTACGACGCTGTTGGGAGCCGACGATAAAGCAGGGGTGGCAGAGATCATGACCGCTGCCGAATATCTGATGAAGCATCCAGAAGTGAAACACGGCAGAATCCGGATCGGCTTTACGCCCGACGAAGAAATCGGAAAAGGGGTAGACTTTTTTGATGTAAAACATTTCGGTGCCACCTTTGCTTATACCGTAGACGGAGGCTTTGAAGGAGAGCTGGAATATGAGAATTTCAATGCTGCCAGTGCCCGGATCGAAGTACAAGGACGTAACATTCATCCGGGTTATGCGAAGGATAAGATGATCAATGCTTTGCAGGTAGTCAACGAATTGAATAACTTATTGCCTCCTTGTCAGCGGCCCGAACATACGGAAGGTTACGAAGGTTTTTATCATTTGATCAGTATCAGGGGAGAAGTAGAAAATGCTTCCAGTGAATATATCATCCGGGACCATTCGCGGGTGAAATTTGAAGAGAAAAAACGCTACCTCCAGGCTGTTACCGCTCTGTTGACCGGGAAGTACGGAGAAGGGGTGATCAAACTAACCCTGAAAGATCAGTATTATAATATGCGTGAAATGGTCGAACCTTATCCCGAAGTAATCGATAAAGCCTTCCAGGCGATGGAAAAGGCCGGTGTTACTCCGATCGTTCGTCCTATCCGCGGCGGTACGGATGGTGCCCGTTTGTCCTATATGGGACTGCCTTGTCCGAACTTATTTACAGGAGGTATGAATTTCCATGGAAAATATGAATACTGCTCGCTGAATACAATGCAAAAAGCGATGCAGACGATTTTGAATCTGATCGAATTGTGGGGTAAATAATACCCGGATTCTTTGTTGAACAGCCTGCCGGATGAAGGGAAGCGTACCCCAGCCGGCAGGCTGTGTGTTATCCGGTTATTTTTTTAGCTGGGTTTCCAGGTAGTTCTGTAGAATCCGGGCATGGTTGTGAACAGGATCTTTCGAAGCATATAACAAGGTTACTACCGGATAAGTCCCGATTCTGGAAAGAAAATCTTTAACGGCTTGCGAGTGTTCCAACTCTTCTTTATACATCGAAGTAAATTCTTCCCAATGTCGGGAGATATCGTCATGAAACCAGGTTCTTAAACCGGGAGAGGGAGTGATTTCTTTAGCCCATTCATCGTAGGATAAACATGCTTTTTTTATGCCTCTGGGCCAGAGCCTGTCGACTAATACCCGGTAACCGTCCCCCGGTTCCGGATCGTCATATACCCGTTTTATTTTGATTTGTATCATGTTTTTTTACTGTTTTACTGATTGGAACCGAAAAAGTTATCATTAAAACGTAGAATTATTCTGTCGTTACTTATATTCGTCTTCGGTGATCGGAATTGGCGACCCGGTCAGTGAAGGAAAGCCTTACCGGACCGTTCCAGGCGAACCGGTCTGACGGGATAAAACCCGGAATCGGAATAGAAAGAAAAAATATACCTACCTATAACTTGGCCCTTATCATCGTTCCAATAAACAAATACCTTCCGTCTGCTATCGGTAGGGAAGGTATGCGATTGTACAAAAGCTTGTCCTGTGGGCTGAGGGAGGCCGGACACTGGCAGGTGGCATCGGAATGGGAGAAGCATATTTTATTACTGTAACCGTTTCAACTGAAAAAGGGTGCACTTCATTGAAGCACACCCTTGATTTATTACGGTAAACTCTTGTTTTATCCGAGGAAAGAGAGCAGGATACCGGCTGCAACAGCAGAACCGATAACTCCGGCTACATTGGGACCCATGGCATGCATCAGCAAGAAGTTGCCAGGATTGGCTTCCTGACCTACAGTCTGAGATACACGGGCTGCCATCGGAACGGCCGATACACCGGCAGAACCGATCAGCGGGTTGATCTTATTCTTGGTAAACAAGTTCATGAATTTAGCCAGCAATACTCCTCCGGCACTTCCCAAAGCGAAAGCCAGGATTCCGATTACCAGGATGGCCAGAGTTTGGTAGTTCAGGAAAGCTGTTGCGGTAGTTGTCGCTCCAACCGAAACACCCAGAAAGATGGTGGTAATATTCATCAGTTCGTTCTGAACAGTCTTACTCAGACGTTCTACAACTCCACTTTCACGCATCAGGTTACCTAACATCAAACAACCGATCAGCGGAGCGGCAGAAGGTAACAATAAAGATACAAAAACAGTAACGATGATCGGGAATATGATTTTTTCTGTTTTAGATACTTTACGCAATTGCTTCATGACGATCTCGCGCTCTTTCTGAGTAGTCAGCATTTTCATAATAGGCGGTTGGATGACCGGTACCAAAGCCATATAGGAATAGGCAGCCACGGCGATCGGGCCTAATAAATTGGGTGCTAACTTAGAAGTCAGATAAATGGCGGTCGGGCCGTCGGCTCCACCGATAATACCGATCGAACCGGCTTCGGCATAGTTGAATCCGAGAATCAAAGCTCCCAGGAAAGTAGCGAAGATACCGATCTGGGCTGCTGCTCCCAATAGGAAACTTTTCGGATTGGCTAACAGCGGACCGAAATCGGTCATTGCTCCTACACCGATGAAAATGACACAGGGATAGATACCCAGTTTCACTCCGAGGTAGATGTAATCCAGCAATCCGACGTTATTGGCATTTGCAAAATCCGGCCAATGAATGTGTCCTCCTTCAAATAGTTCCGGATGATACAATCCGGCTCCCGGCAGATTGGTCAGCAACATACCGAAAGCGATAGGCAACAATAACAGAGGCTCGAACTTTTTAACGATAGCCAGATAGAATAATAAACAAGCGACAGCTATCATCACCAAACACAACCAGTTGCCCTCGACAAGGCGGGCAAATCCGGTGTCGTTCAGGAATTTACTGATGCTTTCTCCTAAACTGACTTCTTCGGCACTGGCGATAAAGGGCGTAATAGTCAGGCCCAGAAAGGCAACCAGCCGAAAGAGATATTTTTTCATTTGTTTCATTACTAACGATTTTACAATGAATTACTGCAGATCAACCAGTTTATCGTCCTGTACGACCGTCTGTCCGACAGTGACATGGATGGCTTTCACCTGTCCGTCCTTGTTAGCCATAATGTTGTTTTCCATTTTCATGGCTTCCATGACGACTAAGGTATCTCCCCGTTTCACCTGATCACCGACTTTTACGTTGATGGTCATGATCGTTCCGGGAAGCGGAGCTTTGATACTGGTGGCACTGGATGCTGCAGCAGCCGGTGCTGAAACATGTACCTGTGGGGTACCGGGAGCTGTCGATTTGCGGATAGGAGCTGCAACCGTATTTTTGCTTTCATAGCTTACATCGTAAGATATCCCGTTTACTTCTACGTTAGCTTTATGATGATCCGTTAGATTCACTGTGACGTCGTAATTATTTCCGTCGATAGTGATTTTAAATTTATTCATATGGTCAATTTATTTACTTGATAATCGTATTTCTCATGCTGTAAATTTTGGAACTCCATGGCGAATAGCGCTTTTCTACTTCCTGAATCGTGATGACATGCGGCTCTTCATCGTGGGCATCGAAGTACAGGTGCATAGCCATGGCTATGGCTGCTTGTTCGTGAGGCGTCGGATGGGTTTCTGTCGTCCTTACGGTCGCTTCTTCAGAAGCCCCTTTCGAGTGGCCTGTGATGCCATTGATGATTTTGGTTTGCAAACCAATTACCCAAATCAAAACAATAAGCAGTAAAAATACAGTTCCGATTCCCATTCCCGTGACCAGGAGCGCATAGCCCCAGTCGATTGCTAATATGGTCATAATTATAAAGGTATATTAGAATGTTTCTTCATCGGGTTAGTGACACGCTTCGTCTGTAAAGACTGGAAGGCCCGGATCACACGGAAACGGGTGTTGCGTGGTTCGATCACATCGTCGATATAACCGTAAGAAGCTGCTTTGTAAGGATTAGCGAATGCATGATTGTATTCTTCCTCTTTCTCTGCGATAAATTTAGCTTTTGCTTCCGGATCGGTGATCGCTGCTACTTCCTTACCGTATAGTACTTCGATAGCACCTTTGGCACCCATCACGGCAATCTGGGCTGTCGGCCAGGCGTAGTTGAAGTCGCCGCGAAGTTGTTTACAGGACATCACGTCGTGTGCTCCTCCGTAGGATTTACGTAAAGTAACGGTTACTTTAGGAACGGTAGCTTCGCCGTAAGCGAACATCAATTTGGCTCCGTGGGTGATGATGCCGCCGTATTCCTGCACACGGCCCGGTAAGAATCCCGGTACGTCTACCAACGTCAGGATCGGAATATTGAAACAGTCGCAGAAGCGAACGAAACGAGCTGCTTTACGCGATGATTCGATATCGAGTACTCCGGCATAGAAACTAGGCTGGTTGGCGATAATACCCACAGAACGTCCTCCCATCCGGCAGAAACCGACGATGATATTCCGGGCATAACGTTTGTGTACTTCGAGGAATTTACCCTGGTCTACGATTGCTTCGATTACTTCCAGCATATTGTACGGCAGATTGGGATTATCCGGAATCAGGCTGTTCAATTTGTCTTCCAGACGATCGATCGGGTCGTTGCATACCATCATCGGCGCTTCTTCGAGGTTGTTGGAAGGCAGATAAGAAAGCAGATCACGGATCAGAGAAATACCTTCTTCTTCGTTTTCTACCATAAAATGAGAAACGCCCGATTTGGTCGAGTGAACTTCTGCACCTCCCAGGTCTTCTGTACTGATATCTTCGCCGGTAACGGTTTTTACCACCTTCGGTCCGGTAACGAACATGTAAGAACTCTGATCGGTCATCAGGATGAAGTCGGTCAGGGCAGGAGAGTATACGGCTCCACCGGCACAGGGGCCGAAAATAGCGGATATCTGTGGAATAACCCCGGAAGCCAGGATGTTACGCTCGAAAATTTCAGCATATCCTGCCAATGAATTTACGCCTTCCTGAATACGTGCACCACCGGAATCGTTCAATCCGATGATCGGAGCTCCTACCGTCATCGCTTTGTCCATGACTTTGCAGATCTTCTGAGCCAACATTTCTGAAAGTGCTCCTCCGAATACGGTAAAATCCTGTGCAAATACAAATACGATACGTCCGTTGATCGTTCCTTGTCCGGTAACAACTCCGTCTCCGAGGAATTTTGTCTTTTCCATGCCGAAATTATTACACCGGTGTGTGACGAACATATCGAATTCTTCGAAGCTGTCTTCGTCCAGCAACATGGCGATTCTTTCCCGGGCTGTATATTTACCCTTTTTGTGCTGAGATTCGATCCGTTTTTCGCCTCCGCCCAATTTCGCTTGATTTCGTAAGTCGATAAGTTCTTTGACTTTATCTTGATTTGTGGCCATAAAATTTTAAATTTACTTTTAAATATCTAAAATGCCTAAGCTTTGAAAACATCGAAAGCGCCAAAAGGACACTGCTTTAAAATGCCTTTCTGACGTTTTCAATCATCTTTGACGCTTTTGACGTAATTATTTTTTACCGCAAAGTTCTGTCAGTACCCGATTGGTTGATTTCGGGTGAAGGAATCCGATTTGAAGTCCTTCTGCTCCGGTACGGGGAGCTTTGTCGATTAACTGACAACCGGCTGCTGCTGCTTCGTTTAAAGCTTCGGCTACATCTTCAACGGCAAATGCCATGTGGTGCATACCGCCACCATTTTTTTCTACAAATTTCCCGATAGGACCTTCAGGATCGGTAGATTCCAACAATTCGATTTTTGTCTGACCTACTTGAAAGAAAGCTGTTTTTACTTTCTGATCTTTTACTTCTTCTACTGCATAGCATTTCAGTCCTAATACATTTTCATAAAATGGAATAGCTTCTTCCAGACTTTTGACGGCAATACCGATGTGTTCGATATGAGTTGGTTTCATGATCAATAAATTGATTTGTTAATAAATTGTATTTTAAAATGTTTGATTTTCACCGTTTTATGTTGTATAACATATTTTTTTTACGCACTCAAACGTCTTTTCGAAAACGTTGTTATTGCAAAAAGCGTTCCAAAATTACGTATTGTTCTTACGATTATCAAGCAAAATCGGAAGATTATTTTCAGTTTTTCATGTTTAGAACAGTTTTAAATAACAGACGATACATTTTCAGGTTTGAGGGGATTCGAAAGGGAAAACCGAAAACTTTTCGATAGGAAAAACGTATAAAATTTGAATCTTCTTTCAAAAAAAAGAGTAGGACAAAAGACTTTTTGAAAGAAGAAATAATATTTAAATCTTCAGATTATGAACAAACAGAGATTTGCTGTCATTATTGTGGCTCTCATCGGCTTGATAGCTACTTTTTTACCTTGGTATAAAATTGTACAATTGGGAACAATATCCGGAATGTCTTCGTCGGGCTGGTTTACCTTTATCATGTTTATCATAGTGATTATTCTGGCTTTGAGAAAGGATCTGCATGAAGATCTTTCGATGGGAATTTCCTGGAGCATTACGATTTGTAGTTTACTGGCATCGTTCGTCGTTTTGTGGAAAATTATCGATGTCTGGTTCGCCCAGGAAGGAATGTTTAGCCTTGGTGGCGGTATGGAGGGAATATTGGGAAGTCAGGTCAGTATCGCTTACGGAGCCTGGATTGTTACTATCGCCGGGATCTGTGTCCCGTTTGCCGGTTATTTGTTCCGCAATAAATCCTTTCGGCGGGTTTGAGAGAAATTTTTTACTTTTTGCCTTTCCCCTTTTGGCTTTTTTCTTTATCTTGTGACACTTTTTAAACCGTACTTACTAAAAATTGAAAGATATGTTTGAAACAAGTGTTTACAAAAACAGACGCGCCCGTCTGAAAGAAAAAGTGAAAAGTGGTTTGGTGTTGATCCTGGGAAATGGGGAGGCCCCGGCTAATTATACGGATAATACTTATAAGTTCCGTCAGGATAGTTCGTTTCTCTATTTTTTCGGTCTGAATCAACCCGGTTTTGCAGGAGTGATCGATATCGATTCGGGGGATGAATATATATTCGGGAATGATGTGGATATGGATGATATTATCTGGATGGGACCTCAACCGAGTGTAAAGGATATGGCAGCCCGGGTCGGCGTGTCGAAGACCGCTCCTTTTGCCCGGCTGGCGGATTGTATGAAAACGGCGATTTCTCAGGGACGCCGGATTCATTTTTTACCTCCTTATCGTTTCAGGAATATGCTCTTGCTCGAAGAGTTGTTGGGTATCCGGCCTGCTTTGGTGAAAAATTATGCTTCGCTGGAACTGATCAAAGCTGTGGTCGATCTCCGCTCGGTAAAAGAACCTTGTGAAATCGAGGAAATCACCAAAGCTTGTAATATCGGTTACGAAATGCATACAGCTGCTATGCGGAATTGTAAACCGGGAGTCAAGGAACAATATATTGCAGGGCTGATCGAAGGAATTGCAGCTTCGTACGGAAGTATGGTGTCGTTCCCTGTGATCCTGTCGCAGAACGGTGAAACACTCCATAATCACGATCATAGCCAGATCCTTCAGGAAGGACGTATGATGCTGACGGATGCCGGAGCAGAAGAAGTGTCCCATTATTGTTCGGACTTTACCCGTACGGTTCCGGTCGGTGGGAAATTCCTGACCCGCCAGAAAGAGGTTTATAATATCGTATTGGCTGCTAATAACAAAGCGATAGAGATAGCTAAACCCGGGGTGACTTATCAATACGTGCACCTGGAGGTATGTAAGGTGCTGGCACAGGGTTTGAAAGATCTCGGCCTGATGAAAGGAGATGTAAACGAAGCGGTTGCTGCCGGGGCGCATGCCTTATTTATGCCTCACGGACTGGGACATATGATGGGATTGGATGTACATGATATGGAAGACTTGGGACAGATCTATGTGGGATATGACGATGAAACCCGGCCGATCGACCAGTTCGGAACTTCATCGTTGCGGATGGGGCGCCGGTTGCAGGAGGGATTTGTCATTACCGATGAACCGGGATGTTATTTTATTCCGGCATTGATAGACCAATGGAGAGCACAGGGGATACATAAAGAATTCCTGAATTATGACAAGATCGAAACATTCAAGGATTTCGGAGGTATCCGTTTGGAAGATGATATCCTGATTATTCCCGGAGGTTCGCGCTTCCTGGGAGATAAACGTACTCCGATTACTGTCGAAGAAGTTGAGGAGATTATGCGTTAAGGGGTGTTTTTTTTAATCTGATATTCAAATTAGAGGTTAAGTATTTTTATCTGCAAAATAATATTTAAAATCGTAAGGATGCATAGAAGTTTTTCTATGCACCTTTTTTTATGGTTTTGTGTAAATCAGATGTAAATGGAAAAATGGTAGAATTATTCTGTCGTTACTTATTCGTCTTCGGTATTCGTGTTTGGTGACCCGGTCGCT
>ERZ791905.2357-NODE-2357-length-10590-cov-8.991742_pt1 | contig 10590 bp, 9 predicted proteins | sample MGYA00510147_ERZ791905 | MGnify/ENA primary metagenome ERZ791905 (study PRJEB30046, sample SAMN00792084) | human gut metagenome | study: EMG produced TPA metagenomics assembly of the A metagenome-wide association study of gut microbiota in type 2...
AAAATATCTGTCAGTGTGGCGACAAATGCTTCATCCTGCTCCTTCGTCCGCTTTGGGTTCCCCTTGGGATGCTTTCCGGCACGGAGGAGTTTTTTGTTTTCATAACGCCGCAGCATGAGAGCGTCTATGTTGTCGGCGGTGTATTCCAAACCGTTCTGGTTCAGCACCCGGGCGCACTTGGCAAGGCACATACTCGCCAGCCCGTAGTCCTGCGTCACAACCACATCTCCCGGTTTTACCCGGTTGACGAGAGCAAAATCCACGCTGTCAGCTCCTTTGTCGAACACCAACGTCTGCGCACCTTCTCGCTCGATTTGGTGAGAGGTGTCGCACAGGATGATGATCGAGATGCCGAACCGCTTTGCAATTTGCAACGTCAGATCGACGACCGGGCAGCCGTCTGCATCGATCAAAATATTCATCGGCTTTCCTCCATCACCCACCGAAATGCTCTTGCGGTACGCAAATCGGCGTCTTTGAAATGCCCGCCGCTGTTCCATTCAAAGGTGCAGTCTGCACCGCGCGCTATAAGCTGACTGTGCAGAGTGCGGATATTATCCCCCACCACAGCCATGACAGCGTTTTTCGTGTGTTCTTCCTTGTCGCCAAGGCTCAGATAAATGTGCTGCGTCTGTATCGGGCGCTGTTGTTCAAACTCCATCCAGCCCGGAAACCATACAGAGGGCGAGGCGGCGGCGACACCGTAGAACAAATCAGTCTGGGTGGATGCCCACAGCGCAAACAACCCGGCCAGCGAGTAGCCACCCAGAATGATTTTGACGTTTTCCGGGAGATGAAACCGTTGTTTCAGTGTCGGAATGACCTGTTCAGTCAGAAAGCTTAGCGTGTCCGCAGCCTTGCCGCCGAACCCTTGCTTTCCCCACACAGCAGGGGCTTCCCACGGAGATAGTGCATCGTTCCAGCTTTCCACCGGGATAGCCGCAAACAAAAAATTCCAGCTGCTCTGCGCAATCACTGTCACTTCATGGTCCATGCTTTGCAGCTCGTGTTCGCCTGTCATTTGGAGCAGCAGGTATTCCGCATGGGCTTCACCGTAAATGCGGCAAGGTCTGTTCCCGATTTGCATTGTCTGTGCAGTCACTGCGGCGTCCTCCCGAAAAAACTTTGATAAGCCCAGTATAGCAACTGAAAAATCATTTTGCAATTCAAAAGGCGTTCATAGCCGTAGCAAGCAGTGTCTTCGTATATACAAAGACCATTTTGCGTTGCAAAATGCTTGTTGGGAAATCCCAAACCCTTGAACTGCATCCGACGGATGCAGGCTACGCGTTTTTGCAAAACGCTTTTTTAGGACTCCGCAGGAGTGTGCAACCATCACGGAATCGTGATGATCGAAAGAATTTAGCTGTTGTGCGCACAACGGCACTGCTTGCTGAGATAATGAAAAAAGCTCCTAAAAATTTTTACGCAATAGGAAAATTCATTATAGCAATGCTATTGCAACACTATAGCGCAGATGCTATACTCAAATAAAGAATTTGCAACTGCGAGGTGAACTACATGGGATTGCCTACAGACATTAGAAACTTGCGGAAAGCGGTACTGTTAAGTCAGGAGTCATTTGCAAAAGAATTGGGAGTGTCCTTCTCAACCGTAAATCGTTGGGAAATGGGAAAGAGCCGACCGAGTTATGCGGCATTAAAGAAGCTTAAGAATTTTTCTGAAAAGCATGGTTTGACGTTTACAATCGAGCTCGAAAACTAAAAGTTGGTTGAGTGGAGGGAAAGCTCATGGCAAAAATCATGGAAATTATCTCCAAAGAGACAGGCGGAAAAAGTTATAACACGGAAAAGTATTCCTATGACACAATTGGTATGCCATCATTTGACTACGATGACGATGGCGAAAAATTTATAAAATGGCAAGTGTCCGGGGAGACGGAAAAGCATAAAACGTATGTTGATTTAACGAATGAAGCGAAAAGACAGATTGGAAAGCGGCCAGTCATCAGCTACTTTTTGGACGGATCGAGGCACACTTATAAGGTGGATGATATTTCATACAATAAAAAGGTTTATCCAGTTATCGCAGGACAAGTTGGTATTGGATGTTGCAAACGTACCGATGGAAGAATGCGACCCGAAAAATTTTACAGACGATTGGTTTTGTCACTTCCAACGGTTAGTAACGCAGATGGCTGGAAGGATGATGTATTTTTTGCAGCTCAAACGAAAAAGCTCAATAAAAGTGAAGAATTGAAGAAGCTAGGGATTGAATTTGCTACGATCCTTCCATATTCTCCGCCTAAGGATCAGAAAAATGGGAAGATGGAGGATTCGGGTATTGCACGAATTCAAGATTATATGATTGAGTCTGAAAAAGAAATGGTCGCTGAGCTGGTGAAAGCTGGAAAGCTAAATCAGGACAATTATCTTTTAAAAGACGGTTCGCTCGAATATAAACCAATGAAATCAGGACGAGAGGATTTAAGGACGCTTCAAAAGATCAAACACAATTATAAGTGGGTTATTGGCGTATCAAAATCTTTCAATCCAGAAAGCATTTTAGACCACACGGGAAAGGCAAATGCAAACTATATCGCAGACTTACCGCTTTTTCATAGAACACCGGTAGCAAGATATGAAAATGCTTCTTACTTAGGCGATGTGAAATTTGGTGTTTGGTACATCAGAATCAGAGACAAAAAGTATACACGGACTCCTTTCGATGGTGTGATCAAGGTCGAGAAAATCATGATGGATGAAGAAAAAGACACTGGAATTGATAGTGAAGAAATCGATTTGATCAGTGCAACCTTAATTAACGAACGAACGCCTACTTGCTATGGAACGGATAAGAGATGGGCTAATCATCTATATCCAGTCTTTCTGACAGAATCCTATGTCAAAAGTCAGTATATGAGTACGGAAATGTTTCTGCATTTGTTTTGAGGAGGAATAAACAATGCCTAGTCCTGTGATCATTGGTCGCATTTTAGCAACAGAAAAAGCACCAACAACGATTGACAACTTTGCTTTTTGGACGAATCCGAGCTTAATATTAAATCCATTTGATATTGTGAAGGTTGAACATGTAAATGGCTCGTTTTCGTATGGCATGATAGAAGATATTTCGCACATAACAGATGCGGCGAGCTTTTTGACTAACTATATTTCGAGCGATTTTGGCGATGTAGAAGTAGAATCTCCGACTTTGCGAGTTGGAATGAACTATGTTCAGGCAAAGGTAGTATGTAATGACAAAAACATTTATATACCGTTGCAAAGCAACTCGAAAGTGTTTTTAGCAACTGCTGAAGAAATCGAATATGCACTTGGCTTGAAAGATATTCGCAATCCGCTGGTTTGTGGCTATTTGGAAATGTATGAAGGCACAAGCGGCAGTGAAAAAGTAACACTGCCTGTTCGGCTCAATTCAAAGTTTATTATTGGACCGGAAGGTGCACATCTGAATATTTCTGGCATTTCTGGATTGGCAGCAAAAACTTCTTATGCAATGTTCTTGATGAAGGCTATTCAGGATACTTACATTAAGAACAAAAGCGAGGACGAATCGGTTGCATTCGTTATGTTCAATGTTAAAGGCCGTGACTTGTTGACGATTGATCAGCCAAACGATTATGATGATGAGGATGATCCGGCAAAAGAAAAGGCTGAAAATGAAGCTCTGTATAAAAAGCTTGGCCTTTCGCCTGAGCCGTTTCATAATGTCCACTATTATTATCCGTATTCTACCGAGGGAAGCTGGAACACATATCTAACTCCCGAAGAAGTTGATGATGCGATAAAAACCAAAAAAGCTAAAAAGTATAAATACATTTATAGAGAAGATCGGAACAATTTGGATCTGATGTTCTCTAATATTGATGATTCGACTCAGACCATGGATGCTATTATCAATTATATCATGGCTGGGCAGGGTAAATTTTCCGGTGCTGATGATTGGCAAGAATTTCTTGAAATAATTCGCGAAAAATGTGCAGCTGGAGCACAATCTGATAGGGAAAAAGAGATTCCTATAGCAAGTTGGCGGAAATTTTATCGTATTGTCAACAAAGCAATCAATGATAAGGCTGCAATTTTTGCCAGAGATATTAACGCAGGCAAAGGCGAAACACGGCTCGGAGATGCCCTAAAATACATCAAAAAGAACGAAGTACATGTTGTTGATATTGCCAAGCTTTCAGAAGATAAACAGGCATACGTTTTTGGTGATGCAGTAAGGACGATTTACAACCTGCAATTGGGCGAATATAATGGCGATGAAAATGTTGCACCTCCATCAAGAATTATTATCTTTATTGATGAGCTGAATAAGTACGCTTCTAAAGATTCTCCTAAAAATTCCCCTATTCTCCACCAAATTTTGGATGTTGCAGAGCGTGGACGTTCTTTGGGTGTCGTGCTGTTTGCAGCAGAACAATTTAGAAGTGCCATTCATGATAGGGTAACTGGAAACTGTTCTACACATGCGTATGGACGCACTAACACCATTGAAGTGACAAAGAGCGATTATAAGAGTGTTCCCCCTGTGTATAAGACGATGATGACTCGTTTAAAGCAGGGAGAATATATTGTTCAGAATCCAATTTTCAGATCAATGCTTCATATAAAATTCCCGAAACCGATTTACAAACAGGTGAAATAACGGAAAGGAAGCAACTATGGCAACCATAGGAAAAAACATCCTTGAAAATTTGACAACTGGTATGTATGCGGATTCAAAAGTGATATACCGCGAGTATGTCCAAAATGCATGCGACCAGATAGATAAAGCAGTTGAACTTGGAATCATTGATAGAGAGCAAGCTGAGGTTTTCATTTCAATAAAAGAAGATGAACGATTTATCACTGTTGAGGACAATGCTACTGGTGTAAAGGAAGCAGACTTTATTGCACAGCTGGGTGATATTGCAAATTCTGATAAAAAAGTAGGTGTTGATAAGGGTTTTCGAGGAATAGGACGCCTTTGCGGGTTGGCATATTGTAAGACGCTGGTGTTTTCCACTTCGTACAAGGGCGAAACTAAAGGTTCTAAAATGGTATTTGATGCAAAGAAAATGCGTGAAATGCTAAGCTCACCAGTGAAGTATACAGTAGATGATATCATGGGAGCAATCGTTTCGACGGAAACATTTCCGGAAGAACAAGAAAAGCACTATTTCAAGGTTGAAATGATTGATATAAATCATGAAAATACGGATTTGTTGGATAAACAGTTGGTTTCTGATTACTTGAGTTTTGTTGCTCCAGTTCCATACGTGAATAGTTTTCATCATAGAGATGCAATTTACGAACATGCCGCGAGCTTGCATTTCAAAATCGATGAGTATAATGTTGAGGTAAATGGCAATCCGCTTTTTAAGAAATATCAAAACAGGCTATATGATATAACCAATGCAACTAACAAAGTGAAAAAGGCATATGACGAAATTTCGAGCGTTGCCTTTAAGGACTTTGTTGATTCTAATGGGCAGTTGCTCGCATGGATGTGGTATGGCGTTTCTCGATTTGAAAAGGCCATTCCTAAAGCAGCAAATCCAATGTGTGGGCTTAGAGTTCGTCAAGGAAATATCCAGATTGGCGATAATACGACCGTTGCAAAATTTTTTAAAGAGGAACGTGGGAACAGTTACTTTGTGGGTGAAATATTTGCAGTCTCAAAGGGGTTGATTCCAAACTCTCAAAGAGATAATTTTAATGAAACTGTCGAACGAGTTGAATTTGAAACCCAATTAAAAAAGTTCTTTTATGATACGCTGCACAAATTATATTATATGGCAAGTGCAACAAGAAATGACTATAAAAAAATCGAGGCATATTCAACTGCTGTATCAAAATACCAAGAAAAAAGCCAGAAGGGTTTTATTGATATTAACGAAAAGGCTCAAATGGAAGCTGAAGTAGAGGCAGCTAGAAAACGAAAAGAAGAAGCCGAAAGAAGAATTGCCCGATTTAAAGAATCTGGCGCAGGAAGCGAAGCGGAACAGCGCGTTCGTAGAGCTATTGAGCAAAAGTATGAAGATCAGAAAACAACGCAGCGGGCCAAAGATGCAGAAAAAGCTGTTTCTAAAGTAACGGCAGGAGGGTCAAAAACAAAGTATTTTACGGATAATCTATCTAAACTGGATAGAAGCAAACGAAAACTAGTGCAACAGATAATGGCGATTATAAGACGTATTGTGTCGAAAGAAGTTGCAGACCAAATTCAGGAAGCAATAGAAAAGGAATTTAGATAAAAATGAACAGAAAAGTGCTTTTGGTAGAGCCTAATTATAAAAACAAGTATCCTCCAATGGGATTGATGAAACTGGCAACATATTATCGAGAATCGGGGGATGACGTAAGGTTCTTCAAAGGCGACCTTTTAGATTTAGCAGCAGATATCGTTGTTGAGGATTTGTTGAACGCACTTGTGACTTTGGACGCTGAAACAAACTGGAAAACCGATAAAAAAATTCTGGTAGAGTGTGTCAGAAAAGGAACGATTTCTTTATTGGATGAACAAGCCCATTTCCAAAACAATTCAGATGCCATAGAGTTGGTAAAGAACGCTAGAAGCTCCTATCGAAAGAAAGAATACTTCAAGAACCCACCGTTTGATAAGGTTGGTATAACTACTCTTTTTACATTCTATTGGAATATTACTATTGATACGATAAACTTCGTAAAACAGCTATGCAAAAAGCCCAAAGATGTGATGGTCGGCGGTATCATGTCAACACTTCTGCCTAACGAAGTGTACGAAGCAACAGGAATTCATCCATTCGAAGGACTGTTGAACCATCCTGGAGATATTGATAAAGGCGATACACGCATTATAGATACACTTCCGTTGGATTATTCGATTCTTGAAGAAATCGACTATAAATATCCGGCGAATAATGCGTATTTTGCTTACATGACACGTGGCTGCATCAATCATTGCGCATTTTGTGCAGTTCCTAAACTAGAGCCACACTATTGTGATTATATTGGACTTAAAGAGCAAATAGAACGGGCAAGAGACCGATTTGGTGAGCAACGTGATTTGCTTTTGCTGGACAATAATGTGCTGGCATCCAAATGCTATGATAGAATTATCGATGAGATTAAAGCGTGCGGATTTCAAAAAGGTGCAACTTATATGCCGCCTGATCAGTACGAAATTGCTATCCAAAATTTAAAGGATGGCTACAATGATCGTGCCTATGTAAGAAAATGTATAAGGCTATATAAAGAATTGACGGAGAAACTCCCGTTGGAAGAAAAAACGGAGTTATATCTTCGTTTAGAACAAGCAGCATGTTTGCATTATGAAACTGCGACAAAAGAAGAGATTTTAAAACTTGATGAATTTGTTGCGCCATTATTCAAGAAACATTTTAAACATACAAAAAAGGTAAAACGCATTGTTGATTTTAACCAAGGGATTGACGCAAGACTGATAAATGATCAGAATATGGCAAAATTGGCTGAAATCAATATTTCGCCTCTTAGAATTGCTTTTGACCATTGGGAGCAAAAGGACATCTACGAAGAAGCGGTTCGTACCGCAGTAGCACATGGCATTACAAATCTATCGAACTATATGCTATATAATTTCAGAGATAAACCAGAACATCTGTATTATCGCATGAAGTTGAATGTTGATCTGTGTGATGAATTAGGGGCAAACATCTATTCTTTCCCGATGAAATACCATCCTATCAATGATCCGGATTTCTTTATGAACCGAGATTATATAGGCGAACATTGGAACCGAAAATTCATTCGAGCAATTCAGGCTGTACTGAATTCGACCAAGGGTAAAGTCGGCAAAGGGAAGCATTTCTTTGAGGAAGCATTTGGTGCGGATGAGCATCGATTCTGGACAATTCTCTGGATGCCTGAAACCTTTATAATTTATCGTTTTATGTTCAAGGAAAATCTCGCAAAGGAATGGGAAGAAAAGTTTTGGAGTCTGCCTACTGAGGAACTTGAAAAAGTGAAATCTGTTGTGGCAGTAAACAAGTTCAAGGATTTGAATTTCTCAAAATATTCAAAAGAAGCAAGAGATGTCCTTCAATATTATATGGTTACACGCGATGAGGCTGAGCAAATGCTGAAGGAAAAGAATAGCTGAAATTATGCCATTGAATAAAACTCTCCGCAAGTGCGGCGGTGCGTTATCTGGGAGCGCAGAACTAATTGATACGAAGAGTTTTCCGAGTGGAGAGAAGCCTCCGATTGCAAAATAATAGATACTGAACCTTAATACAAAGCCCACAGGCTAGATACAAGTCTAGCCTGTGGGCTTTGCTATATTTTCAAATTGATGTCGTTCAAATCTTGGAGTTCAAATACTCCACCAGTTCCCAAACCGTTGTCAACGGATTGCTTTGCCGTGAAATCGGCTCGATATCCTGATTCTGAAGCTGGCCGGCACGAGTTTTAGCTCGCTGAATTGCAGTAATCTGCAAAGGCTTCAAACCGTCAAAGTAATCCTTGTTTTTCTCATAATCAGGAAGTCTGCCCGGCTGTTTCAGTAATCGAATCAATGCTTGGCAATCTTCAACCTCTGTCTGCTGATTTACAAAGTGCAGCAGGAACCACAACTCGAAAGACGGGTTAGAATAGGCCAAATGATAGCCTTCCTTTTGAGCGGACTGTTTGGCGCGCAGAAGAACTTCGTTGGAGTTATCGTCACGGTCAAACACACACCAGATGGAATCGCCATCTTCCGGGTAGTATGGATTATTGCCCATCGTTGCTTTGGCCTTTTGCACAAGCCTGTCGGCAGACTTATACTGCGAAGAAATCGGGATAATGTCAATATTGCATCCTCGACTGCGGAAACGCTTAAAATAACGAATCTCCGTTTCGCTGCCCTCGCAGATAAGATACACGACCGGATTGCGCTTTCTGGTGTGGACAGATTTGCGGCTGAGTTCTTTTATTCTGCCCATACTGCATTCCCTCCAATGAACGGAATCGCCCCATACCGGCCTTGCAGATAGCCTTTGGCGATGTTCTCACCTTTCCGGGGAGAAAACTCGGTCAGGGCATAAATATCGGTCTGCAGGGTCTTTTCGTTCTTCTCTGCAAACCAGATCTGATCGCGCCGCAGCAACGTCAGGTCGAGAAGTCCGGTATCGTGTGTTGTAAAGATGAGTTGTGCATGGTTTGTATTGATAGCGGCATCCTGCACCATCTCGATCAGATGCCTTGTCAGCAGCGGGTGCATACTGGATTCGATCTCGTCTACTACCAAAACAGACCCGGATTCCAAAGCGGCAAGCCACATACCGATGCGAGAGAAGAAACGCTGTGTCCCAACAGATTCCTGACCCAACGGGAGCCAGAAACCCTTAGAAGTGCCATCTTCGGCATCGAGGGTGTGCAGTGCGGAAATGATAGGCTCTTCCTTGGAGCCTGTAATGCGGATGTCCTTGATACCGAGGTCTGCATACAGCATTTCATGCAGGATACGGCTCTTTTCAGAGCCGCCCTGCCGAATGGCAGATAATGTAGCATCCAGCCGCATTTCGGTTCCCATAAAGCCTGTCAGTTTTTCAAAGAACCACAGATATGCCTTTTCAGTCTGGGGGCAGTTCCACTCGTTCGAGCTGGACAGATAAAGGCGATTTTCAGCAGTTCGTCCAGAAAGTGTAAGCTGTTCTTGGACGTTTTCACGAAATTGGTAGCTGCTTCCCTCTCTGGAAAAAATCAACGCTTCCCGGCCATTTGGCCAGTGATAGAGATATTCGGTCAGGACTTTGGACTTGTCAAACGAGAACCCATAGGCATACTTGATGCCGCCATAAAAATAGATGGCTTCAAAGCTGGTCGGCTGTGTAGGCTGATTGGTAAAAGCAAACGGTTCCTGCGGAAGCGGTTCACCCTTCAGCAGCTTGGCATATCGGCCGCAGACCATTTCCCGCATGAGCAAAAGAGCATGGAGAACATTGCTCTTTCCGGCCGCATTTGCGCCATACAGCGCCAGCACAGGCACAAGCTGTTTCTTCTCGTCCGGTGAAATCAGGCAGTCAGCCAGACTTTTGTCCGTGGATGCTTTCAGGCTGATAATGGATGTTTCCTTGATGGAACGGTGGTTGGTGACTGAAAATTGAAGCAGCATCGCGATTCCTCCCAGATGATTTTCTGAATCCAGTGTACTCTATTCTGGGCAGAAAGTCAAATTTTGATTTTGAAATTTGCAAATATTCCGCAAAAATCAAGAATAAAATCCAAAATATCGGCTTTTGATACCGTTTGGATGCTATCAGGAATCATTCTGCATACACGATCTCTCTCACCACCACTTCTTCGGCCTGCACTTTCAGCCCGTTCATGTGCGCCACCCAGAGAAGCTGTGCGCACTCTTTGTCTGGCGCAGGGTAGTTGTCTAACAGAGCGTTCATCGTGCGTTCCAGCCACGCGCAGGCCGTTTTCTGGACATCCTGCAAATGCGGCCAGAGCGTACCGTTCAGCAACATCCGGTTGTACAGCACAGGACGCTGATTCTTGAGATAGGCCAGCCGCATCCGGCCATACTTGCCCAGCGGTTCGGTATCATCGGTCTGCGGCAGGGTGAGCAGGGGCAGCTGATACTCCCCAACCTGTGCGTAATGGATCTCGGTGCGGACGG
>ERZ791905.2358-NODE-2358-length-10587-cov-11.412552_pt1 | contig 10587 bp, 10 predicted proteins | sample MGYA00510147_ERZ791905 | MGnify/ENA primary metagenome ERZ791905 (study PRJEB30046, sample SAMN00792084) | human gut metagenome | study: EMG produced TPA metagenomics assembly of the A metagenome-wide association study of gut microbiota in type 2...
GGCATCGGGCACGCCTGGCGAAGCACATGCAGGCTTGGCCGGTCTGCACGCAAGAGATCTTTTAAGGATGGGGGCGTTTGCCGTAAACTCCCCCATCCATCATGTTCTATGCCATGTCTCGCCAAAGCCCGGCGTCTGTCACATTACATAAGGGAATGGACGCCCCGTGGCATGCAACGAGGCAAGAGTGCTCCCGCCTTAGTAATATTCCATCGGCCAGCCCTATTCCAAGTTCCCCCCGGTCGGCCGTCAGGATTTCACTGTGCAGCATGGCAGCGGTGATACACCATTGCCCTGCCGCCGGGGCTCTGTATAGCGCCGAGCGTCAACCAACAGGCGGAACACAAAACAAAATTATGTTATAGTATGGCATGGGATTTCATAGAAATTCTATGTGTAAACAGAGCCAACTCAAACCGTTTGTTTACGCATTGTTTACGCAGACAAAAAAAAAGCACTTGCGATTTCTCGTAAGTGCTTGATTTTTAATGTGGGCCATCCAGGGCTTGAACCTGGGACCTCCAGATTATGAGTCTATCAAAACATTTGCTTGAAACTACTGTATGTCAGTCTGTTAATAATCTCTTGAAAAGCCAATAGAACAACTATTGACCAACAATAGCTAAGTTTATACTAAGCCAATAAATGCACTTATTTGCATTAATCATCTTTTTGCTTCATCGCTATTTGCTGTTTTATTAAAGTTAGAAATTTTGATAAAAAGCTGACTTATGTCATCATCTTGAAGAGGTAGTATTGTATTAATATATACTCAACATCTACATAGCTTAGTTACCCAACATGGCTTGTACCAAGCTCATTATGAGTGCTGCAATTATAACTGTTATCCAGAACTCTTTGGTCAGTATTGCACTCTTCTCCTTTACTATTTTGAGTTTATCTTTCACCTCTTGTGGTAGCTTTTTTATCTCACTATCTGTGAGAAAGTTCACTACTTCTTGAGCGACTTTATCAAGTTCCTCTTCTGTCATTCCATCAAGTTTTTCAATGGTTAATGACTTTAATTCTTCATGTTTCATACTATTGTTGAGTTAAAATTTATAATATTATTTGCATTTCATTGAAATCTATAATCCACTTATGCTCAATCAAAAAGTCTGTACCGAGTATTCCATGCACTTGTATCCCACTTTCAACTTCCATATCCTTAAAGGCTTCAAGAAGTGGCTTTACACAGAATTTTGGATTAAATGACTGACCTTCAAAAGAGAAAGGTAATGTAATCACATCCACCTTATACTTGATTCCATCTATTCCATTGATATTATGATTCCCTACAGGAGTTATAATTTCTTTGAAATATTCTTTTACATTACTGTCAATCAGACTGCATGTACTTCCTGTATCAATGATGAAGCAGAGGTGCTTGCCCTCTACTTCAACAGGGATAACAGGTAGCCGAGTTTTATTCAATCCATAGTTGAGATGATAAATCATATTTGTTTAATGGGATAGAGTTTGTTTTTTAATTAAGTTCCCAGTAGTATCAGAAAAGGAATGACCTTAAGCAGGGTATGAAATTTTTGAAGTCCAAGTATATTGTGATGATGTTTTTCTACCATAATTTCTCATTTTAGGTAAGACAGAATATCTATTAGTTATTTCCTAAGTTCTCAAATTCAGCAGCATTAGCAGTTTCATCATCCCACATACTTTCACCCCAAGGAGTATCAGTATCTGCCAATGGGGATTTAATAAGTTGGGGTCTATTGGCATATCTGCTATGAGGAGATATAGGCTGTGGTCTTATCCCCTCAAAGGGGTCTTTATTGGTATCTGATGTTTTTTGAGCCCTTTTGTTATCAATATTTTGAGATACTTTATTGCCTGTGTCTTGAGCTTTTATACTTTTGAACGAATTAGTAAACTTATTGAATTTCTCATTCAAACCATCATTGGTTATTATAGTCAGACAAATGATAAAGTTATCTTTCCAGAACATTACTCCTTTCTGGGCATATCCCTTTGTGGTGCATGTCATCACATATCCAGGGTATTCATTATAGCTAAATCTAATAGGCTTATAATTAGAGAAATTAGCCATACTCTCTTTCATAAGTTTTTCAATGCCATGAGCTAATTCCTGTTTGGATAAATCCTTATATCCAACAGGTAGGCGATTTACTATAATTTGGTAAGCTGTCATTTTATTGGGGTCATCCTCATTTATTATTCCTCCATAATTTATAAAGGAATTACCATGTACATGTTGTGACACATCCTTTAATTTACATGGAGCCTTAATAGCAAAGCCACATACTTGAAAATATTGATATTCATCTTCTGAAAAGGAATAAGTAGAATCAAGCAAAGTGGTATCTGTTTGCTGTAGAGCATTATGCATATGTTCTTTTGTCTGTGTCTTGAATTGACATGAGCAGAGCAAAAAAGCTAACGTGAGAATAATACTTGTTTTCATCTTATTTTTTATTTAAAAGGTTATACACTAAAGCAATAATTGCAAGAGCAATAAATATTAAGAAACCAATACCAACAACAAGGTTTATGATGGAGAACAACCAAGCAAGTAATGGTAATAATGCAATTATTCCAACTCCCATTAGAATCATTCCCAAGCAACCTCCATAAGAGCTATCTTTAGAACTTCGTATAATCATGAATCCTAAAGGAAGAACAATAAGTGCGACAATGAATCCAATACCAACTTCACTTCCTTGTGGTAATCCAATGTTTGGAAAATCACGTATTCTCCCTCTTGGCTCATAGGCATATAGAGGACTGAATAAAGTCATGTCGCACAATGATAGAATATATCTTTTTTCTATGTTATGAATTTGAATAGCTCTTTGGGGCTTGAAACTTGTAATTTTCATTTTTATATTCTTTTTGTAGCCATATCACAAAAAGAAAGGTGCAGGCTCAACCCGTTGCTATTCTGAGGTATCGCCAAACACCTTTATCCATACAACAAGGAAGCCCACACCTTATGGTGCAAGCATTCACTCTCTTGCTGCTGATGGATAATTCCTCTAATTTGGCGATTTTTCAGAATACATCAAGCAAGAAGCAAACACTTCTTTTCTAATATGTCTTTGTTAAACTTTTACTTCATTGGCAATTACTTTAGTTATTACTGCTACAAAGGTAGCACTTTCCAGCGAGAAACAACCATAGAACCGCCACTTTTTCAAAGCAAACTCCAGCATATCAGATACCATAGGTATGGGCTGTGCCTTAACTACATACAAAGGTACTCTTATTCCCTGTTATTAATGCAGGATAGTTTAAGTAATGTCCTGTTGCTAACAATGCAGCAATGAACTTTACTGATAATATTCATTCATTATAGGTATAGCACATCAAAAGCCCCAACCTGTAATAAGCTGGGGCTTGTACAACAACAAACTACAGACATGGGCTGCTACCAGTCCAATACCTTAGCCATTATGAAGAGGCCAATAAAGAACATGGCTATCTCTCCTAAAAGGTCTAACACAATTTCCATTTCTTAAATTTGTTATTTGTTCAACATTACTCAATACAAGCGGCATTCTTATGGTCAAGAAAGGGATTAAGTTAAGGATGATGGAACAGCCACATATCCTAACTTCCTTAAACAAACCTCTTCCTGACCATAATAGCCAACCTCTTTAATGACCAAATGCACATCTAACTCTGTCTTTATATAGAGAAATCTCAAGTTAGATGTGCAATTTGTGCTTGCCTTCCTTATCCTTATAGCAGGTGTACTCACTTTCCTATAAATCAGAAAAGAGAAGTGAGTACAATCCTGCTCTGCTGTAAAGCCAATATATTATAATATATAATATTTATAACTTAGTGCGCAAATGTCGATTTTTACTTTAATTCCTATAAAACAGTCCAGTATTTTTCGACACAGCAAGAATTTCCTACCATAATGGATAAGGGAGGTAAGGAGAGGGAGAGTTACTAATCAAGATATTACTGGATGAACCAAGAATACTCACTTTCTCCATAGAGAGCCTTGTTGAGCCCCTCAGCAAGTTGGGTGGCATTGTAGGCTCTATCCAAGAAGTTATCAATATAGCTGCTCTTATTAGCCCCTGTAAGCAGATTATACACATTCCACATGCTGATTCCGCTATTAGGGTCTTGAAGAGGTGAAAAGTTATCATCATGATAATATGCCTTGGCTACAAGGTTCACCTGTGTATCAGTCATAAGCATCAAAGGCAACTTCCTCTTCTGTTCATTAGGCAGGTATTGGTACAACCTGCTCTTGCCCAAAAACTGTGCAAACTGCTGTTCTGTCATGTAGCTGTCCTTAAAGGCTGACATATAGTAAAGGTGCTTTGATATATTATAATCTTGAAATAACTGCATGGCAGATGTAAACAAGTCATTAATGCTCATCACCTTTAGCTCTGACTTGTAACCATCAGTTGATACACACATGTTGCAGCACACCATGTTCTTGAAGCCTATGAAAACCTTGAACTTCTCTGTTCCTTTCTTACTGTAAAGGTTCTCATGGTTGTATGCCCTTACACCACCTATGGTGAGGTTAAGCCTGTTACCTGCAATGTCCTCATGAATGGTTGGTACCTCAAAGCAGAACATCATCCTCTCATAATAGATGGTCTTGTCTGTTTCCAGCAAGTCCTTTACTGGCTTGTGGATGGCTTCAGGGGTTCTTCCCTTAATCACATGGCTTACCCTTATGGCCGGGCATTCAATGGTCTCATTGGGGAATACTCTATTGGCAGCTTCCCATACAGCTTCTATGAAGTTGGGATGTGAGATTGTTATCTCATTATCCTTGCTGAATACAGGCACTACACAGTCATTCTTCAAATGTTCAATAGTGACTTCTTTTGTATTGGCTTCTATAAAAGGTAACTTATGCCCACTTCCTGACTGTGGCACTTCTGTTTCTATTACCTCTATTGGAGTAATGACCTCCGCATCATATCTCAAACTTCTGTTCATCCTGCTTGGATAAACCAAATCAGCCCTGACAGGCTGCAACTGCATTGCTTCCATATCTTGTAAAATTAGGTGTATAGTTGATACTCTTGTTCTTTATCTCCTGTAGCTCTGATTTCTTGTTCATGAAGTCAGAGGTAAGCTGCTGGTACCACTCAGGGTATTGGTGATAAATTGAGGTCAGTTCCTCAATGGACTTGGCTTGGTTTATCTTATTTCTAATCATTTCTACGGTAACCCCGTCATTGCACCAGTCATTGATGATTTTCCCTGTGGTCGGGGTAATCATGAAGTCAGGTTTGTTAATGAAAAGGTTTGTCCTGTCCTTAGATATCACACACTGGTGTTTCATATTGATGTCAAAGACTATGGTAAACTCATAATCTATTCCATCCCTCATGACAGCCTTTAGACCAACCTTTTCAGGTACCATTTTGCCATTCTTCTCATTCAGTACATAGTCCTGCTTGCACCTCATGGTACAGATGATGTGCCTGTCTGATTGCAGTATCTTCTGCATGAAGCTGTTCATTCTTGGTGTTATCTTCTGCCAGTTAGTGAAGCTGTTCCCTTGCAAGTTGGCATGGTACTCCAGCAGGTTATCCCAGCATTGGGAAATGGAATCAATGATAATCACTTCCATGCCTGCATCCTCACATACCTTTATGGCTTCAATGTATGTTTCAGGAGTAAAATTATCTTGAAGAGGCAACACATTATAGTCCCCCAAATGAGCATAGAGGTCTGCACTTCCATTCTCACTGTCAATGACTGCTATCTTAGTCCAGTCACTGCAAAGTCCATAAGCCAACAATAAGGCTGAGTAGGTCTTTCCTGACCCTGCACAACCTTGCAAAGCTAACTTGATTTTAGCCTGCTTCTTGGATGATTTTCTTAAATTCATCATATCAAATAGACAATTAGTTAAACTCTTTGATAAATAAAAAAGGCAGTAAGCCTTTGACTTACTACCCCTTCAATACCACCTTGACTATGTTTTAGAGAGTGGCCAGTGTAGGTGCTCCACCATCCCCTTTCTGATGGAGCATGTAGAACATATCACCTGTATCAGGTGAGCAAACTTGTGATATGACAGGCTGTGATATTTCACCATTAATGAACTTCTCACTCACAGCCCCTGTTTCAAACCCATACACGAAGAAGCATTTGCCTGTGTGGGGATTCTGCTTCACTTCAATCTTGTTCACACTCATTTTTGACTTGAACTCTTCTACTGTCATAGTTTCCAGAAATTTCAGCTTTTCCATATCTGTAATCATTTAGTTGTTATGGAGGGGAATATCCCACTCCAAAGTAAGGGGAGGGAGGTTGTGGTGGTTGAACTCTACTTGGGGCTATGTTATAGTCAAAAAAATAAAAAAAATAATTTGGAAATAACCTCAACAGACAGTAAAAAGAGTAATGTTACAGGATGTCCATATAGAGTAAACCCTTGCTTCCAATGCTGAAAACAGGATGCCTTATGGTATGTTACGCTTATATTCCTGTCAAGTTTAGCTTAGAAATTCAATACTATTGAGTATCTTTGCAAATCACATTTTAATGTATATGGTTATGTTGATTTGGATTATCTTTGCATTTATAGCAGGTGTGGTCATAAGTCTTATCATTGCAAGGTCTATAAGAGGTCTTCATAGAGAGATTGTTTCCTTTAAAGATGCAGTAAGAGAAACAGGTATGCCAATAGTGACATTCTGGAGTAGAGGTAGAGAGTTGAAATTTTTAATAGATACAGGAGCATCTTCATCTTGCATTAGTAAAGAAGCTCTACAATTAATACCACACACTAAATGTAGGAGGCGAAAAGAGTTAGTTGGGATAGGCGGCTCTGCTAAATCAATTCTTAGGGAGATACAGATAGAACATGGGAAGTCTATGTATAAACTTCCTGTCTGGGGTGTTGATTCTTCTGCGTTCTCTGCTGCATCCGTAAAAATAGATGGAATATTGGGTAATGACTTTATGGAACATTATGGGATGACCATAGACTACATATCCCACAAACTCTGTTTTGACAAAGCAAAGTCATAAAATGCTTATAGATAATGCTTCTGTTGATGTATATACAAACCTTATGCTGTAACTACCCACTGCTCAATCTTCAAGGTTGGAGCAATGCCTATTGCTTTGGTTAATTCTTCTCTCATTACAGTCTGTACATATTCCACATGCTCAATAGTTGTAGCAATGGAATCATGTATGGTGAACACAGGTACTTGATGATTGTCCTCTTCCCATATTCTCTTGCAGCATCTGTGAAGTATAATTTCACTCTCCATTGATTGTAGCAAGCAAGCCAACCTGTTATGCTGTTTCCTGATGCTTAATCCTGCATAGTTATGCTTTATTAGTTTTAGTAAGAGTGCCACTTTGGGGTATAACTCATTGCTAAATATGTCTTTCATCTGATTGATTACATTATTGTCATGCTTGCCACGATTACTTGAAAACAACAAATAAAACATAAGTGTCTTAGCCTCATCCCTACTAATAGGCATCTGTAAGTGGGATTGGCACACTTCTGCTATGGTTTCATACATCCTGCCACCAGCAACCACTTCTTTATATGAGGTGAAATCATCATCTGAACACTTACTAAAAAATTTCTCCAAACTCAGTGGTAATGCAACAGTAGTGATATTCTTTTGTATATCTTCAGGTAGTGAATATAGGCTTAATGACAGTTCATTATTGACATGCCAAAACATAGGATTGAGTAATGCACAAACAAGGTATGGTTGACTGTTCTTTATATCAATACTTGCCAACTCTTGCCCATCATAAGTAAGGAAGTTCCTGTAATCCTTTTGTATGTTTGTAATGACTGAATGCAGTCTATGAACATGAGTGTCAATGGATACTTTATAATCACCAATAGCAATGCTGTTGATGTTACATAATGCAGCCTGATATTGACTGATAGGCTGCTTTCTCACTATCATATTTCCATTACTTTTATCTTTGTTGATATCCCAATACTGTATGCCTTGGCTTAATTTATACTGCAAAAGGTTATAAGCATATTGGGTTGCAGCTTGCTGGTCTATATGTAACTTTTGAGTAAGATACCAGTGTGACAGATAAGGATAATCTCCATATAGGATATTGGTTACAAAAGTACCATCCTCTTCACTGTAGACTTCTTGTGGTATAGCCTCTGTATGACCTTGAAAGGCTGGATAATCATATCTCATCAGTGGAACACTACCATACTGTTCAGTGAACTTGTAGCCTTTTGACTTTTCCCCTTGAATATACTGCCCATCAGTACATAACACACCTGTCCTTATAAGGTAGTCAAGATAAGGCCAGTAGTCCTTGAAAGCATTCCTTATGAGTTTGGAGTTTATAGGAACATACCCATCTTCTGTAATGGAATCCTTGTTCTTGGCTGGTATGGAGCTGATAAGCCCTATAATATAGATTAGCCTATCTTTGTCAAAGTATTGAGAAGAACTAAGGCTTCCATCCTGAGTGACAGACCTTATATGACCTGTGTTGTCCTCTACAAACATATAGTCAGTTACAGGATATTGAGCCAAGTGAGTATCTATGTCAAGATTTTCAGGTATCATGGCAAAGTAGCCTGAATGCTTTAGTTTAATACCTAAAGAGCTTACTATTGTATGCTTTGGCTCTAAAGAGGCAAAATAGTTTACAAACTTATTCTTTATGTCAATCCATTTCTTATTAGGTACATACCTAACCTTACTGTACTTATCTATTCTATCCATTATGGTGGGAAATTTTCTTATGGCAAAGATAGTGATATCCATCCTAACTAAAGAATCTCACAGTACATATTTTTGCTATAAATCCTCCTATTGCAATGCTTTATAGCATTGAGCATAACAAAGAACCACCATAGTCCTCAAACACAAGAGTTAAAGATAAGCATCACTGCCAAACACATACTCAAGTACCTTTCTGTTGGCTTCATTCTCTATTCTAAAATCTCTTTCAATGTAGATGTCAGTGACCCTCATGGCCTCATCTATATGATTAAGGGCTGCATGTACAGTATATTTGTCTATCCCTACTTTATTGACAGCTAAAGTAGCCCATGAATGCCTCGCAGCATAATATTCTAAATCATCTACTCCTATCAGTTGTCCTATCTCTTTCAGGCCATAATTGATAGCTTTATTGAAGCTGTCTGCTGTGCTGTAATGTTGATGGAAGTTGAAAATTCTTTGCCCTTTGATGTCTTTATACTTCTCTAAGAGTGGCATTATCATAGAGGGTACTTTTACTTGCATCTTTGCCTTATCATACCTCCTGCTGGTAGTTTTAGTTCTATAATAGGTTATAACATTGCCATTCAGTTCAGCACAGTTGTACAAATCTGCTGAGTTCATTCCTATTAGGCAGAAAGACATTATGAAGCAGTCCTTGGCAAGGTTGTACCTGCCTTGTACCACCTTTCCTCTACTGTTGCAATGATAGGGTAGTTCATATATCTGCCTGATGAGTTCTGCTGATATAGCCCTTTTCCTTGTTGATTCTTGCTTGGGTATCTTGAAGTTCTCAAAGGGAGAGTTACTAATAAGTATGATATTCCTGTCATAGTCATTGTAGTACTTCTTTGCTTCATTGAACAAGTGCCTGATACTACCCAAGTAAAGTGAAACAGCTCTATTGGAAGGAACCCTTTTACCTTGCCTTATAAGTTCCTTTATCTTGGCCTCTCTCCTTGCATTGATGTATGAAACAAACTTCTCCAACAAACCTTTGGTAAGTTGGTTAATCTTCAACTCTTCTTGACCCAAGAATGCCACTAAAGCATTGATGGCTGATGTGTAATTCTCTGCACCTTTGATGGTTGTATGAGCTATCCACTCTCTACTGAATTGGATGAAGTCTATCTCTTGGGATTTCTTTTGTTCTCCCTTCAAGAGAACTATAATATCATCCAAAGTATAGTTGTTAATATCCACCTGCAATTTAGCACAGATTTCCTGATAATGCCTAACTATGGCATCTGCTTCTTTAATGAACTTGGGATTCTTTAATTTGAATGACTTGGTTAAGTCTTCTTGCCTAACAAAGATATTGGTAGACAGCCTTTTGACCTCCCTGTTATAGGTCATTCTAATCTTTACATTGTAAGTACCATCACTTTTCTGCTTGCTCTTTAGTACTTCTGCTTTGAATGTCAGCATGTTATCTCAAATAATTTGGGAACAACAATAGACCAACATCAGCAGATTTCAGGCATATTCCTGTCAAGATTCATAAACAGAGGATAAAAATAAAACTCCCATAAGTATTTAACTTACAGGAGTTTATCAGTGGGCCATCCAGGGCTTGAACCTGGGACCTCCAGATTATGAGTCTGTTGCTCTAACCAACTGAGCTAAAAGCCCGGTGAAACAGATTAGCTCTGATTTCGGATGCAAAGGTACACTTAATAAATCAAATAACCAAATGTTTTTTGCAAAAAGTTTTAAAATATGATGCCTTTATATTAGGTGTATGGCCTTTTTTAACTAACTTTGCCCATCATTTGGCCGTTTGCGGGCCGTCGGCGGCCTTGTCGGCCGGGCTAGACAAAGCGCCGTGGCGGGCATGCAGGAACGTTGCGGCGGGCATGTACGATTGATGTCCGTACCTGTC
>ERZ791905.2365-NODE-2365-length-10577-cov-7.625737_pt1 | contig 10577 bp, 8 predicted proteins | sample MGYA00510147_ERZ791905 | MGnify/ENA primary metagenome ERZ791905 (study PRJEB30046, sample SAMN00792084) | human gut metagenome | study: EMG produced TPA metagenomics assembly of the A metagenome-wide association study of gut microbiota in type 2...
CCGCCGTAGATGGTCTTTTGTGCCACGATGTGGTCACCGGCCTGTGCCAGTGCCTCAATGGTGTAGGTGATGGCAGCAGCGCCGGAAGCGGTAGCCAGAGCAGCCACGCCGCCTTCCAGAGCGGCAATGCGCTTCTCGAACACATCCTGGGTGGAGTTGGTCAGACGGCCGTAGATGTTGCCGGCGTCTGCCAGACCGAAGCGGTCCGCAGCGTGCTGGCTGTTGCGGAACACATAGGAAGTGGTCTGGTAAATGGGCACTGCGCGGGAATCGGTCGCGGGATCGGCCTGCTCCTGGCCAACGTGCAGCTGAAGGGTCTCAAATTTATAGTTAGACATTGTAGTATACCTCTGTCATTAAACTTTTAGTATAATTTCCTGATACAAAAACACCCGATACGCACTCAAGTTCCAGCGTACCGGGCAGATCATTTCCGTTTGCTTTTGTTCAACGCTCCATCGGCGTACACATTCGTGCACAGGAGGGCATCGTACAGGTCACGGTGAATTCTTCTGCCCGTTCCCCACACATTCGCCCACAGCGGAAGTTTGCATGCAGCAGCTCGTTCCAGATCAGTTTCATCTTCGTGCCCTCCTTTCCGGCTTTTTCCCACTCCTCTACAAACCCGGGAATCTCCATTTCAATTCCCTACAAGGTTTGTGGATTTGTTGTTCGCATTATATCCCGCAATACCCAGTTTGTCAATAGGTTAATTCCATTTTTTCAATTTTGCATTTTGTGCATGATGAACGGCCGCTGCGTGGTGCCGTGCCTTGTGCATTCCGGTCAAGAGTATTACTTTGCTTGATTTCCCAGCCCGTCTGACGGCGTACACCGGCACAAATTCATGCTCTGGTCACAAAACGGCAAAATCTGCACCTTATAATAAAACCGGAATGTCCCTTGCCAAACCGGCCAAAATCGTTTATGATACAGTCATTCGGGCCACCGCCCGGAAAGGAGCACACCATGCATACCGTTTTTTGTTTTCTCCGGCAGCTGCTGCTTACGGTGCTGCTGCTTGCCCTGCTGGCCCTCGTGGCAGCGGGCGGGTACTTTGCCGTCACAGGCCACAAACTCTATGAGAGCGCCATCCAGGTCACCCCCATTGATACCCTGTACAGCAGCATTTCGTCCCGCGAGGGGTTCGTTCCCTATGCCCAGCTGCCCCAGACCTACATCAACGCCGTGATCTCGGCGGAGGATTCCCGCTTCACCCACCACAAGGGTGTGGACCCGGTGTCTATTGCCCGGGCACTGGTGACCGACCTGCGCACCGGCAGCTTTGCCGAGGGCGGCAGCACCATCACCCAGCAGCTGGCCAAGAACACCCTGTTCACGCAGGAAAAGCATCTGGCCCGCAAGGCGGCGGAGATGTTCGCCGCCCTCGCCATTGAGAAGCAGTACAACAAGGAACAAATCTTTGAAATGTACGTCAACACCATCTATTTCGGCAGCGGGCACTACGGCATCGGCGAAGCCGCGCAGGGCTACTTTGGCAAAACGCCGCTGCAGCTCACCGACGCCGAAGCCGTGATGCTGGCGGGCCTGCCCAATGCTCCATCGGCCTACTCGCCCAACAGCAGCCCGGACCTGGCCGTCAAGCGGATGCAGGTGGTGCTCAACCGGATGGTCGGGTGCAAAAAGCTGACCGGCGAGATTCTGGCCATGCCCGGCGACAAGCTGACCCGGGAGCAGGCCGACGCCCTTGCCGCTGAGGCGGTCACCTTGCAGTTTTTGCCGGCCTCCTGACACAGACCCGAACATGCTGCTGCACAACATTGGTGCAGCAGCATGTTTCCTGTTGTTCCGGGACGCAAAAAGCACCGCGCAACGGGTCTACTTCCCGTTGCGCGGTGCTTTTTTACGGTATTTGGTTTGGAAAAGGAGGAATCATGTTGTCCCGGAGAAGGGATTTGCGGCGTTCCCTTCCGGTGATTCTATCTTACCAGAGAATTTCGGCAAAAGTGTTGTGCATCCGTGAATCTTTTATGAACCCTGACGTTTCTTATTCCGGTGCCTTCATGCTCTCCACCATGCTGATCTTCTTCACATGGCGCCGCATGACGAAGCAGACGACCAGGGTAAAAATCATGGTCAGGGCCACCGACAGCAGATAGCTGTGGGGCGCAATGGTGCGGATGAACATCAGCTGGTCCATTTCCACCGTGCGGATAATGAACTGATGCAGGGGGATGCCCAGCAGCAGGCCCACGCAAGAGCCCATGAGGGCCAACAGGTCGATCTCCCGGAAGATGTAGCGGTACACTTCCTTATCATAGAAGCCCAGCACCTTGATGGTGGCCAGCTCCTTTTTGCGCTCTGCCAGGTTCACGCTGATCAGGTTATACAGCACCACCGCCGCCAGGGCCGCAGCACACACGATGATCAGCACCACCACCGAGTTCAAGCTCACGATGAGGTTGTCGAACATGGAGGTGGCATCCTCTGTAAAGGAGGCTCCGGTCACATAGTTGCAGGCCAGCAGGGTCTCCCGCATGGTGTTGCGGTCGGCGGCACTGTCGCAGCGGGTCTGGGCGTACACCGTGTTCCAGGGGATATCCTGGGTGCCCAGCAGGGTCTGCAGCTGGGCATTGGACACATACAGCCGGGTGAACATATAGTTCTCCGTCACGCCGGTCAGGGTCATCTCCATCCGTTCTCCGTCAGGGTTCTCCACCCAGATGGAGTCTCCCGGCTCCACCCCCAGGTTCAGGGCGGTCTTTTCTGTCAGCACCACGCTGTCCTTTTCAAAGGGGATGGCCTTGTGGCCCTGCCGGGTGCGGAAGGTCACATAACGGCTCAGCTGGCTGTCGGTCTGGGCACCCACCACGCTGACGCCGGCACTTTCTCCGTCGGCATTGTAGATGGTCACAGACTTGCTGTACACCGCCGCCCAGTTCTCCACCTGGCCCCCCTCCAGGGCATCGGTCAGGCCCTTTTCCACCGTAAAGGCGGCAGGGTCACTGAGGGTCACGGTCAGGTCGTTGTGGGACAGCTCTGTGGACTGCTTGGTGACGATGGGCAGCAGGGAGTCCTGGAGGCCGAAGCCGATGAGCAGCAGGGCCGTACAGCCTGCCACACCCAGCACCGTCATAAAGAACCGCTTCTTATACCGGAACAGGTTCCGGGCGGTGGTCTTTTGGGAGAAGCTCATACGCTTCCACAGCGGGGTGATGTACTCCAGGAAGATGCGCTTGCCTGCCACGGGAGCCCGGGGCAGCAGCAGTGCTGCACTTTTTTCCTTCAGGCTGGAGCGGCAGGCACTCCAGGTAGCCAGGCCGATGACGGCGGCACTGATGGCCATGCTGGCGGCTGCCATGCCCGGGTAGAACCGCAGGGTGAAGGTGGGCAGGCTGAAGATCAGTTGATAGGCGTACCAGATAATGCTGGGGAACACCAAAAAGCCCACCACCATACCGGCCATGCTGCCCAGCACGCTGGCAGTAAGGGCATAGAACAGGTACTTGCCTGCAATGCTGGCGTTGGAGTAGCCCAGGGCCTTCAGGGTGCCCATCTGGAGGCGGTTCTCGTCCACCATACGGGTCATGGTGGTGGTAGCCACCAGGGCCGCCACCAGGAAGAAGAACACCGGGAACACCCGGGCAATGGCAGCCATCCGGTCGGCGTACTGCTCAAAGGTCACAAAGCTCAGGGTGCTGTTGCGGTCCAGCACATACCATTCGCCCTTTTTGATCTTGCTCACCTGCTCCTCAGCGTCGGTGAGCTGCTGCAGGCCCTCGTCCAGCTTTTGCTGGGCATCGGCCTTTTGGGCCTCGTACTGGGCACGGGAGTCTGCCAGCTGCTGCACCCCGGCCTGATACTCCTGCCACCCGGCGTCCAACTGGGCCCGGGCCGCCTCAAACTGGCTGTAGGCAGTGGCGGTGCCGGTGGTAAGCTGCAGCTGGCCTTCCAGCAGCTGCACCTTCAGCCGCCGCAGAGCGGCCTTGGCCTCCACCACCAGCTGGTCGTTGTCCAGGTTGGGGGAGGAGATGAGCCCCTGGGCGTACATCTGCTTTTTGCCTTCATCCAGCTGGGCCTGATAGCCCTGCAGCTGGCCGTTGATGTTGTCATAGGCAGCCTGGGCCTTGGCCAGGGCGTCCCGCAGCTCGATGTATTCCTCGTCGGCAGGCTCTGCATCGTCCAGAGCCTTCTGGGCGTTGTTCAGGGCTGCCTGGGCGTAGGTCAGCAGCGGGTCGGCTACCTTTTTCAGGTTCACCAGCAGCTGGATCTGCTGCAATTGTTCCTCAAATTCCAGCACCTGTTCCTCGCCGTCCACCAGCTGGTCGGCACCGTTCTGCATGGTGTCGGGCAGGGCTTCCTTCTGCTTGGCCAGTTTCGTTTCGCCTGCGTCCAGCTGGGCCTTGGCCTGGTCCAGCTGCTGCTGGGCGTCGTCCAGCTGCTGTTCCGCCTCGGCAAATTTCTGCTCGGCCTCGGCCTTCTGGTCGTCGTAGGTCTGACGGGCCTCCGCCAGCTTTTCGTTGGCGGTGTCGATGAGCTGTTCCCGGCGCTGCACACACTGGGCGGTGCTGATCTGCTCCAGCCGGTCCGCCACCTGGTCCACCGCCTCCTGGTATTCCTGGGAATAATTATCGTACTGACCGGCATTTTCTGCCTTGATATAACAGGCTGTGTAGTAATCTGCCGTCAATTCCCCGTCCAGCACATAGGCGATGTAGTTCAGCTGACCGTTGCCCACGGTGCTGCTCTCTTTGTCGGTGGAGATGTGCTGAGGGTCCTGCACCAACCCCACCACCGTATATTCCTTGTGTTTTGTCCCCTCTGTATCTTCCGGAAGGGTCAGCACGGTGCCCTCAGCGATCTCGGCCTGGTAGCCCATTACATGGACCACGCACTCGTCGGCGGCCTGGGGCATCCGGCCGGAGCGCAGCACCAGACGGTTCATGTTGGCGTCGGTGTCCGCTGCCGGGTCCTGCTGCAGGGCCTGCAGCTGCACCACCATGCGCTCCTCCTGGCCCTGCCAGTTGGCCTCCAGGTCCAGGGTCTTTACCGGCATCACAGCCTCCACCCCGGGGGTGGCGGCAATGGCGGCAATGTCCTGGTCTGAAAGGCCCAGGGTGGACAGCACCCGGAGGTCAAACACATTTTGCTGCACATAATATTTTTGGGCTGCGCTCCGCATACTGGGGGCAATGCTCATGAGGCCTGTCAGCATCATGACCCCCAGGGCCACGATGCCAAACAGCGAGACCATGCGGCTGGCGTTGCCCTTCATCTCCCGAAGGATATTTTTGCGATAACTTTTTTGCACTGCACTCACCACTCAATTTCTTCCACTGGCACCGGGTGCTCGTTGACCTTGTTGGACACGATCTGCCCACTGCGTACCTGAATGACACGGTCGGCCATGGCGGTCAGGGCCGTGTTATGGGTGATCACGATGACGGTGCGTCCGGTCTTGCGGCAGGTCTCCTGCAAAAGCCCCAGCACCTGTTTGCCGGTCTTGTAGTCCAGGGCACCGGTGGGCTCGTCGCACAGCAGGAGCTTGGGGTTTTTGGCCAGGGCCCGGGCAATGGACACCCGCTGCTGCTCGCCGCCGGACAGCTGCGCCGGGAAGTTGTTCAGCCGCTCCCCCAGGCCCACACTGGTCAGGGTCTGGGCCGGGTCCAGCGGATCGCGGCAGATCTCGCTGGCCAGCTCCACGTTTTCCAACGCCGTCAGGTTCTGCACCAGGTTGTAGAACTGGAACACAAAGCCCACGTCGTACCGGCGGTAGGTGGTAAGAGCCTTTTCTGAAAAGCGGCTCACATCCCGGCCGTCCAGCCAGACATGGCCCTCATCGCAGCTGTCCATACCGCCCAGGATGTTCAGCAGGGTGGTCTTGCCGGCACCGGAGGGGCCTACGATGATGCAGAACTCCCCCTTGTCCACATAAAAGTTCATGTGGTCGGCGGCGGCGATCTTCACACTTCCGGTCTGGTAATATTTGCAGACGTCCTGAAACTCCACAAAATGCTCCATGGCGTTTTCTCCTTTGCAACCATGTAATTTTATCCACTTTAACTATAGCACAACCCGGCAAAGGTTGCACCCTCTGCCGGGCAAATTTTCAAAAACTTAACAGAAAAACTCCCACTGCAGCGGTAGCAGTGGGAGCTTTTGGATGCTTATGGAATGCAGGGAGCTGGGGCTCAGCGGCCGATCAGCAGATCCCGGCGGCCCCGGCCATTGACGCTGAGGCGGACGGTGCTGCCGCACTGGTGCAGTTTGACCTTGGCATCGGCATCATAGCCCTCCGTCAGCAGGCTCAGGTTCAGGGTGGTGGAGGTCTTTTCGGTCTTGAACACCAGAGTGTTGATGCCGTTGTTCATCATGGTGGTCAGGTCCTCCATGGTGCAGCGGAAGGTAGCCACGCTGGCAGGCACATCCAGGGTCAGCACCGTGCCGTTCTGCCGGGCAGTGTACAGCACCTGGCGGCCAAACAGGCCCTTGACGCTGTAATTCAGCTTCAGGGTGTCGCTCTCAGCACCGTCGGCACCAATGAGCATGATGTTGCCCTGGATGGCAGGGCCTTCCGGTGCGCCATAGCCGCCGTAGGTGGGGTCCTTTTCGCCAATGGCCACATCACAGTCGGCACTGATGAGCATGATGTTGCCCTGGATGGCAGGGCCTGCCGGGGCACCGTAGCCGCCGTAGGTGGGGTCCTTTTCACCAATGGCCACGTCGGCAGCAAATGCGCCTACGCTGAGCATGGCAACGGCACAGGTAGCCACCGCAGCGGCAGCCAGGGTACGGGCAACTTTATGATTCAGCAGTTTCATAAGAAAATCCTCCTGTATTGCAGCCGGGGTCCGGCTGTGTTTTTCATGTTCTATCAACCATGGTTTTTTCTGCGGGGCTCTGAACCAGAACCGCCGCATCTGTCTTGTAAACGGATGCGGCGGCTGGATTATTGCAGGGAATGCAAAAAATTATTCAGTTTTTTCTTCTCCGTTCAGGATGGCCATAAACTCCTCCCCGGTGATGGTCTCCTTTTCGTAGAGGAACTTGGCCAGCTGGTCCAGCTTGTCCCGGTTCTCGGTAAGGATCTGCAAAGCCTTGGCGTGCTGGGCCTTTACCAGCTCCACCACCTTCTGGTCGATCTCCCGCTGGGTCTGGGCAGAGCAGGCCAGGGAGGTGTCCCCACCCAGGTACTGGTTGTTCACCGTTTCCAGAGCCACCATGTCAAAATCTTGGCTCATGCCGTACCGGGTGATCATGGCCCGGGCCAGCTTGGTGGCCTGCTCGATGTCGTTGGAGGCTCCGGTGGTAACAGAGTGGAACACCAGCTCCTCGGCGGCACGGCCTCCGGTAAAGGTGGCGATCTTGTTTTCCAGCTCCGTCTGGTTCATCAGGTAGTGGTTGCCCTCGTCCACCTGCATGGTGTAGCCCAGGGCACCGGAGGTCCGGGGGATGATGGTGATTTTTTGCACCGGAGCCGAGTGGGACTGCTTGGCTGCCACCAGGGCGTGGCCGATCTCGTGGTAGGCCACGATGCACTTTTCCTGATCCGTCAGGATGGAGTTCTTTTTCTGGTAGCCTGCAATGACCACCTCAATGCTCTCCTCCAGGTCTGCCTGGGTCACGCTCTTGCGCCCGGCCCGTACTGCTCGCAGAGCAGCCTCGTTGACGATGTTGGCCAGCTCGGCACCGGAGGCACCGGAGGCCATGCGGGCCACAGTGTTAAAGTCCACCCCCGGGGCGATCTTTACCTTTTTGGCGTGGACCTTCAGGATCTCCTCCCGGCCCTTCAGGTCCGGCAGCTCCACCGGCACCCGGCGGTCAAAGCGGCCGGGACGGGTCAGAGCCGGGTCCAGGGAATCCGGGCGGTTGGTGGCTGCCAGGATGATGACCCCCGTGTTGCCCTCAAAGCCGTCCATCTCCGTCAGCAGCTGGTTCAGGGTCTGCTCCCGCTCATCGTTGCCCCCCAGATTGCCGCTGTTGCGCTTCTGGCCAATGGCGTCGATCTCGTCGATAAACACGATGCAGGGGGCCTTTTCCTTGGCCTGCTTGAACAGGTCCCGGACCTTGGAGGCCCCCATGCCCACAAACATCTCCACAAACTCGGAGCCGGAGATGGAAAAGAAGGGCACGTTGGACTCACCTGCCACGGCCTTGGCCAGCATGGTCTTGCCGGTGCCCGGAGGGCCTACCAGCAAGATGCCCTTGGGCATGGAGGCACCGATCTCCTCGTACTGCTTGGGGTCGTGGAGGTAGTTAACGATCTCCTGCAGGTTCTCCTTGGCCTCGTCCTCTCCGGCCACATCTGCAAAGCGGATGCCATGGGTGGATTGCACATAGACCTTGGCGTTGGACTTGCCTGCGCCGCCAAACATCATGGCACCGGGGCCGCCGCCTGCCTTTTCCATGAGCTTTTTGTTCATCTGGTTGCCGATAAAGCTGAACAGCAGGATGGGCAGGGCAAACCAGATCAAAAAGCTCAACACCGGAGAGCCCTGCTCCACGATCTCGCTGGAGAACTGGGCCCCGGCATCGTAAAGACGCTGGGTCAGGCCCGGGTCGTTCATCAGGCCGGTTTTGTAGATCTGCTTTTCTTCTTTATCGGTGAACACGATCTGGTTGGACTGGATGTCCACCTTGCCGATGTTCTGCTGCTGGGTCATGCTCATAAAGGTGCCGTAGTCCACCTCTTTGACCTGACGTTCGGTGAGCCAGGGCACAAAAACAAGGTTGAGCACCAGCAGCACCAACAGCACGATGGCGTAGTAAATGGCCAAGGGCTTTTTGGAAGGCTTGACTTCCTTCATAAGCGTCTCCTCCTTTGTATCTTCTTGGGGTCGCTGTACGCAGTATAGCACAGCAAAATCCGACTTGACAGCGGTTTGAGGGCTTGTTTCCAAAAACTTAGCAGTTTCTTAACAAAGGTCTCCGCTTGACAAAGGAACAGGGGCCGACTATACTATAAATAGAAAGGGTGCTGTCCGCAATGGTCAGCTTCCCGTCCCGCATTTGTCAAAAGATTGACCGCTTAGTTTGGGAGACTGGGGCGGTCAATCTTTTTTGTTATCATCGTTTTTCTTCTGGTAAATTTTCTCCATGACCTCAACGGTCAAACGGATCACTTCCACGATCAGACTCAGCAGGCTGAGAATGAAAGTGAGCAGTGCAAAAACCTCTACCAGGTTCATCCGACATCCCTCCCTTCGCCTTCAAGGCTCCGGGAAGTTTCCTTCAAAAAAGTTCTTTTCCCGGAACCTCTGCTTCATTCCATGTAGAACGAATCAGCGATGCGGGACAGAAAGCGTGACCACCGTCTATGCAGACAGCACCCTTGCCGCTCAAATAGCGGCATTTTTATTCTAGCATATTTCCTGCATCATTACAATAAAAAGGTCTTTCTCCCAAATTCCGGCAAATTCTGCCCACGGATTTGTGAATTTGTTTCATCCTGCCGATGAGCCAATCTTCTTGACAGGTTCTGGAAAGCATGCTAAACTTATCTCACTTTGAAAAAAGCACAAATGCGTTGACGGGGATAAAACGATTTTCTTCTGCGTGCAGAGAGCCGCCGGGTGGTGCAAGGCGGGTGCAGAGGGTCTCGGTTACTGGCCCCTGAGCGGCAGAGCTGAACGATGTAGTAGGTTCTGACGGACGCCCACCGTTACAAGGGCAGCGATTCGCCGCAAAAAGCCGATCGTGCAAAGTGGCTGCATCCACAAAAGGTGCAGCAAAGAGAGTGGTACCACGGGTGCCCTGTGATAAAACTTACAGGCTCTCGTCTCTCAAGGTTTTCGCCTTGAAAGACGGGAGCCTTTTCTTGTACAAAAAGTGTAAGAAGCATCAGGAGGACAAAACGATGATGGACGCCACCAAATACGCACCGGGGTACTACCCGGTCCCTGCCGGCTATGACAGCTGGGTCAAGAAGGATCACATTGAAAAGGCTCCCGCCTGGTGCAGTGTGGACCTGCGGGACGGCAACCAGGCGCTGATCGTGCCCATGAGCCTTGCAGAAAAGCTGGAGTTCTTCCAGATGCTGGTGAAGATCGGCTTCAAGGAGATCGAGGTGGGCTTCCCTGCTGCCAGCGAGACCGAGTACGAGTTCCTGCGCACCCTGATCGAAAAGAACATGATCCCGGAGGATGTCACCGTGCAGGTGCTGACCCAGTGCCGCGATCACATCATCCGCCGCACCTTCGAGGCCGTCAAGGGTGCGCCCCGTGCGGTGATCCACTTTTACAACTCCACCTCGGTGGCCCAGCGTGAGCAGGTGTTCCACAAGAGCAAGGAAGAGATCAAGAAGATCGCCACCGACGGTGCCAAGCTGGTCAAGCAGCTCAGCGAGGAGTACGAGGGCAACTTCTTGTTTGAGTACAGCCCGGAGAGCTTCACCGGCACCGAAGTGGACTACGCCGTGGATGTGTGCAACGCCGTGCTGGACATTATGCAGCCCACCCCGGACCGCCCGATGATCATCAACCTGCCGGTCACCGTGGAAATGAGCATGCCCCATGTGTATGCCAACCAGATCGAGTACTGCGACAAGCACCTGAAGTACCGTGACAGCGTCATCATCTCCACCCACCCCCACAACGACCGCGGCACCGGCGTGGCCT
>ERZ791905.2380-NODE-2380-length-10501-cov-7.226785_pt1 | contig 10501 bp, 9 predicted proteins | sample MGYA00510147_ERZ791905 | MGnify/ENA primary metagenome ERZ791905 (study PRJEB30046, sample SAMN00792084) | human gut metagenome | study: EMG produced TPA metagenomics assembly of the A metagenome-wide association study of gut microbiota in type 2...
GGCGCTTGCCGTCCAGCACCTGCATCAGGGTCGATTTGCCGGCACCGTTGGGGCCTGCGATGACGAGCCGCTGCCCGCGGCAGACTGTGTAGGTGAAAGGCTCCAGCAGGGTGCGCTCCCCGATGCGGATGGTCAGATTCTTCATCAGCACCAGCTCGTTCCACGGCTCCACGTCGTATTCAAAGCGGAATTTGAGCTGGTTCGTCTCATCTTTTGGGGCCTCGGTGATCTCCAGCTTTTCCAGCTGTTTGCGGCGGCTCTGGGCCATTTTGGTCGTGGAAGCGCGGACCAGATTGCGGTCCACGTAATCCTGCAATTTTTCGGCCAGTGCCACATCGGCGTCGTGCTGCTTCTGGCGCAGGGCATCGGCGGCTTCCTTCTGGGGCAGATAGGCCGAGAAATTGCCCTTGTAGGTCGTCATGGTCTGGAACGAAACTTCCCAGATCTTCGTACAGACGTTATCGAGGAAGTAGCGGTCATGGCTGACGACGAGGACCGCGCCGGAATAGCCCTTGAGGTAGGTTTCCAGCCATTCCATCGTCGCAAAATCGAGGTGGTTGGTGGGCTCGTCCAGAATGAGGACGTCCGGCTTTTGCAGCAGCAGCTTTGCCAGCCGCAGGCGGGTCAACTCGCCGCCGGACAGGACTGCGATGTTCTTGGTCCAGGTATCCTGCGCGAAGCCCATACCGGACAACACCTTTTTGATGTTGACGTCCATATTGTATCCATCGGCTGCGTCGATGATGTTCTGCAGTGCATCGTGCTGCTCCAGCAGAGAGGCATCCTCCGGCGAAGCTGCCATCCGGCGTTCCAGGATCTGCATCTGTGCCATGGCATCCAGCACATGGGCGAAGCAGGAGCGCATCTCGCCGTAGATATCCAGCGTGGGGTCCAGCTTCGCGTTCTGTTCCAGATACCCAAGGGTGACGCCATGGGTCACACTGAACTCGCCCTCATAGTCGGTATATTCCCCGGTCAGGATCTTCAGAAGGGTGGTCTTGCCTGCACCGTTCTGGCCCACGATGCCGATGCGGTCCTCCCGCTCGACGCTGGCCGTGACATCATGCAGGACGATCTTCTCGCCGAAGGTCTTGCCCAGTTTTTCCAAATGTATCAGCATTGTTGTTCATCCAATCTTTTTGTTCCCACTTGCCGCACAGCGCAGGAGCTCAGAGCTGATGGCGGCGGTTCTTCAGCCCGACATTGGCCAGCTCTTCCGGCTCCATGACCAGCTGATACAGCTCTTCGAGGTTCGAAATCTCGTAAGTCGGGCAGACCTTGCCCGGATTTTCGGCGTGGTTCGGGTTGTACCAGCAGGTATCCAGCCCGGCGTTGATGCCGCCCTGGATGTCGCTGGTGAGGCTGTCGCCCACCATCAGAACACGCTCGCGGTTCTCCACCCCCAGCGAACGGAGCGCCGTGTCAAAGATCTTGCGGTTCGGCTTTTCGCTGTCGAGTTTCTCGGAGACGAAGACCTCCTCGACGAACTCCTTCAGGCCGGACTCGGCCACACGGCGGGACTGCACCCGGTCGAAGCCGTTTGTCACAACGGCCAGCGTTGCCACCTCGGCCAGCTCCTTCATCACGTCCAGCACATTGGGCGCGGCGAGATCCGGGTGGATGGCGAGCTGGTCGAGATAATATTGATTCATCTCGGCACCGCTGCCTGCGGCATTCACAGCCTTCAGGAAGCGGGTGAAGCGCTCCGCCATCAGCTTGTCACGGCGGATCTGGCCTTTTTCCAGCTGACGCCACAGCTCCCCATTGATGGTGCGGTAGGTCTGCACCGTCTCGGCATCCGGCTCGATGCCGTAGTTGCGGAGCGTATCGGCCAGCGCCTTGCTTTCGGCTGCATCAAAATCCAGCAGCGTATTGTCTGCATCGAACAGGATGCAATAGTATTTTGCCATGGTTCAGTTTCCCCTCTCTTGTTGCATGTTCCGGGGAGCTTGTCCTCCCCAGCCGGAGCCGGTCGCTTCCGGATCGCCGGATTTGCCGGATCGTAAGAACAGCGAGAAGCCAGCCCCGCCCCGGCAGAGCTGGCTTCGCCTTATTCCTCGACTACTTCATACGTTTCATCGTCGGTTTGTTCCGGGGTGTTATCCTCGCAGCGGGAAGCGGCGGAACAGGGTGTTTCCGGGCATTTGGGCATCTCGGATTCCAAAACGCCATTGTCCACATTCTCCCAGTCCATCTCGTACCAGTCCACACTGCCGTCGGTCACATCTTCCTCACCGGGAAGCCCCGGAACACGGATCTTCTCATAGAACATCCACTCACGCTCCCTTCGGAACAGCCTATGCAGCGGAGTGGAAAAGTGTCAGCGGCTTGCTGCGGCCTCGGTGTTTTCTGCGCTCGTCTCGCTGGAAGCGGGCAGATCGTTCTCAGCCTTGCTTTCCGAGGCTTCGGTCTTCGATTCGGTTTTTGAATCTGCCTTCGACTCGCTGTGGGAAGAAGCGCTTTCCTCTTTGGATTCACTCTTTGATTCGCTCTTCGACTCACTCTGCGAAGCGCTGGTCGACTCTGCCTTGGACTCGGCTTTCGACTCGCTCGTGGACGCCGATGCACTGGAAGCAGAGCTGGAGGAGTGCTCCGAGCTGCTGCCGGAGGTGCTGTGGGACGAGCTGGAGCTGCCGGAAGAAGCGGCTTCTTCTTTGGACGAAGCGGAAGAACCGGATGTACTGCCGGAGGAAGCTCCGGACGAAGACGAGCTGCTGCTCGACGTGCTCGAACTGGACGATTCACTGTTGACGGTCAAGGTCAGCGTGTTGCTCTTCACGGTGCAATTGTTGTAGGTGACGACGGCGTAGATCTTATAGCTGCCGACGGCCATGGAGGAGACCGGAACGGTCACGGTCGTCTGGCCTGCAGCGGCCTTGACCTCTTCCCCGTTGGCGTACCAGCGGAGATTGTCGCTGTTGGCATACTTGCCGCCGAGCTTTGCCTTGAAGATATAGGAGCTGCCGAACAGGCCCTTGCCCTCGTTGGAGATCTCGACGGACACTGCGGCAAACACAGCCGTGACGTCAATGTTCTGTTGGAACTTGTCGTCGGTGCGGGTGCGGGTGGTGACACCGTCGCTCCACTTGACGAAAACATAGCCCTCGGCGGGAACTGCCGTCACGCTGATGGTCTGAGACGCATCGGTCACGGTGTAGCTCAGGGAGGTCTTGTCGGACTCACCGCCGGAGGTCAGCGTACCGCCGCCCTTTTTTTCGACCCGATAGTGCGCTTCATAGTGAACAGGCTCAGCGGTGGAACTGCTGGCGCTCTCGCTGGCAGACTCCGAGCTGGGAGCCTGGACCGCAGAACTGGGGTTGGAAACATACTCCAGTGTGCGGGTCGGGATGTTGGCGGTATCCGGGCGGCGGTCATCGGTGGTGTAGGCGTGGGTGCGCAGATAGCTCAGCGCTGCCTTGAGGCCCGCACTCTTCAGGTGGATGTCGCCGTTTGTGTAGTAGTCCGGCTTGCCGTAGCCATCCTCCCCCTTGAGGATCTCGGCAGTGTTCAGAAACTTGAGGCCCAGCTGCTCGCACAGATTGAGCAGTGCCATGTTCATATCGTCGATCCTGGCCTGATCCATGTGAGGGTAGGTCGAGTGATCCGCCGGGATGGGCGGGATGGTGTTGACGATGATATCGGTATAGGGATAGCTGGCCTGGATGGCCTGGACCAGAGCGGTATAATTCGCGATAAAGTCGGCCACTTCCATGCCGTTGTCGTTGGTGCCGAGGGTGATGACCACGCGGCGGGGCTTCATCATGGCGACGGCCTGGGCAATGAGATAGGCATTGCTGTCCTTCTTAAAGGTGACGATGCCCTCATTCAGGGCCACCTGTGTGCCGATGCCCTCCTTGGCGCAAAACTGCTGCAGGGAGATCAGGCCGTTGTTGTACAGGCGCACCGTGTTGGAGTCGCCGATGAAGAGGGTCTCGTCCTGGTAGGACTGCCCCGCATCGGCCGTTTCTGCCAGCAGAGAAGCCGATGAATTGTCGATCTGATAGTGCTCTGCCAGATCTTCGCCATCCGCGGGCGTTTCCGAGGAGACGGAGTCTGCATCGGGTACATTCGGGGCGTCCACTTTGCCCCGCCTGAGCAGGGTCAGGGTGATGCCGATGGTCAGCAGCGCCGCCAGCGCACACACAACGCAGACCAGAACAGCCTGCCGCTGCAAAGGAGTCATAGATTGCTTGTCCGATTGTGTCCTACGATTCATAATGATTCACCATTTTTATTCTCAATCAGCAGTCCGGTCAGGCGTTCACAAGGGCGTCCGCAAGGGCGGCACAGCTCTCGGCCAGAAAGACCGGGTGGAACGGTTCCAGCTCTTCCCGGCTGCCATAGCCGTACAGCGCACCGGCAGCATCCAGACCGCAGTCTGCCGCACCGCGCATATCGTCGTTGCGGTCCCCGACCATCAGGACCCGTTTGCCCTTGACGCAGGGCTGCTCCAGCACGTAGCGGACGACCTCGGTCTTGGTGTCGCGGCTCTCATCCATGGAGGCCCCGCCGATGAAATCGAAGTATGGGGCAAGGCCCTGCTCCTTGAGAATGGGCGTCACCACCTGGGTGGGCTTGGAGGTCGCCGTGCAGAGCACAAAGCCCGCTTCCTTCAGGCGGCGGAGCATCTCAGCCGCACCGGGGAACACGCGGCACTCGTGGCTGCCCTTGACGGCATAGCTGGCACGGTAAAGCCCGGCGGCTTCCTCGACCTTGGCCGGGTCGGTGAAGTGCTCTGCGAACGTCTTGCGCAGCGGCGGGCCGAGGTAGCGGTGCAGGTCCACACCGGTGATATCTACGTTCATCTTGCGGAAGACCTCTTCCAGTGTATTCAGGATGCCGGGTGCGGAATCAATGAGCGTTCCGTCCACGTCGAATAAGATCACGTCATAGTGCTGCAAGGTTCATTTCCTCTCTTTCACACATATACAGTGTATAGTATAGCACAGTTTTCTGTATTCAGCAATTCCGCACAAAACGTTTTTTCATCTTTTGGCTAGATTGTTCATAGAATAGCCACAAACACAAAAAGCCTGCCCGGCAAAGTGCGGGCAGGCAGGGGCAACCGCCGGTTATTGCGCGGTGGTGGTGTTTTCCGTCGAGGGGTAATAGAGATTGTTGGAGATAAATTCCAGCTTATCTTTGAGTGCCAGTTCCAGATTGGCTACGGCATGGACCATGTTGGTGGCCGAGTCGTTGATCTCCAGCAGCTTGCACAGGTCCACTTCCTTCATGGCCATCGCGGTCTTCATCTTCTGGCTCTCCGCGCAGAGGATGTGGCTGAGGGCAGACTCCTGCAGCGCAATGCTCTCCAGCAGGTCGATGACGGCCTGGTCGAGGGTGACGCGGGGCAGTGCGGGGCATTCCAGCGTAGGCGTGCAGTTGGTTTCCGTGATCATAAATCGGGTCATCCTTTCTTATATAAGGTATGCCCCATTGTATGTCCGGGCCGCCGCCTGTGTCACTCGGCGGAATCGGCTGCTTCCTTCGCAGAGACTTTTTCGATGACGTCGCGGTAGCCGCCGCTGCCGTACTGGATGCAGCGGTTGATCCGGCTGATGGTGGCCGTGCTGATCTCCACCGCTTTGACGATCTGGTCATAGGTGCTGCCACCCAAAAGCAGCTTGGCCGCTTCCAGGCGCTGCGCCATATCGGAGATTTCCTTTACGGTGCACAGGTCCTCAAAGAAATTGTAGCATTCTTCCCGTGTTTCAAGGCTCAGGATCGCATCGAACAGTGCGTCCGTGGTCGGGTTCTTTCTGGGGTTTTTCTCAGCCATAGCGGCCTCCTTTGCGGCAAGCGCCGGGTATTTGGAAGATTTTATGAGTTTGTATTATCACTTTAGCACACGAAAGCGTGAAAGTCAAGTCTTTTCTCAACGTGAGTGATTTTCACATTTTAATGTGCACAGTTTTCTTCTCTTCACACATGAACAAAAATCACCTAAAAATTTTTACCAGCATTTTTCCCGAATTGGCACATCCTCCTAACTTGCCCAAAATATATTGACAAATTATGAAATCGGGACTAAAGTATACACAATCATTCGGCAAATGCAGTGAACAGGACACGACCTTTTCCCACACCTGCTCCCAGAGAGCTGTCGGTTTTGGTGTAAGACGGCAGCAAAGAGAGAAAGGTTATCCCCTGCGAGCAGCCGGTGCGAACCGAACAGTAGCACCTGGCCGATCCGCCCCCGTTACAGGGCGTCCCGCTCCGGTGAGGTTCTCCCGGAGCGGGCAGAAAGTGGCTGCCCTCAAAAGCAGCAAGCGAAGTGGTACCGCGGAGAATTGCAGCCGGGAGACCGGTTGTCAGGCCTTCGTCTTCGGGTGGATGCGGTCTGCATCCAGAACGAAGATGGGGGCTTTTTTCATCCCCTGCCGCCCGGCCGCTTGTGGTTTTTGAGTGCAGCCGTCAGATAGACCCTGGCCGTTTTGCCGTTTGGAAAGAAAGGAAAGAGGTAAAAGAAATGAACACGCTGGTCATCGTTTTGATCGCAGCCGTGTGTCTGTTAGGAGCTTACACCTTCTATGGACGCTGGCTGGCAAACAAGTGGGGCATCGACCCCAAGGCTAAGACCCCCGCAGTCGTCCACGAGGACGGCCGCGACTACGTCCCCACCAACGGCTGGACCGTTTTTGCCCATCAGTTCAGCTCCATCGCAGGTGCCGGCCCTGTCACCGGTGCCATCCAGGCTGCCGCATTCGGCTGGTTGCCCGTTCTGCTGTGGGTCCTGATCGGTGGCATCTTCTTTGGTGCTGTGACCGACTTCGGCGCGCTGTATGCTTCCGTCAAGAACGACGGCAAGTCCATGGGTATGCTGATTGAGAAGTACATCGGCAAGACCGGCCGCAAGCTGTTCCTGCTGTTCTGCTGGCTGTTCTGCGGCATCGTCATCGCAGCGTTTGCTGACATGGTCGCCGGTACCTTCAATGCCTTTGGCACCGACGGTGCTCTGGTCGAGGCCGCACAGACCAACGGTGCTGCCGGCATGGTCTCCATCATGTTCATGGTGTTCGCCGTCGTCTTCGGCCTGATCCAGAAGAAGTTCAACTTCTCCGGCTGGAAGGAGAGCGTCATCAGCATCGTCTTCATCGTTCTGTCTTTCGTGATCGGTGCAAACCTTCCCATCATCCTGGGCAAGGCTGCATGGAGCTACATCACCTTCATCTACATCTTCTTTGCAGCCGTCCTGCCCATGTGGCTGCTGAAGCAGCCCCGTGACCACATGACCACCTTCATGTTCGTGGCCATGATCGTAGGTGCTGTGGTCGGCCTGCTGGTCGCACACCCCACCATGAACCTGCCCGTTTTCACCGGTTTCACCAATGAGAAGCTGGGCACCATGTTCCCCATCCTGTTCGTCACCGTGGCCTGCGGTGCCGTTTCCGGTTTCCACAGCCTGGTCTCTTCCGGCACTTCTTCCAAGACCGTGGAGAACGAAAAGGATATGCTGAAAGTCGGCTATGGTGCCATGATCCTCGAAAGCCTGCTGGCTGTTCTGGCCCTGTGTGTTGCAGGCGCTGCTGCCGCTGCGGACGGCACCCCCGCTGCAGGCACCCCGTTCCAGATCTTCAGCCGCGGCGTTGCCGGTTTCTTTGAGATGTTCGGCATCCCCGCCTACGCTGCTACCGTCTTCATGACCATGTGCGTTTCTGCTCTGGCTCTGACCAGCCTGGATGCCGTTGCACGTATCGGCCGCATGAGCTTCCAGGAGCTGTTCAGCGTCGATGACATGGAGCATGCAGAGGGCTGGCGCAAGCTGTTCTGCAACGTCTACTTCTCCACCTTCATCACGCTGGTGTTCGGCTTCATCCTGACCAAGATCGGCTACGCCAACATCTGGCCGCTGTTCGGTTCCGCCAACCAGCTGCTGAGCGCTCTGGTTCTGGCCACCCTGTGCGTCTTCCTGAAGGTCACCGGCCGCAACAACAAGATGCTCTTCCCCCCGCTGGTCATCATGCTGTGCGTCACCTTCACCGCGCTGGTCCAGCGTCTGATCGCGATGGTCAAGGCCATCAGCGCAGCCGCTTCGGTGGGCATTCCTGCTGGTGAGACCACCTGGGGCGCTGTGTTCATCGCCAACGGCCTGCAGCTGATCCTGGCTGTCCTGCTGATCGTTCTGGGCCTGAACATCGTCTTCCACTCCTTCAAGGCTTACTCCAACGCCGAGCACAACAGCGAAGCAAAGGTCTAAAAACAACTGCGGTTTTCACGATTCGTTCGTAAAAACAGAAAGAGATCCCCGCTGACGTCATCGAACCCGTCAGCGGGGATCTCTGTTTTTCTGCGCTTATAGATGCGCACCTTCCCAGGCCTGCAGCACGGCCAGCTGCGTCTCGGTGTGGAACCAGTGCTCCCCGTCGGCCAGAAGGGTCAGCTGTGCCCCGGTCGCGCGCTTGAAGCGGTCGAGCACAGCATAGGAAGTCAGCTCGTCGGCTTCGCCATAGAGCACCTGCGTGGGGGTGCGCCAGCGGAGCGGATGCTCCCGCACCCAGCAGAGATACGGCCACGAAAGCGTCTCCCCGAAAGTTGTGGGGATCTCCCCTGCCGCCTTCAGCTGCTCTTCGGTCACGTTGGCCTGCTGCATCATCCTGCCGATGAGGTCTTCCATATCCACGATGGGCGAAACGAAGAGCGCGCGGCGCAGTGCTTTCTCCTGTAACGCCAGCATGGAGAACCACGCACCGATGCTCGTGGCCCGCAGCGAGACCTGCCGCCAGTGCACCCTTGCATACTGATCCATAAATTGCAGCTCCGGGGTAACAACCCATGGCAGGAGCCGTTCGGGGCCGTTCTTCCGCTCGCCATGTTCGGGCAGATCGATGGCCAGCACCTGATAACCTGCCGGGCAGGCCTGCTCTGCAAATGCAAGAGCTTCCTCCTTGCTGCCCATTTTTCCGTGGACGTAGAGATACACCTTGTGGGAAGGCTCGCCGATGAGGAGCGCGGGGATGCCCTTCAGGGTAATGCGTTCTGTTTTCATAGCATCTTCACCATCATGATCTCGTCGCGGTAAGTTCCATCCTTGAGCTTGAAGGCATGGGGCATGGTGCCGCAGCGTTCAAAGCCAAACTTTTCATAAAGGTGGATGGCGCGGGGATTATCGCTGTACACACCCAGCTCCAGCTGTTCAAAGCCGTTGGCTTTTGCCTGGGCCACGGCCAACTGCATCAGAAAGCTGCCCAGACCACAGCCCCAGGCTTCTTTCAACACAGAGATCCCCATGACTGCACGATGGCGATACTTGATGTGCGGCCGCACCTGTGCCACACCAAACTCCCCCACCAGCTTTTCTCCGGCAAAAGCACCGACCTCACAATTCAGCGCGCTGGCTTCAGAGCCTGCCAGCCCCTTTTGCATTGCTTCCAGACTCGCTCCATCCTCTGGATAACGCGCCATAAAATGGGTTTCGCGGTAGGTTGCAAGGCGGAATGCGTTGAGCGCTTCGGCGTCGTCTGCGCACAGACTGCGCACCGTCAGCATTTCTCCGTTGGGCAGTTGGAACGCACACGGGACAATCTTCATGGTCAGCACTTCTTTCTGTTTGGAATGGGTCCATCATAACATCTTCGGTCAGGTTTTACAACCCCGGAACGCAAAAAAGGAGCCGCAGCACCCTGTGACAGGCACTGCGGCTCCCATTTTCAGCCTGGAAGCTTGAATTACTTCACCATGCTTGCGACTTCAGCAGCGAAGTCGTCAGCGCGCTTCTCCAGGCCCTCGCCCTTCTGGAAGCGGGTGAACTTGACGATCTTGATGTCGCCGCCCAGGTCCTTAGCGACCTTAGCGGTGTACTGAGCAACAGACAGGTCGCTGTCCTTGACGAACTCCTGATCGACCAGGCAGTTCTCCTTGAAGAACTTCTTGATCTTGCCCTCGATCATCTTCTGCTTGACTGCATCCGGCTTGTTGGCGGTCTTCGGATCGCCAGCCATCTGAGCAAGCATGATCTCCTTCTCCTTGGCCACGACCTCAGCAGGGACAGAAGCCTCGTCCACATAGCTGGGGTTTGCAGCAGCGACCTGCATGGCGATGTCCTTGCCGTAAGCAACGAACTCGTCCTTTGCGTCGATGTCGTTGGTGGTCTCGAAGTTGACCAGGATGCCGTGGGTGCCGCCGCCGTGGACGTAAGCAGAGCAGACGCCCTCGTAACGGACGAAACGACGGACCTTGATGTTCTCCTTGATGACCAGGATCAGGTTCTTCAGAGCCTCGTCCACGGTCTCGCCGGACTCGGTCTTGCAAGCCATCAGAGCCTCAACGTCAGCAGGGTTCTGCTTCATGATGACCTGAGTTGCCTCCTTGACGAAAGCAACGAACTTGTCGTTCTTGGCAACGAAGTCGGTCTCAGCGTTGACTTCGATGACAACACCGACCTTGCACTGCGGGCAGTAATCCGCGTAGACCATGCCCTCAGCAGCGGTACGGCTTGCCTTCTTTGCAGCGGTAGCCAGACCACGCTCACGCAGGATCTCGATTGCCTTCTCGAAGTTGCCGT
>ERZ791905.2382-NODE-2382-length-10494-cov-4.035348_pt1 | contig 10494 bp, 6 predicted proteins | sample MGYA00510147_ERZ791905 | MGnify/ENA primary metagenome ERZ791905 (study PRJEB30046, sample SAMN00792084) | human gut metagenome | study: EMG produced TPA metagenomics assembly of the A metagenome-wide association study of gut microbiota in type 2...
GTACGGTATTCCGGGATCGTGCCGGATTACTGCGTGACCTTGAAGACGCTGTTGAGTTTTTTGCTCAATGCCGTCATATCCTGTCCGATCTTGTCGTTGGTGATGCGGGCATAGATTTGGGGCGTGGTTGGCAACCGGCATTTTGCCTGTCGTTTCTATGCAGGTTGTTCGGGCTATACCCGTCAGGCCTATTATAAACATTTATGGCGTAATAAGCAAGTAGCCTTGTCCGATACCTTTCTTTTGAAGCGGATGGGTTACTACCGAAAACTGATTCTCCGGCTCGGCGGCTGCAAACTGTGACATTTGCTGCAATAAGATGGATTGCCGATCAGCCGGGATCGGTTATTTACGCTGCTTTCGGAAAACAATTTTCCAGTCAAACGTCGGAAGAAATAGCTTACGACCTGCTCGCGGCGCTGGATGCGAATATTCGAACCTACTCCGAGGCTTCGACCTCGAACGGCCGCATCGTTTATGGGCCGGAGATATTACGTATATTTCTTTGAAAGAGGGATTTGCATATCTGGTTCTGATAAGGGATGCCTATTGGCTATGATCTGAATACGACTTTGGAACGGGACGGAGCGCTCCGTGCCCATAGACCACACTCCGTAGCAAAAACGGCAAGGGCTAATCCATCACTCGGACAGAGGATGCCAATATTGTTCGAAAGAATATGTGAAATTGTTGACCGATAATGGGATTCGCATCAACATGATTGAAAAGGGCGATCTGTATGAGAATGCTGTTGCCGAACGGGTGAACGGTATTCTGAAAAGCGAATGGATCTACGAAGAATGTTTTGAAAGTTTTCAGGCACCAAAAGAGCGCATTGATGAGATCGTTATCCTTTACAATTCACTCAGACCTCATGCCAGTTGTGATTGGCTTACGCCTTTTGAAGCGGAACATAGAACCGGGAAGTTCAAACATCATTGGAGCCGAAAAACGGTTATTCGGAAGTCATATGTAAACTTATATCAGGACAATATTTTTTGAACCAAAATGCTCATATTCAATTATCAATCACTATAAACCTTTTCAGGACGGGACAGTTGTAATATTCCATCAGGAACCGTTTCATTTTCGGAAGCCGTAACGAGGAATTCTGAAACCTTTGGGTAGGAATTTTCCGGTGCGGATTTTTCGCTCATTTGAAGCGAGCGAGTCCGGAGCCGCTTCCAAATCGCGTTTTTTTAGATATATGAATACCAACCGCAAATCGACAGTCGGAAATGACCAAAATATTGAAAAATGTGGTTTGTAAATATTCTTTCCGGCTTAATGAATTCCAATGAACTGCTCTGCGAAGCCGGATTGGAGCATGACTTCAACTGTCTTATCGTTAAATGTATTTTCGGCAAGGGGGACGTTGTCAGACACGACTCGTCGAAGATGCGGCTTTCTTCGGGAGTGATGATTTTTCATACTTCAAATGGCAGAAGTCTTTGTGTGTAGTGTGTGCTTCATGTGTCCTAATATATAGACATGATGGATGAACCTGCTAATTCAAGACACAATGACTCCCGAACAAACGAAGAAATTCAAGTACTGGCAGACCCGCACAATCGTCGTGACGATGGTCGGTTATGCGCTCTATTATTTTGTCCGCAAGAATTTCAATACCGCCATGCCGAGCATCGAGGTTACATTCGGCATAACCAAGGCCCAACTGGGGCTGTTTCTGACCTTGAACGGTATTATTTACGGTCTGTCCCGCTTTATTAACGGATTCATCGCCGACCGTGTAAGCGCCCGGAAGGTCATGTCTCTGGGACTTGCGCTCAGTGCGCTGGTCAATATCGGATTCGGATTCAGTGATAAAATGGCGATGCTCGTCGCCGGAACGGCCGGCGGGCAGGAGTACATTACGGCGCTGACGATCATCATGGGTTCGATTTTGCTGTTGAACGGTTATTTTCAAGGCATGGGAGTTCCACCCGTCCCGCCCCTCATGACTCATTGGGTGCCGGCCAACGAACTGGCCCGCAAAATGTCGATCTGGAACATGTCGCACTCGATCGGGGCCGGGTTGATCTTTGTAATGGGCGCCGTGCTGGTACACCATTTCGACAACAGCGCATGGCGGCTTTGTTTTCTCATTCCTGCGGCGTTTTCGCTTTTGGGAGCGGTCGCTTTGTACCTTGCACTGCGCGACAAACCTTCTTCGGTGGGGCTGCCCGAACTTGAGCAGATGAAGGTTCCGGGCGAAGAGCAGAAACCTGTCCGGAAATCGGACAAGGCCTATCATGCGGCCTTCCTGCGCCGTATGGTATTCGGGAATCCGATCGTCTGGGTGCTTTCAGTCTCCAATTTTTTTGTTTACATCGTCCGGTTCTCATTGCTCGATTGGGGGATGATGCTTCTGCCTCATACCAAGGGGATATCGGTCGCCGTAGCCGGAATCATGGTAGCGGCATTCGAATTTATCGGCGGAAATCTGGGCATGGTGATCGCAGGATGGGCGACTGACCGGCTGTTCGGCAGCCGTGCACACCGCACATGTGTTTTCTGTATGCTTGGGACGATCGTCATGACGATCGTATTCTGGTGCATTCCCGATACCGTCTCTCCGTGGGTAATGGCCGTTCCTTTCATGCTGATTGCTTTTTTTATCTACGGACCGCAGGCGCTGCTCGGTATCGCCATGTCGAATCAGGCGACCAAAGAGGCGTCGGCCACTGCCAACGGGATACTCGGCGTATTCGGTTATGCCAGTACGCTGATCTCCGGCGTCGGGCTGGGGTTTATCGCCGACCGTTACGGGTGGAATTCCATCTACGCCGTAATTCTTGTCTTCGCCGTTTTGGGGTTGCTGACGTTGACGACTATCTGGAAAGCCGCTCCCGACGGTTACGGTGCGGCAAAAAAATTCACAGCCGAATACGAAAGGAATTCGAGTCGATAATTTTTTTTATATTTGTTTGCCTTCACACCATTATCCCGGAAAACAGATGCCGTTGGATTCCGAATACGAACTGATGCAACGATTGTCCGCAGGCAACGAGGATGCTTTCGGAGAGTTGTTCGGGAGATATTATCCCCGTGTCTGCGCGTTCGTCGGCTGTATCGTCAAGGAAGAGAGCACTGCGGAAGACATTGCGCAGGACATTTTTCTGAAGATTTGGGAACGGCGCGACATCTTTCAGGGGCGGGTCGCTTCGTTCAACGGATATGTTTATCGCATGGCGCGTAACGCCGCTCTCAATGCTATTCGCCAGATGACCAATATTGATTGGGAACAATATATTCAGATCGAGGAAACGCTGCCGGACGAATCGTTCGAAAAGGAATACTATTCCCGTGAAAAAGAGCTTTTCATCCGGCTTGTCGTCTGCCGGATGCCCGAACAACGCCGCCGGATATTCGAAATGAGCCGTTATGCGGGGATGGACAATCAGGCCATTGCCGACGAACTCAAGATATCGAAACGAACGGTCGAAAACCACCTGACGCTCGCATTGAAAAAACTACGCGAGGCATTAGCCGTTTTCTCGCTTCTTTTCTTTATGCACTGATCTCATTCGCCGGGTAATCCCGAAAAAAAGTGTTTGTCGTTGTGTGTCGAACCGTTCCGGTGTGTCTTATAAACAGAGACGGGGACCGGGCTTTTCCGCCCCTCCCCCGGAAAGCGGCAGGGAGCGCCCGCTTCTCTTTCCGCAGGAGAATTTGAAACCCAAACAATCGAAATACCACTATGTCGAGAATCCGAAAAATCATCAGTATTTATCTGAGTTATCGCCAGCCCCGCAGTACGCGTAAAGAGTTTGCCGAGTGGTTCGCAGCTCCGTTCGACGGAGAGACGAAACAACGGCTGATGCGGGAGTACTGGGATGCGCTGTCTCCCGAAATGTCTCAGGACCGGGTGCAGAAGGCATATGCCCGCGTACGGGAACGCATCGGGTTCCGGAGTGTCTCGCTGCCGTCGCCGCAGGGTGTCCGTCCGGTGTTCAGAAGAGCGGCAGTCATGGTGGCAATGATAGCTATTCCCGTTTTGGCCGTTGCGCTCTATGCGCTGATCGGGCATATGAACTCCGCTCCCAAGTGGCAGGAAATCTACGCCCCTTACGGTCAGACCCGGAGCGTGGTTCTGGCCGACGGTTCGCAGATCGTCATCAATTCCGGGAGCAGGCTGATCTATCCCGACCGGTTCGCCGGAAAGGAGCGGCGGGTGTTTCTCTGCGGAGAAGCTTATGCCGATATCGCCAAAAATCCCAAGCGCAGTTTCGTGCTCTCGGCCGACGACGTCGATATTCTGGTGCACGGCACCTCGTTCCGGGTCAGTTCCTATGTGAATGACAGCGAAGTGGAAGTCGCCTTGCTTTCGGGTGCGATAGACATGCAAACCAAGAATCTGCAGCAGAACTGCAAGATCCAGATGACTCCGGGCGACATGGTCAAGGTCGACAAACGGTCGGGGCACGTCACGTCGATGCGGTTCCCCGGCGGGACGTTCGCCAACGGCATAGACGACGGTCACCTGACGTTCATCAATTCGCGGCTCTCGGATATAGCCCGGCAGCTCGAACGCACGTTTGACGTGAAGATCGTTATCGACAGCCAGCAGCTGGCCGACGAACGCTATTATTCTGTTTTCATAAATCACGAAACGCTGGACGAGATTCTCTCCATTCTGGAACAGAACGGCGATATGAAACACCGCCGCGAAGCGGAGATCATCCACCTTTATAAGAAATGACCATCCGAAAAACACAACCTATAAACCTAAAACTTCATCTATGAAAAAAACATTTACTTTTCACACCCGGAGCCGGTTATGGATTCTTTGCGCCGCGGTGTGCATGGTATGGGCCGTTCCGCTGCATGCCCAAACGCGGAGGATCAGTCTGAACCTGAAGAACACAACGATTCAGCAGGCGGTGATCGCCCTGCAGCAGCAGGGATATTCACTCTCGGTCAAGGCCGACGATGTGGACATGAAGGCTCCGGTGGACATCCATGCCCGGAACGAAGAGCTGCAGGCGGTTGTGGACCGTATTTTTGCAGGGCAGGACGTGAACTGCATCATCAACGATAAAAGTATTCTGATTACGAAAGTCCCGTCTCAGCCTTCGTCCGAAGACTCGCCGCAGGAATCATCCGTAACCGGACAGGTGAAAGGCCCGAACGGACTGCCGCTTGTCGGCGTCACCGTGCTGATCGACGGTACGATGGTCGGGACGACGACCGATGCCTCCGGAAATTTCCGGATCAGGGCGAAGTCCGGGGATACGCTGGTCTTCTCGTATATCGGTTACGACGAGCGCCGGGAAAAGGTAGGAGTCCGGACGGAGATCGACGTGACGCTGGCCGAAAGCTCGACGCTGGTGAATGAAGTGGTGGTGATCGGTTACGGCACGCAGTCGCGCCGTACGCTCTCGACAGCCATCTCTAAAGTCAGCGGCGAGGTCCTCGACAATGCACCGGCCGCGACCGTGGGCGATGCGCTGAAAGGCCGGGTTGCGGGACTGCACGTACAGACGAGCAACGCCATAGCCGGAGAGTCTCCCCGCATGATGATTCGCGGCGGATCGTCCATCACGATGGGCAATGATCCGATCTACATCGTGGACGGGGCTTTGCGCGAGGACCTGACCGGTATCAATACGAACGACATCGAGTCGATGGAGGTGCTCAAGGACGCAGCATCGGCCAGTATCTACGGCGCTAGGGCATCCAACGGCGTAATTCTGGTCACGACCAAAAAAGGTTCGTTGGCAAAGGGCCCCCAGATCGTGTTCGACCTCCAGCTGGGCTGTTCGTCTCCTTCGCGCAAATGGGATTTCATGAATGCCCGCGAATACATCAGTTTTCTTCGTCCCGTTATCAGCAAAGCCTATGCGAACGGCATTGAGCACAATGCGAAGACCATGCTTTCGGGTCCCAATGCCTACGGTACGGGAAACACGGCGCCGAATGCCAACTATTCGACCCGTTATCTCGATTACGGGCAGCCGGTCCCGGCAGGTTATCAATGGATGTACGATCCGCTGGATGCTAACAAGGTGATTATCTTCACCGATACCGACTGGCAGTCGCAGTGGTTCACCGACGCATTCTGGCACAAGGAGTACATCGGTGTAAACGGGGGAACCGACAAACTGAAATATGCCGCGTCGGTCAGTTATCACGGCGACGACGGCATGGTTGCGATGAGCAGCTACAAGGTCTTCACCCTGCACGGCAGCACGTCGTTCAAGATTACGAAGAATCTGGAGGCGTCGACTACGTTCGACTTGTCGCGCCAGAAAAAGCATCCGCTCATCGACAACTACTATCAGGCCATCGGCCGAGGCATCATAGCCGCACCCACGGCGCGCGAATTCGACGACAACGGCGACTGGTGTCAGCTGAGCTCCAACGGCAATGCCCATAGTGCGGGATGGTACGAGTCGTTCTACGACCGCGAGCAGGCCATCAACCGGGCTTCGGGGACGTTCGGACTCAAATGGAACATCACCGACGGATTGACGGCTTTCGCGCAGTACAACTATTTCGACAACTCCTACCGGGGAAGTTATTATGCCTACGGAGAGCGCAACGGCACTCCCAATAACGTCTCGCTGGAGCGCAACACCACCGAAACCCGCGAACAAACCATCCGGGACATCTTTACGGCTCATCTCAATTACAACAAGACGTTCCGCGACGTGCATACGCTGAACGTTACCGGCGGTTATGAGTATATGTCCCAGAATTACTGGAAGGTGAAAGCCAATGCGAAAGGGGCTTCGTCGGACGATGTGCCTGTGCTCGGCTCCGGTTCGATCTTCACGGCGAGCAATCAGGACGAGAAGCAGGCGATGATCTCCTATTTCGCGCGGGCATCGTACAATTATGACGACCGTTACATCGTTTCGGGAACGTTTCGTGCCGACGGGTCCTCCAAATTTGCTGTCGGCAATCAATGGGGCTATTTCCCGGCCGGTTCGGTGGCATGGGTCATTTCGGAGGAACCGTTCTGGCGCAATGCCAAGAAGACGGCCAACACCTTCAAGTTGCGCGCCTCCTACGGACAGACCGGTAACAACGGCATCGGGCTTTACGATGCATACGGCGCATTCGCGACCGGCACGTACCACGGGCACACTACATTGCTGCCGTCCGCCATGGCGAATTCGGCCCTGAAGTGGGAGACTACCACGCAGCTTGATCTCGGTATGGATTTGGGATTTTTCGGCGACCGGCTGCGGTTTGTGTTCGACTACTACAACAAACATACGGACAATATGCTGTTTTCCATCTCCGTACCCGATACGGGACCCTATTCGTCGGTCAAGGCGAACGTGGGCAGCGCCCGGTTCTACGGCGTGGAAGTCGAGCTTAGTTCGGTGAATATCCGCAGGGAGCATTTCAGCTGGACGACCGACATTACGTATTCGTTTACCCGCAACAAGGTGTTGTCGCTGCCCGGAGAATATGCCTATGACGAGATCGATGCGGACGGCCGTGCGACGGGGCGGCGTGCATACCGTATCGGCGGATACAAAGCTTCCGAGAGCGGTTACCGCTTCGGCGGTACTGCCGTGGGCGAACCGCTGGGACGCATATACGGCTATAAGATCGACCACATCATCCAGACGGAGGCCGAGGCTGACGCGGCTCTTTACGACGAACAGTCGAACGGTTACCGCGTAGGCGACGGACGTATGGTCAAGGGGCGCAAGGATGCCGGCGACTATGAATGGCGCAACCGCAAAGGCTCCGCGCGCAGGGACGGCGAGGAGATCATCAACGACGAGGACCAATTCTATCTGGGCAATGTCATGCCGCACTCGACGGGAGGTATCAACAATACGTTCCGCTACAAACGGCTTTCGTTGAACGTCTACTGCGACTTTGCGCTGGGACATTCGATCATCAACGGCATGAAGGCGCATCTGCTGCGCAACACCATGGGCAACTGCAATTCGACGATCGGCCGTATCGCGTACGACTGCTGGCAGCATCCCGGCGATACGGATGCCAAGTACGCCCGCTTTTTCCCTAACGATTCCGACTGGGGCAACCGCAACTGGCGCCAATCGAATTTCATGGTTGAAAAAGCCGACTATTTGTGTCTGCGCGACGTTTCGCTCTACTACGACCTGCCCGAACACTGGCTGCGCAAAATCGGCATCCGGAAAGTGACGGTGGGCGTAACCGGGAATACGCTTTGTTATTGGACGGGAGTTACGGGGGCCATCAGCCCCGAAAGCGGTATCGGATCCAATGCGGGTGCAGGCATGTATACGCCCGTGTCGACCAGCAATTCCAACTCCGACATCACCGCCAATATGATGCCGGTTCCGCGCAAGATCATCTTCAGCCTCAAACTGGTTTTCTAACGTTTCAGACCTTAAAACAACCAACCATGAACTATAAAAACATAAGATCGCTCCTGCTCGTATGGATTGCTGCGGGAGTTGTCTCCTGTCACGGCGATTTGGACATCATGCAGGACAACAAACTCTCCGTGAGCAATATGTGGAAGACGTCCATTCAGGTCGAGAACTCCACTTACGGCATCTACTCCGCCATGCGGGACAACTTTGTTCAGGATCAGGTCAACGTCCTGACTTGGGGAGAGCTGCGCGTGGGCGAGTACATGTGGCGGAACAGCCGCACGGAGACGATCTGGCTCGCGGACCTGCGGAGCGTGGTGCAGAATACCATGTCCTCCACGACGAACGCCGTCAGCTGGTCGAAACTTTATACGGCGATCGATCAGGCCAATGCCGTGCTCAAATACGCGCCTGCGGTCGCCATGACCGATACGAAACGAAGCTGGGCGATCGGACAGGCGTCGTTCGCCCGTGCCTATCTCTATTTCTGGGCCGTGCGGTTGTGGGGCGACGTTCCTTTGAACCTGAATCCCATCGAGTCGGTCGCACAGCCCGAAGCCTATCCGATTCGTGCACCCAAAGCCTCGGTATACGCCCAGATCGGGACCGACATCGACCGGGCTGTCGAAAATGCGGGCAGTCTCGGTACGGATAAATACTTGGCGACCGCGGATGCCGTCAACATGCTCAAGGCCGAATACGCGCTATGGATGTATGCGGTGCAGAAGGGCGGCGACGACTATCTGACAATGGCCGAAGAGGCGCTTGCTGCCGTCGGAGTCAAGGCCGGCGACAACCGGCTGCTGACTGATTATGCCAAGATCTTCGATGGCTACGGTTCGAACAATAAGAATTCGAACGAGGTAGTATTCGCGCTCTACAACAGCCGCGATGAAAACAAGACCGGGGGATTCTCGACCTACTTCGCCTTCTCCGACGGTGCGATCGATCCCAATGCCCAAGCGACCGTGCCGACGAATACGACTGTGCAATATCTGGACTATGGCGACGAGTACCTTGAATTGCTGCACAAAAGTCAGACGGAAAACAACGACTCGCGTGTGAGGACCAATCTCGGCGAGGGACCCTACGGAAGGGAAAACCGGGCGGTGGTTACGTGGCCGAACAAGTTCATCGGCAATGCGGACAGCAGTCCGATGATTCGGGATTGCGACATCCTCTACTATCGTTATGCCCTTGCCGTGATGCTGGATGCCGAGTTGAAATATTACCGCAGGGACTATGCGGGGGCGCTGGCTTCGCTGAATATCATCGCCAAACGGGCGTACGGGAAGGAGAACTTCTATACTTCCGCCACGCAAGGCGATGTCTTGAAGGCGTTGTGCAACGAATACTTGCTGGAGTTTCCTTGTGAAGGCGTTGTCTGGTGGGCATTGATCCGCCTCGATCGGATTTGGGAGTACAACGCGGACCTGAAGGCGCGCAAGGATGCCGCCAACATCCTGTTGTGGCCCATCAGCAAGAGTGCCCGCGACAAAAATTCGAACCTTGCCCAAACGGAGGGATGGTATTGATCGAAAACCTAAAATTACGGAACATGAGACTGAATTTCAAGAAATATATGGCGGGGCTGGCGACTGCGGCGACGCTGCTTCTGACAGCCTGCTACGAGGATCATACAGATTTGGAGGACCGGACGACGCGGATTCGCATCAGTCCTGAAATCGAAGCGTTCGAAGCGGACGGAACTGCGTCCGTGTCGGGTAACAGCAATGTCACGTCGGTGGTGCTGGTCAAGGTCGGCACCCGCGTATCCCGCATGGAGTGGGAGGCGGAACTCGTCGACTGGATGCCCTCGGTCAATGAGACCGGGCCGTGGGCGACGATCCAGCGTGTACCCGTCGTTTCGCAGTATACGGAGATTGCCGGACCGAATACCGTCGCCGTGACGCAATCCGGTTTCGAGTTGACTGCATTGCCCAATACGGGATATGGACGCCGGTGTACGGTGCGCATTACGGCCGAGGACGGTACGGTGCAGGATTACGAACTGTTCCAGTACGGCGAGCTGGCCGATGCTGAGGTGGTGCCGGCGCTCGAATCGGTAGAGATATCTTTTCAGGGCGATCCTGTCGATCTGGCCTATACCACGAATATGGGCGACAAGTATGCCTATGCGATCGCTTACGAGGAGGGAGGCGCCGAG
>ERZ791905.2386-NODE-2386-length-10471-cov-2.474654_pt1 | contig 10471 bp, 7 predicted proteins | sample MGYA00510147_ERZ791905 | MGnify/ENA primary metagenome ERZ791905 (study PRJEB30046, sample SAMN00792084) | human gut metagenome | study: EMG produced TPA metagenomics assembly of the A metagenome-wide association study of gut microbiota in type 2...
ATTTTTATGGAAAGCTATTTCCTTTGAAAAATAAAAAGTAGTAAGTTTGAAGATTGTATTAAAATAGGAATAATCTAAGATAAATGGAAATCAAAATTGTAAATCGTTCAAAACATCCGCTACCTGAATATAAAACAAAAGCTTCGGCTGGTATGGATATTAGGGCTAATCTGGAAGAAATCGTCACGTTGAAACCTTTGGAAAGAAAATTGATCCCAACAGGTTTATTTATCGAATTACCCGAGGGATATGAAGCACAAATCCGTCCCCGTAGCGGGTTGGCTTTAAATGAAGGTTTAGGACTATTGAACAGTCCGGGAACTTTAGATGCCGATTATCGTGGTGAATCTCTCTAATAATATGATTACGATCGAAGACGGAGAAAGAATTTGTCAGATGGTCATTAACAAGGTAGAACAAGCCGAATGGATAGAAGTAAATGAACTATCGGACAGCGAACGGGGAGACGGAGGATTCGGTCATACAGGAAAAAAATAATTATAAAATTAAAGAATAGAAAAATATGGTAAGATGGATTGCTTTCATGCTTTGTTTTCTTTTTATTTTACCTGCTTTTGCCGATAAAAAAAAGAAAACGGAGAATATACAAGAGCTAGATGAGAAAACCAGATTAGAATTTGACTATTCTTTTATGGAAGGGGTCAGGAGTAAAATTACCGGGGATTATCAGGCTGCTATCGGATGGTTCGATAATTGCCTTAAAATCCTTCCTTCCAGTTCAGTTGCAAAATATGAAATAGCCGGTATTTTGACTGCAGGTGAAGATTATAACGGTGCTTTGCAGTTAGCTCGTGAGGCTGTGGCCGGAAATCCGGATAATATGTGGTATAAAATATTGTTAGCCAATATTTTGCAAAAGAAAGCAATGATCGAAGAGGCTTGTAATGTATATGCCGATATCATTGCTAAATATCCGAATAAAGAAGAATTTTATTTGATCGAAGCGGAGTTATATATCTCTGTCGAGAAATGGCAGAAAGCGATCGAGGTATTCGACCGTTATGAACAACAGAACGGCATAACCGAACCTGTATCTATCGAAAAAATTAAGTTGTATACTAAACTCGATGATGTTAAGAAAGCATCCAACGAATTGTTAAAGTTGATTCGGAAGTTCCCGGATAAGAGCGAATACCTTAGTTTATTAGCCGAACTTTATTTCAATTATAATCAGGATAAAAAAGGATTACAAATTCTGGATCGTATATTGAAGGCCGAGCCTGATAACGGTTTTGTTCATTTCTATTTGGCTGATTATTATCGGAGTAAGAAGGAATTGAAAGAAGCCGATAGACATACGAAAGAAGCTTTGGTCAGTGATAAAATCGAGAATGGATATAAAATACAATATATTCTGAAGTTGATTCTGAATCCTGATACGACATTGACAAGCGATAGTCAGTTGGATAATTATATGAATCTATTGATGCAAAAATATAGCGACGATTTGTCGGTAAGGGCTTTACATTCGGATTTTCTGAAAAAAGATCATAAATTGGCTGAAGCACGGAATGAATTGGAGTATATTCTTTCGAAGGACAAAAATAATTATTTGATTTGGGAAGAATTGCTGCTGATGTGTAACGAGATGGGAGATACCACTTGTATGTATCGGCATGGAATAGAAGCTATAAAGTATTTTCCGGAACAACCTTTACCCTATGCTTTATCGGGAATCGCTTTGATGATGCAAAAACAATTCGCCGAAGCTTTGCCTTTGTTCGAAAAAGGCGTTGAGTTGACAGACGATAAGCCCGAATTAAGATCCCAGTTTTATTCTTATTTAGCTGATTGTTATTACAATTTGGATAGCGTGGAGAGGGCATTCAAGATGTTCGACGAAGTATTGAAAATTAATCCGAACGATATATTGGTATTGAATAATTATGCTTATTATCTCTCTTTGCGGAATGAAAGACTGGCTTTAGCGGAAAAAATGAGTTCACAGGCTGTCGCTATGGAGTCCGATAATGCAACTTACCTGGATACTTATGCCTGGGTGTTGTATAAACGGGGAGAATATTCTCAAGCCAGGTATTATATTAAATTAGCTATAGAAAAGGATAAGGATCCTTCCGGTGTGCTTTATGAACATTATGGTGATATCCTGTATCGGAGTGGAGAACACCAGGAAGCTTTGAAGATGTGGAAAAAAGCAGCTGAAATGGGAGGTGGGGTTTCGGAAGAATTGAATGATAAGATACAATCCGGTAAATTATCCGATTAAAAGACGATGAATTGAATGAAATGAGACTGGGTGGACATATATTTTTGTTGATAATCGTAGTTGTTTCAATAGTGTCTTGCCGTTCTGCTAAACAGATAGCGGTAAAAAAGAATATTCCTTCTATAACGGAAGGCCGGCTATTGAAAAATATCGAAAATAATGAATTGGAATATTCTACTTTGTTTGCTAAAAAGATGGATATTTCCTATAAAGACGGGAAAGGATCCAATAGTTTAAAGGCTTCTCTGAAAATTAAGCGGGATAGTTTTATTCAGGCTAATGTTACAGCACCATTAGGAATCGGAGTAGCACGTATTTTATTGACTAAAGACAGTATCAAATTTGTAGACACTTATCATAAGAAGTTCTTTGTAGCCGATTATGATTATTTTTATGATAAGTTCGATGTCCGGGTAAGTTTCGATTGTGTCGAGAAGATCATCACGAATGCTTTTTTTGATTTTCAGGATTGTGCAGGTTTAGGTAAGGAAAAGAAATATAAATTGGATAAGACAGAATTGGGATATGAACTTTCTACTGTAGAAGAAAGGGCAATTAGCCGTAAGATCAAAAAATTCTATAAGAAAAAACGAAAGAATAAAGATTTTATGCTGGTTTTGCAGCGGATTTTAATAGATCCTGAGTATTTCCGGCCTGTAAAAGTATCTGTAGAAGATCTGGATGAAGATATGTCTGTGAGTGTGAATTATGGAGCATTTAAACAGTTTTCGGAAAAGAATTTTCCGGAAAAGATTGTCTTCCAATTAGCGGTTGGAAATAATAAAACCAGTCTGGAATTAAAATTTTTGAAAATAGATTTCGACGTACCTTTGGAACCGAATTTTAAAATTTCTCCTAAATTTAAAAGAATAGAATAATTCATGATCTACAAGTTTTTAGGTATATTGTTAGTTTTGTTTTTTTCGCTTGAGATAAATGTCTCAGCTCAATCGATCAGTGATATTAAAAAACAAAAAGCTAAGACTGAAAAGGAGATCGCTTATTTAAATTCATTGTTGAAGGAAGCCGAAAAGAACAAGTCTGTTTCTACTCAGAAATTGAATATTTTAAGGCAGAAGATTCAACAGAGTAAAAAACTATTAAGTTCTTTAAATCAGGAAGTAGGACTTATTCAGAATAATATTTCTGCCAATGAGCAGCGTATTAAAGAACTGGAAGAGAACAAGAAGTCGATGCTCGATCTTTATGCGAAATTGGTGTATGGTAGCTGGAAAAAACGGAATAAAACAGATAAATTGATGTTTATTTTTTCTTAAGCAGATTTTAATCAGGCTTATAATCGGTTTAAATACTTTCAACAGATTCAGGAATATTCTAAACGTCAATTACATATGATTCAGGCGGTAAACGATTCTTTGGATGTTAAAAACAAAGAATTGAAGGATTTGTTTGCACAAAAGAATACTGCTTTGAATGAAATCGGTGTACAGAGTAAAGAATTAGAATCCGAACAATTGAAAGAAAATCAATATATTGCTCAGATTCAGAAAAAAGAGAAAGATTTTCGGAAAAAATTGCAAGCCGAAATGCAAAAACGTCAGAGGTTGGCTAAACAGTTGGATAAATTGATAGCCAATCAAATCAAGAAATCCGGTAGCACTACTTCGACTTATAAACTGACTCCTGAAGAACAATTGGTATCGAACGATTTTGCTAAAAATAAGGGAAAGTTACCCTGGCCGGTGACTGAAGGATTCATTTCTGAGAAATTCGGTGTATTTAATCATTCGATACATAAATTGGTTGAAGTAGCCAGTCGGGGGATTGGAATTACAACTTCAAAAAATGCTGAAGTGCGTTCCGTTTTTCAAGGAGTGGTTAGTGTGGCTATGTATATGAATGATATCGACAGTTATGTAGTTATTATACGTCATGGAAGTTATTTTACTGTCTATATTAATTTGCAGGAGGTAAAAGTAAATCAAGGAGATGTTGTTAAAACGAAGCAGGTGATCGGAAAAGTTGCTCATGACGAAGAAAAAGGGAGTGTTTTGAATTTTGAAGTTTTTAAGGATACAGAGAAATTGAATCCGGAGCTTTGGTTAGCTAAATAATTGTGATGGAATCTGTGTATGAGAATCTGAAGAATCATTTTAGAAGGAAATTGTCCTGTTTCAGATTAGAGTTATTAGGATTTGATCTGTTGAAGGGTGTAGCGGTTGTGCTTTTTACTTTTTTACTTTTTTTATTCTTCTATGCCGGACTTCTTTCTTTTTTCAGACTTTTACCCGATTTTAAATATGTTCTTTATCTGATTTTATTTTTACTCTTAGGAGTAGAGTTTTTCTTTTTTATCCTTTTACCGTTCATTCGTTTTTTCTTGTCTTTTCGATTATCCAGGGATATTCTTATAAAACAAATCTCGTCTGTTATACCCCGTCAGGTCGACGATATTTTTATATCTGTGTATAATCTGGCTTTTCGGGATAAATTGGTTATCGGACAAACAGTGTTAAAACAAGCGGCTTTTAATCAAAAATATCGACAGCTGACCGCATCCCGTTCTTTTTTGTCTTTTCCCAGAATATTGTATCTTAAATTATCGGTTATTGTTGTTTTTCTTTTTGTTCTTCTTTTCTTTACCGGTTTTGAATGGTATGATTATTATTCGGATTTAAAAGATTACAGACAGGTTTCGGGTCCTTCGAATGAGGTAGGTTTTCACATTTTAAATCGAAGTTTGGAAGTAGAATATGGTAAGACCTTTCAGGTGCAATTGAGTCTTTCCATTCCCGATGCAACTGTAAAACCTGTTTTTATTTGTTATGGCGGAGGAGAATTTTTAATGACTTCCGTTGATTCAATTTTTACGTATGATTTCGAACTGGTTAATAATGATTTGAAATTTTATTTTAAAACGCAGGATCAAACTAGCGATTCTTATCTTTTGAGGGTGTTGCCGACTCCTTCTATCGACGGTTATCGAGTGGTAGCTATTCCTCCTGCTTATATAGGAAAGGAGCCCGAAATTTTAACCAATACAGTCGATTTGCAAGTGTTGTACGGTTCGGTTTTACAATTTGAATTGACCTATTCTAATTTGGATTCTTTATTTTTTGAAGATAAAGAACAAAGTATTTCTATTCCTTTGAAGTCGGTATCTAAGACCGATTTTTCCAGACAGATAAAAGCTTCGGGAGAATATATATTGTCCGGTAGTAATGCTTATTTTTCTCATCGTCAATTGTTGAATTTCAATATTATATGCATTTCTGATTTATACCCTGGAATTCAAATTACGGAGATTCAGGATTCTTTGAAAAATTCTCTTCATTATTTTTATGGGGTGATTACCGATGATTATGGATTTTCAGATCTATGCTTCAATTATTCCCTGGGAACAGACAGGACTGTCGTTGTACCGGTATCTTTTATGAAGAATTTGAATACACAGGAATTTTATTTTAGTTTTGATTTTGCTGAATTTGCCGGTACCGATAAAACGGAAATAAATTATTATTTTGAGGTTTTTGATAACGATAATCTCTCCGGTCCGAAGAGTACCCGTTCTTCCCGGCTGATTTACCGGATTCCTGATTTGAATACTATTTTTGATTATAACCGGGAAGTTAGTCAATCGGTCAACAATGATCTGAAGAAAGCTGAGAAAATAGCAGGTGAAATTGTTACCGGTATCCAGGATTTACGGGAAAAATTATTGGATAATACGACTGATGATTGGGAAAAGCAACAGTTGTCGAAGGAGGTTGTCCGGAAAAAAGAGCAGTTGGATCGATTATTGGAAGCTGTAAAAGAAAATAATCAGAAGAAATCGGATTTGAATCGAAGTTTTACTGTTCAGGACAGTTTATTGATCGATAAGCAAAAGAAGATTCAGGATTTACTGGACCGTTTGATGGATAGTGAAATAAAACAGTTGTTGGATGAATTTTCAAAGCTTTCCGAAGAATTTTCGAAAGATAAATTTAAAAATTTGGACGAAAGAATGGAATTTACTTTCGATCAGGTCAGTGAAGAATTGGATCGGAATATTGAATTGTTGAAACGGTTTCAAATCGAAGAGAGGCATGATTTGATTTCTAAACAAATCGATCGATTGAAATCGGATCAGGCCCGTTTAGAGCGTTTACTGGAAAACAAATCGTTCGATCGGGATTCTGCTTATTCCCGGAACAAAAGCATATTGAATGATTTGAGAGCGATAGAAAATAATTATGAAGAGTTGATTACAGAGAATTCAACCTTGTCAGAACCTTTCGATTTGAAAGATTTTAAGACCGATTTCGATCGATTGTCTTGGAAAATGCAGCAACAAAGGCAAAATATATCCGGGAATAAGAAAGATAAAAAGTTGTCAGAAGAGATTGAAGATGATCTTTTCGAACTTTCAAAAAGAATGAAACAACAACAAGAACGAAATTTTGTTAATAAATCCTTGCCTCAGAATGATATTGAATTGATAATTCAAAATATTTTAATAATTTCGCTATCACAGGAAGAATTGTTACAGCAATTTTCTGATGTACAAGCTCAAAGTTTGAAATATAATGAGTTAGGCCGTATTCAGGATTTAAAAAGACAGGAATATAAGATAATAAAAGATAGTTTATCTGTCTTGGCTAAGTCGAATTTGATGCTAGCTTCTCTTTTGGACCGAAAGTTTTATGATCTTGAAGTAAAATTCGGATTATTACCGGGTTACATTCAGGACAATAGACGCAGCGATTTATTAAGGGAGCAGCATTATATTATTAATTATTTGAATGATATTGCTTTATCTTTGACCGATGCATTACAAAAAGCTAAGGAAGAAGTAAATCGATCCGGTAAACGACGAGGAGAAAAAAATTCCGATAAAAAAAGACAAAGAAATTCATCAGGTGATAGTGGATATCCTAAAATGAAGCAATTTCAACGTAATCTGAAGAAGCAATTGGAAGATTTAGTTTCTCAAATGAAAAATGGTGAAAAAGGTAAACCTTTACATCAAAGAATCAGTAATATGATCAGAGAGAACGAACTCTTCAGAAAGAGTTTGAATGAATTTATTTCAGAAGCTGGTTCGATGTCAAGCAGAGAAAAACAATTATTGAATGAGATCAACCAATTGATCGATCAAAATATTAGAGATATGGCTAATTATTCGGTTTCCGGTCAATTAATTAATCGGAATAACTTAATTTATAATAAATTATTAATGTCAGAAAAAGCATCAAAAGAGAAAGAGGATTTTGAAGATAAACGTAAATCTGAATCGGCCACTCAGACTCGGTTTCATCGGCCTGAGCAGATGTTTGAATTTCAAAAGAAATCGGCTTTCATTAAAACGGATATTCAAAAGTCTGATTTGAAGTTAAATACTTATTTTAAATCAATGTACAACCATTACTATATAAAGCTTGGGAATGAATAAATTATCAATTTCAATTTCGTCAGAAATCAGTAATATTGTCAAAGTTGAGAATTTTGTAGAAACTTTTACTGATTATTTTGCTTTACCGTCTGTATTGTATGGTAAGATCAGCTTATCGGTTATCGAAGCGGTTAATAATGCTATTTTATCCGGAAATAAACGCCAACCGGATAAAATGGTGAGTTTAGTAGCTGAGAAAACAGATAAACAATTTAAGGTGACAGTCAGTGATGAAGGAGAGGGGTTCGATTATGAAGTTATACCGGATCCGACTTTACCGGATAATATCAATAAAATAACCGGTCGTGGGCTATATCTGATGAAAACTTTGTCCGATGAGTTAATATTTGAAAACGGAGGTTCTACGGTGACTTTGGTTTTTAATTTGTAGTGAATGTGTGTGTCAGCGTTTTTATTTTGTGGGAAAGATTTCCTGGGTTATAATAACGTTTTTAAGCTATTTCAATGAAAGAAATTTTGTTTTATAGAGAAGGAAAAGCAGACTATCCTTCTTTTTTTTCTGATAAGCTGATATGTAAATGGATCGAGGTGATTGCCGGACATTATAATAAATCGGTAGGTGCTATCAATTTTATTTTTTGTGACGATGATTATATACTTGCTGTAAATCGTCAATATTTGAAACACGATTATTATACTGATGTTATTACTTTCGACTATTGCGAAGGAGATGTACTTTCGGGCGATGTATTCATTAGTTTGGATACAGTGAAATCGAATTCCGAAATGTTTTCTACTTTTTTTGAAAATGAGTTCTGTAGGGTGATTTGTCATTCAGTTCTTCATTTAATCGGATTTAAAGATAAAACGGATGTCGATAGTAAGGAAATGCGTAAAAATGAAAATATTTGCTTAGATCTTCTTAAAACGCTTTAAAATGGCAAATCTTTTACCGGATTATGATGTAATTGTTGTCGGCGCCGGACATGCGGGTTGTGAAGCTGCCTGTGCAGCAGCTCATTTAGGATCTCATACCTTATTGATCACCCTGGATATGAATAAGATAGCTCAGATGTCTTGTAATCCAGCGATAGGAGGTATTGCTAAAGGTCAGATAGTGAGAGAAATAGATGCTTTGGGAGGTTTGACCGGTATAGTGACTGATCAGAGCTCGATTCAATTCAGAATGCTGAATCGTTCGAAAGGTCCTGCTATGTGGAGTCCTCGTTCACAATGCGACCGGATGAAATTTTCTGCTAATTGGAGGTATCAGCTCGAGCATACGGATGGTTTGGATATGTGGCAGGATGATGTAGTAGAGTTGGTAGTGAAAGATGGGCAGGTTTACGGGGTTAAGACAGCCTTGGGGGTCGTTTTTAATGCGAAACGGGTGATTTTAACCAACGGAACTTTTTTAAACGGCCTAATGCATATAGGTCGGGTAAGTTTCGAAGGAGGCCGTATTTCCGAGCCGGCTTCTCACGGTTTAACAGCTCAATTGTGTAGCTTGGGATTCGAAACGGGGCGGATGAAGACCGGTACTCCTGTCCGTATAGACGGAAAAAGTATCGATTTTTCTAAATTGACCGAACAAGGCGGGGATAATGATTTTCATTGTTTTTCTTATTTGCATTATGATTATAGGAATACTCTGATCCAAAGGCCTTGTTATATGGCTTATACTAACGAAGCTGTACATCATGCTTTGAGGCAGGGGTTTACCGATAGTCCTTTATTCAACGGCACTATACAGAGCGTTGGTCCTCGTTATTGTCCCAGCATAGAGACTAAATTGAATACTTTTGCCGATAGGACCAGTCATCATTTATTTTTGGAACCGGAGGGAGAAACTACTACAGAGTTTTATTTAAACGGTTTTTCTTCTTCATTGCCCTGGGATGTACAATTGACCGGTTTGCGTTTGATTGAAGGTTTCGAGAATGTAAGAATTTTCCGGCCGGGTTATGCGATAGAATATGATTATTTTCCTCCTACACAGCTTTATCATACTTTAGAGACTAAATTGATTCAAGGACTTTATTTTGCCGGTCAGATCAATGGAACGACAGGTTATGAGGAAGCAGCAGCACAAGGATTGATGGCCGGGATCAATGCCCATTTATCTTTACATTCTTCAGTTGAATTTGTATTGAATCGGGATGAAGCATATATTGGGGTACTCATAGACGATTTAGTGACGAAAGGAGTGGATGAACCTTATCGTATGTTTACTTCCCGGGCAGAATATCGTATTTTATTGAGACAAGATGATGCGGATATGCGTTTGACACCTAAGGGATTTCAGATTGGTTTAGTTACTAATAATAGACATAAGATATATTTGGATAAAATAGAGAAGAGAGATTTGTTAATTGATTTTATTAAGAATTTTAGTGTTAAACCTGATGAAATCAATTCTTTTCTACTTTCATTGAATACAGCACCTATCCGACAAGGAATGAAGTTGGTGGATATTCTTAGTCGTCCTCAAGTGGGATTATTGGCTTTGATCGATGTTTTACCTTCGTTGAATAATTTTATCGGGGAATTTGTTTTGCGTGATGAAATCATTGAAGCTGCTGAAATTTCTATAAAATATTCGGGATATATCGAGCGGGAACGAATGTTAGCCGATAAATTATCCCGTTTAGAGAATCTAGTCATTGCTGGAAAATTTAATTACGAAGAACTCACGAATTTGTCTATTGAAGCTCGTCAAAAATTGTCAAAGATTCAACCTAGAACAATAGGTCAGGCTTCTCGTATAAGTGGTGTGTCGCCAGCTGATATTAATGTTCTTTTGATATTGATGGGACGGTAAAGAGGCGAATGTTTCACGTGGAACATAAAAAAGGTGCGAAGGGTGA
>ERZ791905.2390-NODE-2390-length-10462-cov-11.589795_pt1 | contig 10462 bp, 13 predicted proteins | sample MGYA00510147_ERZ791905 | MGnify/ENA primary metagenome ERZ791905 (study PRJEB30046, sample SAMN00792084) | human gut metagenome | study: EMG produced TPA metagenomics assembly of the A metagenome-wide association study of gut microbiota in type 2...
CGGTTTGGCATGGCAGGGCGTGCCGTTCCATGTGGCCATACGGCCTGTTTCGCAGCCCCGGGCGGCTGAGCTCGCAAGTGGCTGTGTTTCATTTGTGCTCGATTGTTGTTATAATGATTCCGTAGTGCCGGTAGGTTGCCCTCGTTGGTTACACTATTGTTTTGTTATGGCTATATTGTCAGACATGTGTTGTAGTATAGGCGGTAGATTTGATTATCTTGTAGTGCTTTTTTGTATGTCCGTCGATTAATATCAGAAGCAATTGTGATGGTTGGGGGCTGTCATAGGCTTTTGAAAGCATTAGTCCTGTTTGGTGTCATTGTTCTGTTTTTTGCCTGTGCCCTTTGGCTTGTGTTCATCTACAATATAGTTTCACTTCATTAGATTTAGAACACACCTTTAAGCTTGATGTCGGCATATTTTAGCTCCAAAGAGTGTTTCTCTTCATCTGCATATTGTGGCAGTTCTATTTTGGCTGGTATGGATGAAACAAACGCATTGAGCGAAAATATGGTTTTTCCGGCCATGTCTTTTATTACCACTCTTAAGTCTGTGATGGGCTTGCCACTTTTGATTATAATTAGACCGTCTTCATATTCCACGGTGGGATGCTTCATTACGGTAGGTCTTTCTGCACCTTTGTTTTCTGGATAACCTTCTAATGTGATGACTTCCTGCGCAGAGATGACAGCTATTGGCATCATGCTGCAAATAAATGGTAACATAAACTTTTTCATATGCAAATTATTTTAGATTGTGCAAAGTTATGGCTATGTGTGCATATCTACCTCAAAATATAGTTTGCAAAATAGCTTGCAATCCGCCAAGAGCCTTTTGGGGAACTTTTAAAACGGCTTGCAGGTGTTCTCAGCAATCTCACAATGAGTTTGTTGTGTCATCCCAATCAGGGGGCCGCCCTTTTTGGCCGAAAGCCCTCATGAATAGCTTTGAGCGCAGTGTGCTCACCCCCGATGTGATCAGAACACCACAACCCTAGTGTCTCTTGCCCGGCTGATGCACCTATACGCCTTCTTGAACATCCCGAGGGCTTCGCTGTCCGGCCATTGTCGGTCGAATATATATCCGAGCTGACTGTATGTCCTGCCGCGCAGGTTGAGGTCGGACTCTGGAACGGCGTCGAGCGTTTTGAAAAAATATTCCATGGCCATGGGCGAGTCGTTGAGCGACAGGTAGGTCTTGCCGACATGGTAGTAAGCCTCAGGAAGCCGGCTTCGCTCGCCCCTAGTCTCGTAGTATTCCACCAAGGCGCGGGCGGTGCTGTAGGATGTGAAGCTGCCGAACGAATATGCAATCTGCTTCTGCCGGATGAGCCGGTAGCGCATCCATACGGCTCCGGGGGCTTCTACTATTTTCGTTCCAGCTCCTTAAGCAATGCCGCTGCGCTGTCGGGGTGATAGGCAACTATGCTGTCGGCAGTAAGCATGCCTTAGGATATATTGTTTTAGGGCTTATACGTGAAATTTCAATGATAACGGTTGTGGTTGTAATGGCGAGACATAGCGAATAAGACAGGTGCCCTTGACACTTATCTTGCATATTTTGTGTGTTAGTATGTTTTGGGGCATGAGACATTGATTCTCTATATGAAGGGCTTGATTCTTACATTTTGTTAGGATAGTAGGCAGGTTTAGCATAGTGTAAATATGTTTATTATCTGTGTCTACTATGACCTTGTGTTTGACAAAGGTTCTAAAAACATCTCATAATGTTGTGCTAATGGCTTTATTTAGTGCAAACCATTTAAAGAAATGAATTATCGGTATGACTTCTATGAACAGAAGGATTTGCATACACGGCACAATATTATATGGTGTGGAATCTTCAAAAATGTTTTAATGAATTTAAGAAAGGAACTTATCCCCCCTCCTTTCCTACACGTTTTAATGTAAGTATGGAGAGGGGAGGGGAGTCTCATTTATTTAACGAAGCGTTCCAATACATGGCACTGTTTATGCTTATGTCACTCAACGTCTTGATTTCGTTCTTTTGTGGAGTCGAAAGTTTAGAACTGTCGATAGTCTTATTCAGTTCTACTGCGTATTTTTCGAGTTGTTCGTTAGTCATCACGTTAACAATGGACAACTTTTGCGACATATTTCTTATTATATCCATGTCGATGCCATTGTAAGCGCCAAATTTACTCTCATATTCAAATTGAATTTTATCAATGCATTCGTCAAAGGATATTTTACCTTGGCTGTTGTCAAATAATGTTTTGATTCCCACATCAATAGCATTGGCCATATCTTGCTTTAGTTGGTCGTTGGCCATGATGTTGTCACAGTCTATTCCCATTTTTTTCAATGAAGTTGCACAAGCATTAAACAGTAGGTCGTAGTTTACGCTTCCGTTGTTGTAAATATAGTTTGTGTTGGCTTTTGCCAAATCAGCGAGGGCCAAGTTATGGATATGTCCAATGGAATCATCCAAAGTTGCTTTTTCAAAGTGGGTAAAAGCAATCACGGTCTGAGGATTCACCTTGACCCAACCATCTGTTATGTCAGAGTGAACAGTTGAATTGTTCATCTTATTCATTACATATTTACCGTAATGTCCATAAGCTTATGACGCTGCAACACCAAGTACGAATGCTCCGAATCCGCCTAGTGGAGCACCTAATGCACCGAAAACTCCATCGGCGACATAAGTTAATCCGCCCCATCCCATTATTCCTCTTGTTTCAGGTGTTTTTGCTACTGTTGCATTTAGGCTGTCAACTACAAGGTAGAACGACTCCAACTCCGTCATGTTTGCTGTCTTTGGTTGTAAGTTGTCTGTGCTATAGCTGTCGTATTGTTCGTTTGAGCACGAACTTGTGGCTATTATTATACCAATTATTGTAAATGAGATTGAAATTCTTAACTTTTTCATAACATGTAATTTATTTGCTTGTTTTCTTTGATGATTGGGCATTAATCTGCGTCTGTCATATTTATGGTTGCGCATTATGGTAATAATGCCGTTAGGTTTGTTGAGAAGAAGGGTTTATACCTTGAGAGAATCAAAATTCAGCCCTTAATGCACAATTTATGAATATTAATGGTATATTAACTGTATGAAAGTATAAAATGCTGTTTGTTTTGACCATGTTTATCATATAGCATTTTTGAGATTGTGCGCATTTGTGGGTGTCGTTTTCACTTTGTTGTGAATTTTTGTAATGCGTAGAATTCGATTGTTAATTCTGATATGCAAAGTTTGACGTCTTTTTTAATATCATAGGCAAATCGTTTTTTGTTGATGCCAAAGTTATAGCTTATTCGCATGAATCCCGATATAAATATATTGGCAAAATTACTTGCAAAGTCTGTTAAAGCAATTTTGAAAGCTTGCAAAATTGTTTGCAACTATTGTATCCCCTTTGTAGTCAGTGTGTTGCGTCGCGTCTCCGTTAAGATGTTTCGTTTTAGTATGATGTCGTTAGGTGGATTAAGTGATTTTGTATATATGCAGGTGTGCATACAATTGATGGTGAAAGTTTGCAACATTGGGATGCATTTATTGTTTATTCGATATAATGTGTGATGAATTCATCCGTCTTTTGTCGTTTGTTCGTTTGCGGATAAAGACAATGTTATAATTCTTAAAGATTTGGATTGGTGCGGTATTCATTTGTTGTTTTATTTTTGGTGGGAATGTTTTTCATCGTATACAGGTAGTGTTTGTTACTGTGCGATGTGTCTATGTGGTTTAGGAGATTTTTTTGAAGTGCGTTGTCGGTGTATGGGATGGAGAAAACAGAGGCGGAGCTATTGGTGTTTTACAATATGGCTCCGGCTCTGTTAGATGTATGAGTGTGGTTGCCAGTATATGAGAATGAGTTAATTTCATTTTATGTGAGTGGTAGATACTATCTGCACCTGAGCCAGTCAAGCTCTATGATGATGGCGCATAATACGGAGGTAATGGCGGGGAATGCTTTGTGTACAGTCGTCTCCCCGGTTTCGAGGCCGTAGACGAAAACGGCGATGGGTATGCAAATGAGCAGGATGGACGCCTCTCCCTCGTCTGCGTAGGTGTTGCGAAGACTTCTGCTGCCCAGCAGGAGGAAACCCATTATGAAGAATATTGCCGAGACAAAGAGCCCTTCGGGATGGATGGAAGCCTGTTCGAGGCTGTTCCATGCAATTACTATGCCTACCGTCATTGCCAGCAGCACGGCTTCGGCACATAGATACATCCTTTCGCCGTGGCCGGCCATGCGGCGAGCCCGGGCCTCTTTCCGGCAACAGAAGAAACGCACCACATCGGCGGCAGGTATCAGGGCGGTAAGCAAGAGTATTTCTGTGTCTTCCCATCCGGCGAAATAGGGTATTATTGCCAGGCTTCCCATGAAGAACGCATCGGTGGCCAACGTGAACTTAAAGTTCCCCATGCCCTTACAAAACAGTCGTGAGGCGTATGCCACGATGAGGAATATGGACAGGATTACCAATACTCCTGCCACGAGGCTTTTCCATCCAGTTTCAGCGATATATGGCAGGAATATTAATGTGTTGATGAATGTCATCACAGCAGGGAGACTGTGGCAGATGTTTTTTTTGTTCATGTCTTACTTGTTTTTAGAGGTGGATAAATAATGTTTAATTGCGATTCACTGTTGCCGGATGTGGCTTGTCTTCGTGCAAAGACGATGTAAGCGAGTAAAGATGTGATTTGCTGTCAATCCTCCGAGTGAAGCTTGTCTGATGCAAATGTAATCTAAAATGTAGTTATATCATTCGGAAATCTGTTTGCAAAATAGCTTGTAATTACCAAAACTCTGGGGGGGCACTTAGTGAAACCACCCTCCAGGGATTGTAATGTGGCAGAAAGATGGCGACGGCTGTTCTGAAGCATACCGATGTAAACTACTAATAGATAAGCGTCAACGCCGCTGAGGCAGTCGACTTGCAGGCTGAGCGATAAGGCAGCGACATCCATTGCTACCGCTACAACAGCAACAGCGAGCAGGATGAGATAATGACAGCCGCGCAAGGCCAGTCCTCCATCGACGACAGAGAGGCCGACGCCCCAGACAGAAACAATGTGCTCGGGGTAATTACTGCGGCCAGCCGCTCCGGGTGGTCGTAGCCTATGGCCACGAGGCAGAACCCGTAGCCGCGCTCGCGTATGGCCTTTTCGGCAGCCATCGGAATTACGCATCGGTCGCCGTTGCACCAAGGCGTGAACTCATATACTATCACTTCTCCCTGCCCGGCGACATACTCCTTCACTTGTGCCGCCGTCACTTGATATATGTTGCTGTCTGCCTTTAGGCTGTCTATTGGCCCCTCGCATGTCTTTACCCGCGCCCGTGGGCATCGGTTAGCGTGGCGTAACCCGATGTGTTGATGGAAACCGTGCCGCAGGAGCAAACCAGTTGGCACGCTATTGCCAGTGCGGCTAAGCGTTGAAAGATGCCTGTCATGCTTGTATTGTTCTTTGTCATTGCTGCCGGAGTCATTCTTCATGTTGCTCTGAAGGTCAGCATGCTGTGCTGCCCTTTGCCTTGCTGTCGTGCAATGCTGTTTTGAACGCGTCCAGAAGCAGCAGTGCCACCAATTGTACAAGGGTCTGCATTGCCACGGCGTCCGCCTTGTTGTCACCATCGAAAAAGCAGCATATCACAGCCATTATTATTATGATGATAAAGTCTGCATGCGCCATGTGGGCCGTGGTGGCCACGGCCGTGCGCCATGACTTTCCTTTTTTGAATGTCACTATGAGCATCGCTGCCATGCTTGCAGCAATCGCAAGCCCTGCAACACCTATGGTTGTATGGCCCGATGACAAACCGTAGCAAGCACTGCCGACAAACGTCGCCATGGCTGCTGCCACCTGTGCCATGCCCGTGATGTGCTCCCCTCGTGTTGTGCTCTCGGGCTTGATGCAGTGTGGGTCGTTTATTGCCATAGATGCGTTCAGCACGAAATCAAGCCAGGAGGCCATGAGAATCAGGCGCACACAGCCGAGCAAGCCGTCGGTCAAGGCTTCGCCGAGCACCAGCAATACGGCCATTGAGGCATACAGGCTCAGCATGCTGCCCATTACCGACGGCTTTTGTTTGACGAGCAGCCCGGGGCTTTTTATCGGCACAAGGTATGTAAGCACGGTGGCCAGTGCAACCGACAGGGCGCCAACCGCAGTGTACTTGTTGATTGTCATAGCCCCGGCGATACCGAGAACGGTAGGGAGCAGTATGAAGACTGAAGCATGTCTTTTGTTCATGATGGTGAATTTTGTGGTTAATAATGTTGTTTTCCCAGAAGACAAACAGTCGTTACTGTACTGCATTGCGCGCTGTGATGCCGACCGTAGGCATCGTTAGGGCAATCGATGATAAATTTAAACACTTCATAGGCGTGTTGCTTTTGTTGTTGCAAATATAGCTAAAGGCGGGCTTGTTGCCCTCAAAATATAGTTTGCAAAACAGCTTGCAATGCGTAAAGGGCGTTTTGCGGAGTTTGCAAGACGGCTTGCAGGCGCTCGCAACAATCTCACAATGAGTTTATTATGTCATCCCAATCAGAGGGCCGTCCCTTTTTGCCGAAAGCCCTCATGAATAGCTTTGAGCGCAGGGTGCTCACCCCCGATGTGCTCAGGTTGGCCATGGCGGCTATGTGCGACGGCTGTATCTATATCTTGATGAGCAGGCAGATGCGATAGTCAAACTCGCTCATCTTGCACAGGCTGTACAGGTTTTCGTCGAAGCCGGGATATATCCTGTTTACCGCTTGCGCCAGTTCGGCCCACATCTCTTCGGTGATTTTCTTCTTCGCATTGGGGTTGTTTACCATCAGCATGATGCTTTTGTATATCTCTTCGCTGTGCATCAGGCTGTCTTTCATGCCGTTGCCTGCTTCATGCCCGGGTTCGGAAGCCTTGCCCGTTTGCCGGCGTCCGAGTTTCATACTTTGCAAATTGCGTTTCCGCCTGAGATATACCGAAAGGAAAGCCAACGCCAATGTTGCAACCGAACCAATGGTTGCGAGTATCGCCATTATGGCTCTTTGCTCCTTGTTCTTTTGTCGCAGCCTCCGAAACTCGCTTTCCCTGAAGCGGTATTCACGCAAGTTGCTTGTCTGTTTTATGGCTTCTGTCGTTGTTATCCCTTGTATCGAGTCTATCGCTTTTTTGTAATTGGTGAGGCATAGGGCGGCCTCTTTCAGGTTGTCTTGCGCCAGATAATGGTCTGCCAATGCCTTGTAGGCATCCGCTTTGGTGTAAACCGTCCCGATGTCGGCCACCTCTTTGTATAGCATGATGGCCGAGTCGGGCTTGCCGTTGGCCTCATACCACTTTGCGGCTATGCCTGCTATGCTGCCCCTGTCCCAGCAGCTGTCTTCGCCGATAACCTTGTTCAGGCATTTGAAAGCCATTTCGTAATCTCCCTGTTGGCTGTAGAACCGCGCCAGTTGCCCCGTTACAGTGATTGCCATCGGCTTGTCGTGGCTTGCCTCGGCCAGCGCCAACGCCTTGTTGTAGCATGCCAGGGCACTGTCCGGCTTGCTCAAGTCGACATACATTCCGCCCATGTCCCTTAATGAAAATATCATGGATACCGTGTCGTTTGTCTTGCTGCTGCACCGATACGCCTTCTTGAACATCCCGAGGGCTTCGCTGTCCAGCCATTGGCGGTCGAATATATATCCGAGCTGACTGTATGTCCTGCCGCGCAGGTTGAGGTCGGACTCGGCCGCGGCGTCGAGCGTCTTGAAAAAATATTCCATGGCCATGGGCGAGTCGTTGAGCGACATGTATGTCTTGCCTGCATAGTAGTAAGCCTCAGGAAGCCGGCTTCGCTCGCCCCTGGTCTCGTAGTATTCCACCAAGGCGCGGGCGGCGCTGTCGGATGTGAAGCGGCCGAACGAATATGCAATCTGCTTCTGCCGGATGAGCCGGTAGCGCATCCTCACGGCCTCGGGGGCCGAAGCCATGCCTTGCTCCAGCCCGTCGAGTATCACGGCGGCACTGTCCGGCTGTTTGCTCACTATGCTGTCGGCCCTGAGCAATGCCTCGGGGTATACGGTGCCTTGCCTGTCTTGCATCAGCAGGAATGCCGCTATGGCCAGTGCGGCTATGGCGGGGGCGAGTATGTTTGTGCGTTGTATGTGCATGGTGGTTGTCGTTTTTCGTTGCCGTTGCCAACGGCGGGTGTGTTACAGCGGCCGTCGGGGCTATCTGCTCCTTATGCGGTCGAGCCAGACAATGAGTGCAATCGTAGCGGCAATGATGGTGTAGAACACCTTGTCTGCCGTGTCACGGCTGTATTTCAGGCTGTATATGGCAATGCCCACGGCCACAAAGATGAGCGTCATGGGCAGGCTCGCCTCGTCGGCATAGGTGAGGTTGAGCCTCTTGTTGGCAAGGAGCGACATGCCAACTGCGAACAGAATTGCTGCGCACGCCATCGACGCAATGTTCGCAGCAGACATTTCCGTGCCGTTCCATACTATCACACTGCCAACGGCAGCAAACAGCATCAGGGCCTCCGAGGCCACAAACGGCTTATCGACAGGGCTTGGCGTGCGTCGGCAGCGGGCCTCGTCCCTGAGGCAGAAAAACCGTACCACGTCGGCAGCGGGTATCAGGGCGGGCCACAGCAGCATCCGGGCGCTTTCCCATCCAGTGAGGCTCGGCGTGAGCACGATGCCCCCGGCTATTAGCGCATCGGCCGCCAGCGTAAACTGGTAGTTGTCTTTCTCGGCCTGGCTCTTGCGCATCATGATGGCTGCCACGGCGCAAACGCACCACATTATAGATATGGCCGACGCCACTTCCTGCCAAAGGCCGGTGGCCAGAAATCTTGCGAACACAATGGCGTTGGCCACCGTTGCCGCGATAGGCAGATACCAAATCAATTGTCTTTTGTTCATGTCCGTTGGGTGTTGTTTGCGCTGCGGCCCCGGCGGCATGGCGCGGCCTTGTGTCGGCGTGGCGCGTAGCTGTGGGCGCTAAGTAGCTGTTCAAAATTAACCGATACAATTGCCCTTGCAGGTGTCCTCTATATCTTTGCCACCATCATGTGTGCTCTTTCGGGCCGCATGCCAAAGTCTCATCGGTCGCGTAGCCCGCTACGCTCTCTCTTCGGACTTTGGCATGCATCTCCGAAATAGCGCACAATTTGATGGCAATTAATTTTGTACACCTACTTAGGCGGAATTGTTGATGTCCAAAAATACGGTTTTATGCCCGCGCGTGCAAGAAAAACAGTTTGCAAAACAGCTTGCAGTTGCTTCCGGGCTTGTTTTATGGCCAGCCCGGACAGTTTTTTGCCGTTACGGGCGTGGCCTGTGTCCAGGTCTGAATGGCCGTGGGGGCGTTGGGGCAGGCGTGTCAATGCAATTGTTTCCGGTAAATTTATTGTCATCAAGTGTGCGCGGTTGCGTTGATGTCTTTCAAATAGAGAAGAATGGAGTGGGGCGGGCCTCACTGCCGATGAGGCTTTGGTATGCTGCCCGAAAGGGCACACATGATGGTGGCAAAGATATAGAGGACACCTGCCAGCTCAATTGTATCGGTTGGTTTCGAACAGCCGCTTAAGTTAATTATCCGTAAATAAGCACGGCTGCAAGCCTATATATTGATACATTTAGTATCTTTGTAGAAACAATGTGGCGGCATTCGGCCCCCAGTGCATGGCATGCCGGGGCGTAGGCAGGGCCACAGTGGGAGTGAACAGAAGTTTAACGTAAAAATTCAAGCAATCATGAACAGAGTGAAGGAAGCTGCGCTGCTGGCCATAGGACTGGTGGTGCTGGGGCTTTGCATAAAGTGGGGAATCGACGATTTTGCCAACAAAGACCGCACGGTGACGGTGAAGGGGCTGGCCGAGAAGGAGGTGGCTGCCGACAAGGTGACGTGGCCCATACAGACAAAGGAGCTGGGCGACGACCTGCCTTCGCTATACACAAAAATCAACGCCACCACCGACAAGGTGAAACGGTTTCTGAAGCAGAACGGAGTGAAGGACGAAGAGATAAGCGTCAACGCCCCCGAGGTGGTTGACCTGAAGGCAGAGCGGTATGGCAGCGACAACCACCGCTACCGCTACAACATCACGTCGACAATCACCGTGACGTCGCACAACGTCAAGCTCGTGCGCGGCATCATAGCCCGCCAGGGCGAACTGCTCCGCCAGGGCGTGGCCGTGGTCGACGGCGGATACGACAACGGTGTTACCTACGAGTATGTGTCGTTCCAGAAGATGAAGCCCGAGATGATGGAGGAGGCCATCAAGAACGCCGAGAAGACGGCTCAGCAGTTTGCCGACAACAGCAACAGCGAGCTTGGCAAGATAATGTCGGCATCGCAAGGGCAGTTCTCCATCGACGACCGCGACGCCAACACCCCTTACATAAAGAATGTGCGCGGAGTGATTACAGTGACCTACTCGCTGAAGGACTGAGGCCCGCCCTTGGTGTTGCCAGGCCGGCGTTTCCCACCCCGCCGCCTGCCG
>ERZ791905.2426-NODE-2426-length-10357-cov-2.727432_pt1 | contig 10357 bp, 8 predicted proteins | sample MGYA00510147_ERZ791905 | MGnify/ENA primary metagenome ERZ791905 (study PRJEB30046, sample SAMN00792084) | human gut metagenome | study: EMG produced TPA metagenomics assembly of the A metagenome-wide association study of gut microbiota in type 2...
TTTGATTTGGAATACATCAGGCGTGATTAATGGCTCTTCACCAGGAACTTCAATGCTACCCAACACCGGCTTGTCTCCAATATTCTGCAATACAAACCAGTTGTCTTCAAATGGTCTCAGAATCTTGATTGTAAATTCCCGGTATGTTGTAATTCCCAATTCGTTGTCCGTTACTCCAAAACGGAAGAAGGTGTTTTTTGTATCGGCTTTTACATAATAAACCAGTGTATCGGATGTGCTGTAAATATCCCATATGGTTGAATAATCCCTTTCCGTCCGGATGCGCCATTCAAATGACAGATCATTACGGGTTCTGCCTTCGGGTAAGGTGATTTCAGGAGCAATCTTTACCAGGATGGAGTCATTGACATTTTCCGGTGCCTGTAATGCTTTCTGGGTATCCATTTTCAAGACAAGCTCGTTCAGCTCTGAATAATTCTGTTCGATATTGTCATCGACACAAGAGGCGAAAAGAAGGTTTCCTAATATGCCCAGTATGGTTTTGATTATTATGTGGTATCTTTTCATGGGTTCTATTCGTTAACGTTTATAAATTCGATTTCCTTTGCCGGAGTGCTGTCATCCATAATAGGGGGATTGCCAGCTGCCTTGTATTTCTGATAGGCATCGTAGATTTCTTCCTGTTCTTGCCGATACGGAGGAATGTCGTCATGAAGTTTTTGGAAGTGGTCTATCATGAACTTATATTTTCCGTTGCTGAATTTTCCCCAGGCATCAGTGTTCCATTCAATAGGGAGAAGCGTGTAGATACAGTCGATGATACATTGTTGAGCCTCTTTATTGCCCGGTTCAAAAACGCCTGTGTTTTTGGATTGATCAAATTGGATATAGGTTTTATTGGCTTTCCCGAAATTACCGGGGGCTTTGATTGAGAATTTGATAAAGGTGCTGTACGTATTCTTGGGGATAATATATGATTCGGCAACAGTTACCGGCATGCTATATAGAGAGTCTGCCGGAGCTGTCGTGCAATAGAACGTACGGTCCGTATTTGTGGAAAGTCCCATTACAACGACTTCAATGGAATCGGTGATTTCGGTTGTTTTATTTAAATAGTCGCTGTCAGTAAAGCTGCATCTTATTGTCGGAACATTTTCCACTTTATAGTCATTGTTGAAATTCAGTCGTGCTCCGGATACGTATTCTTCTACCTCTTCTTTTTGGCAGGCGGAGAATATAAAGAGCAGTGAAAATATAAGCGATATATTTCGTTTCATGGCTGTATGGTTAATTGTTGTTTCCAAATATATGTTCATTGTCAGGGATTGCAGGAGTGTAGTAATGCGGGAGCATGCCGCCGGCAGGACATCCTGTAAATACTTTATAATTCAGTCGTTTGTAGAAATAGAATAATTGTCCTTCGCCGTAGTATTCCTTGTTGTATTCCTTCATGATTTCATTAATGCGCTTGGTTTGGGTATTGTCACATCCCGGACGTGAATCCAATTGGTCGAATGCATCGTCACCGACCAAATCAACGTCTGCCGGAATTCCCCTGTTTGCCCGGACTGTATTCAGCCAGTCTGCCGCTTCCGTCGGGTCGGTGGCACACTCTGCAAGAATGTAGTACATTTCCGGAAGACGGATCAGCGGCATGGAATTCTTGCCCCCACTCCGTAACGGATCGTCGTAGCCTTGCTGGTCAAATTTCCTGGATACTTTGACTGTATTGACCAATTCGAAAGAATTGTTGTTTAGACGGAAATCGGTGGCACCTCCATTTTCAAATTCATAAAGTTTGTCAAGGGTTTCCGGTTTTTCAGACATGTTGGATGATGAGATGTTCTTGAAATCTTCGTCTACAATTTTATCCAACTCGTCAATGTAGAGGTTGAAGATATGTTCCTGGAACAATATGCGGTTGGAATTACTTCCGGCAAGACTGAAATAGCCTGAGTTGATAACGTCAGATGCATAGTTGTAGGCCCGGGATTTGCTGTCGGCATCTCCTTTGTACAGGTATGCACGGGCCAATATGGCATAGACAGCATAGATATTCATACGGGTTTGGCGATAGACCATGAACGGGTCTCTTATCTCATTGCCATAGTCACTGCTGAATTCTTTCGGGTCATGTTCTTCCAACAGTTTTTCAGCTTCATGCAAATCTGCTATTACCAAATCAATGAATTGAGATGCAGGCAATAACGGGGTGGCTTCTGCATCCAGACGGGTACGGTATGCCAGACATTTTGTTTCCGGACTTTGTGAATATATCGGTCCGAATAAGCGCAACAGTTCAAAATGCAGGAATCCGCGTAACCCCAGAGCTTCGCCCTTCATTACCTCATAGTAATCTGGAGTCTTGATTACATCCCGGTTGGCATCAATGTAGTAAAGAAAATTATTGATATTGGCAATGACTTTGTATATCATGCTATAATAGTTCTCTACGATCGTTTTGTATGAGCCGCTGTAATTATATAGTTCATTATCTATTATCATTTTGTTTTCGTAGCGTTGGGCCAGGAATTCCATGAAGTTGTATGTGAACTGCTTGCCATACAATGAGGGATCGCCTAATTTCAAGTAAAAACCGGTGAGTACGTCCTTGAACCCATACTCATGTGCATATAAATCTTCCTCATTGATAGAGGTCTTGGGTGGTACATCCAGCCAGTTTGAGCAGGACGTGAAAAAGAATAATAAGCTGATGACCGGAGTCAATATCAATATTTTTTTCATGATTCTATTCATTAAAATGCAACATTCAAAGAAAATGAGAACTGACGGGCAAACGGATAATCCAGACCGCGTTCACGTTTTACGGAAGAAATATAGGCAACATCCTCCATGTTGAGGCTCATGCTCAATGCACTCATCTTCATCTTTTTCAAGAAAGGATGGGAGGCGGGGAAACGGTAGCTCAGAGCAATAGAACTGAACTGAAACGTGTTGTCATCCATGACAAAGCGTGAGGTCGCTTTTGTTTCAGAGCCTTTTACGGCATTGGTAAGGGCTTTGTATTTTACGACATCTCCCGGTTTTTGCCAGCGTAAATCCAATACGCGTCTGTCCGCATTATAACGCAAGTCTGCATTCTCGACTTTAGATACCAGAGTATTGTTATAGACTTGTCCGCCAAATCGATAGTTGAATCCGACACTGACACCGAAGCCTTTATAGTTGAATGTGGAGTAGATGTTTCCCTGCAATTTGGGCTCGGTGTTGCCGTAAGGAATGACATCTACGGCATCCCATACGCCGGTCAGTTCTCCTGTGATACGTTTCTGGAATACTTCCTGGCCGGTTGCCGGGTCGATGCCTAATGATTTGACAACCCAGATGTTGTTTAATGACTGGCCTTCTTCGTAGCGGGGCAGTGGGGTTGCATCCAATTTCCCGGCATTGACACTGTTCATGTATTCCAAAGCATTTGAAATCTTTGTCATTTTGTCACGGTTGTGCGAGCCGTTAAAGTTGATTATCCAATAGGCTTCACGGGAAGCGTCTTTGTAGGGGATGAATGATGCTGCAAACTCAACGCCTTTGTTCTCAATTGTTCCCAGATTTTCCGGTATTGATGAGAAACCGAGAGATGGTGCCAATGTTATATCGGTCAGGGAGTTTTTGGTGCGTTTCTGATAGTATTCGACTTTTGCAGTGATTCTGTTGTTTAAGAATCCAGCTTCCAGGGCAACGTTCAACTGTCCGGTCTGTTGCCATTTAAGGTTGGAATTACCCAGGGCAACAAGTTCTGCGCCTGTCCCGTCGGATGAAATATAAGGTTTCAGCATGGAGTATGTGTATACTTGTTGGGCCTGGTAAGGGGCAAAACCTTGTGTTCCGGTGATACCGTAAGAGGCACGTGCAATCAGGTCGCTTATCCAGGATACTTTTTTTACCGAATTTTCTTTCTTGATATCCCAACGTACACCTGCCGACCAGAACGGAGCAAAACGGTTATGTTTGCCGAATTGGGAGGAACCGTCTGCACGGATATTGAAGTCAACGGAATATTTGTAACGGAATGAGTAGCCGAAAGCTCCGACAAAACCTATTGAACGGCTAGTGTTTTCGCTTCCGGTCATCTTTTCATTGTATTTTTTACCGAAAAGGATGTTGTCCATTTGGTCGTTGGGGAAACCGGTTACGGTTGCACCGTACCAATCGTTCGATGTCTGGTCTATGGAATAACGGGCATTAAAACTTACAAAATGATCTGCTGCTATTACGTCATTGTATGATGCAGATATGTTTATATTGTAATTGAAAGATTCGTCTTGCTGACGGATGAATTCTCCGCGGCGCATGGGATCTGCCTCAGAAATAAATTTGGTGTGTTGTGCAGGACGGAATATTTCTGTCTTTCCGTTGCTTTTGGCGATGGCAACATCAGCCTGCAGGCGTACGGATGAAATAGGATTGTATTCCAAATAGAACTGGTCGCGTACAGTAAACGAGGAATTCCTGTCTTTAGAGTTGAAAGTGGTGTTGTACATGGGGTTCGGTATGGGGTCTGTATTCCAGTATTCTTTGGGATCTTGCCATACTTGCAGGTTCTTCTTGATTTCTCCGTTTTCTCCATAAGGACGCAAATAGGGATTCAAACGGGTGTATTCGCTGAATGAGCCCCATGGAGAATTGTCTCCGGTTGCATTATCCAGGGTGATGTTGTTGCGTATTAACAATTTGTTGAAGCGATAGCTCAGGTCTAAAGCTGCCGTTTGTGTCTTGCGGGTTGATTCCTTCATAACGCCTGGAGTGAAGTTGCCGCCGACATACAATTTGTAGCGCAGTGCCCTGTCTCCTCCTTCAAGGGTTACGGCATGGCGGTGCTGTACGGCATTTCTTAAAGGAATATCCAGCCAGTCTGTATTTACCCCTCGTCTGACTTCCCTGAGATATTGCTGATAAATCTGTACGTATGAGTAATCGCTGTCTTCAGGATAATAACCTGCCATCTTTTCAACTCTCAGTTTTTCTTCTGCATTTAATAAATCATATCCTGATAAATCGGGTAGTTCCAAACGGATATTACCGGCATAGGTGATTCGTAAGTCTCCGGGCAGGGGAGCTTTGGTTTCAATGACTATGACGCCATTGGCAGCCTTGGAACCGTAAATGGCTGTTGCTGCTGCGTCTTTTAAAAGCGTAATGCTTTCTACGCGTTCCGGGTCCAAATCGACCATTGTTTGCAAATCGATTTCAAAACCATCCAAAATCAATAGCGGTTGATTGGGATAAGTGGAATAATCTCCTTGTAGCATGACCATGTCGGTGCTTACACTGCCGCTTCCGACTCCTGTCGGCAGAGTCGCCTGACCGCGCATACGTAAGTCAGGAAGGCGGTTGGGGTCAGAACCTTGTGAGATATTTTCTATGATACGGAAGCTGGGATCTATGATTGACAGAGCTTTGGCCATGTTGGTGGTGCTGAATTTCTTTAAATCCTCTCCTTTGACAGAAACTGCAGAACCGGTAAATCCTTCTTTTTTGCGGTTAAACATACCGGTTACAACCACAGCATCCATTTCAACGGTTTCCTCTTCCATTTTAATGGTAATCTCTTTTTGACCGGCATAGGTAAATTCCTGTGATTTCATACCGATAAAGGAGAATTGCAGTATAATGCCTTGGGTGTTTGGTATTTCAAATTTAAATGTTCCGTCCGCGCCTGTTGAAGTCCCCAGTGTAGTCCCTTTTACGATAACAGTGACACCCGGAAGGGGATTGCCCTTGGAATCAACAACTTTACCCTGTACAACTTTGGCTTGTTCCGCTGTCTTTTGTTGCGCAGGGGCTTTTTTCAGCAGAATGGTTTTCTCTGTAATCTCGTAAGAGAGACCGGTGCCTGCCAGTAAGGTGTTGAGGACTTCTTCTATGGAAGCATCATGAAAGTTCAAGTCTTTCACTCCTGTTTGGGGCAAATCCCAGTCGCTGTATACGAAACTGAACTCTGACTGACGACCGATTTCATTGATGATGTCTTTGAAACTGCCGTTTTTCACCTCTAGGTTTAATTTGACCTGTTGCGAATAAACGTTGGCATTAGCTTGTAATGTCAACAAAAACAAGAAAATAAAAAATGTCTTCATTACCAGATAATGAATGATTTTCCTACACCCCGGATAAGGGTATAAAGATTTTTTTTTCATAATTTTGTATTTAAGATTCAACTTACGTTCATCCGCTGTTGCGAGCAGCTATGAACATTTATCTATGGGGATGGTACTGCGAATACCGTCCCTGTTTTATTTTACAATAATGGTGTCCCCTTTTATGTCAAAATGTACTCTTCCGGTTTTTTGCATTAATTCCAAAACTCCGTCAATTTTCTCATACTTCCGGATATTGAGGGTGAATGGAATCTGCTTGCTTTGGCTGTTGGTATAGAATACTTCAAATGAATACCAGCGTTTCAAGTCGCGTAATATTTCTTCCAAAGGGCAGTTGTCATATAACATTTTACCGTTTTTCCAACCTGTATATAATTCCGTATTTACCTGTTTGATGGCGATGTCTTTTGAATTTTTATCATAAACAGCCTGGTGGGATGGAGTCAGACGGACTTTACCATGCGTACCTTGCACTTCTACGCTACCGGATACCAGCGTTGTGAAAATGGAAGTCTCTTCTTGGTATGACCGAACCCCGAAAGATGTTCCTAACACTTTGACGTCTATCCCATCTGTGCGTATGATAAACGGTTTTGATGCATTACTTGTCACCTCCAAATAGGCTTCGCCGCTCAATTCCACGATACGTTTGTCCCCGGAAAACCGGGCCGGGAATTTTAATTTCGTTTCGGCGTTCAGCCATACTTTCGTGCCGTCCGACAGGATGAGGTGATATTCTCCACCTTGTGGTACCCATATTACATTATTTTGACAGACAGTCTGTTTTTGATGGTTACTGTCTATGGCATATATGTGCAAATGACCGATGGAATCCTGCTGTATCAGATTACCTTCCGAAGTAGTGATATATCTGTGCGTCTGCTCGGTTAAGGATATTTTCTCTCCGTTAGCCAATGTCAGAATGGCTTTTGAAGAGCCGGCTTCCCCAAATGTTGGTGTTAGAGTTGTCGGTTCCGTCCGTGAGTATTCCATAATTAAGATACTTCCAATCATTGCTATTACTACAGCGGCTGCTCCTGTCAGCCACCATACCTTTCTCTTAAAACGTTGGAGGTATATTTGTTTATAGAGGCGATTGTGTACTGAGTCCTGCATCTGTTTGACCAAGTCTTCTTCTGTCATTTCAATGCATGCATATAATTTGAGCATCTTTCGGTAGTAGGCCTGATGAGTCGCATCAGCATTCAGCCAATCAATCAGTTCTCTTTGTTGCGAAGAAGTCAGTTCTCCCCTGCGAAACAGAAGTATATATTCGTCTATGAGCTCTTGTAACAACATAAATCCGATAGTTTCTTTGTAAATAGAAACAGATGATTTTAGAAAATGGGTGACAGTTTGTAAAAATTATTTTAATTTTTTGTGATAATATCATTTTCTCACATCTCTTTTATTTATCTTCAATATAATCTCATGACAAATGCCGATCAAAAATGTGCTTTTGCCTTCTTTGAGGGAAAGCGAAATATTGTCCATAACATATCCGTAGACGGTTAATGGATAGTACCGATGGTGGGGATAATTATTTCAAAAGCAGGTACAGGAAAAGACTGAAATTATCCGTGTAGCGTTCTCTAAGTTGCCGGATGGCCCTACGGAGCAATGTTTTGACGGTATTGATGGAGATGCCGAGGTAGTCGGCAACTTCCTGATACTTTTCTTTTTTGTAGAATATGGCTTTTACAATTTCACGGGTTTGGGGAGGCATGTTTTCGATGTCCTGTCTGATTTGTGTGAATATTTGTTCATTGAATTCGGAGTATTCCTCATCTTCAATTGTAATATTATGCAGTTCTGCACTGCTGCGGAGGACGTCTTTCTTTTCCCAGAAATTGATGCAGGCGTTTTTGATAGCCCGCAATAGCCAAGGTCTGGCTTCATCGATAGGAACTCTCAGATAGGCTTCGGACTTCCAGAAATTATAAAACACCTCCTGCACAATGTCTTCTGTATCGCTCTTTGAATTTACAAAAGTTAAAGCATACAGTAACATCGGTTGTGAGTATTTGTTATATAACAGATCAAATAACTTTATATCCATACCATTGTGGTGCAAAAATTTTTGCAATATTCACAATTATTTTTTATTTCTCCAAGGTCACACTCGTACACCGGATTTGTCCTCCCAAAGGAGGATTCATTTTCGAAATCTTGATTTTAGCATACTGCAATTGAGGGAAAGCCGCATATAAGGCATCGAGCATTCGTTTCCCTACATGTTCCAGCAAATGAGACCGTTTCATCATTTCACGGGCAATAATCTCATAAGCTGTCTGATAACTTAAAGCATCAGCGATATCATCTGTGGAAGCCGGACAATGGCAATTATAATGTAAACAAGCATAAACCATAAATTTATTTCCTACAATTTGTTCCGCTTCAAAACAACCATGATAGGCAAAGAACTCCATGCCTTCAATTTCAATTATTCCAGTCATTTCAATTCCATTTAATCCAGTCAATTTCCTATCCGTATTACACAATAAAATACTTCACATAACCTAACTCCAGCCTATAAAAATCACGTTCGGCTCAACAAGCCTTCCGCTACTTTTACCTCCCACATAAAAAAATAATACAAACAAAAATAAATCTATTTTCTATTTTGTTCAAAAGTAGAAAAAAGAAAATTCACTTCCTATTGAATTCCTGACCAAAATCAAAATCCACCGAAACCTTTCCAGAAATTCGCGTACATAATATCTCTCAACTATTCAGTGTAAATTAAAAAGAAATTATTCCATTATACAATGCAGCCCTATTCTTTACAGAAATATTCCGATTAAAATAATCCGAAAGACACGGAAAACATCATCAGAATATAAAAATGAAAGGGCCGGTGAACCGACCCTTAAACATTTACTAACTACTAACCTAAACCATACAAACTTATGAAAAACAATCTTTTTTAAAGACGGTGCAAAGGTAAGGACATTTCAAACAAATACAACAACCAAACAACAAATTAATGTTAATTATTTTGTTAATATATAGTTAAAATGCATGTATATAAAATCAGAATCGATACAAAGGTTTCCGGCCTGCATAAATATGTGATATTCTGCCATTTTCAAAACAGACAAAAAAATTATTTTCTGTTTTTTCTAAAATATTTTGCCAATATAAAAAATTCATCTACATTTGTACCCGCAATCAGATAAGATCGCACGGGCGCTTAGCTCAGTTGGTTCAGAGCATCTGGTTTACACCCAGAGGGTCGGGGGTTCGAATCCCTCAGCGCCCACAAAAGGAAGTCAAAAAAGGCTTCCTTTTTTATGTCCCAAATTTTCCCGGGGGGGGGACCACGGTCATTTTTCCGGATAATCCAAAGGGCGGGTGATCCAATCGATATTTTTCCAACGGGAGAGTTCCTGTACCAGATCGAAGCCGGAACGGCAAAAATCGATGACCATTTTTTCAGGATTAGGATAATTCAAAGCATCCTCCAACGTAAAGAAGAACTCCTGTTTTTCCGGTTTAAAGAAAGCTTTATCGGGCCGTAAAAATTTATCGTTACCTTGAAGATCTCTCACAAACGGATAAGGCATTCCATAAAAAGCCGGTTTCGGAAAATTCGGATCACCGGGCCAAAATCCACATTCATAGCATTTTTCATCAAAAGCATATTGCATCACCTTATCCTCTCTGCCCCAAGGTGCGGCCTCGCCGCTATACACCAGACACGACAAATCCATCGTACCGAAATAATAAGCCGGACAAGTCACTTTTCCCCGGAAAGGGGCGAGAAAACGATTCAAGGCCCGATCGGCAAAAAGCATATTATCCAGCCACAACAACACTGCTTCCTTCTGATACGACCGATGTTTCCCGTCTTTATCCAGATCGACAGGATCATAAAATTCCTGTGATTTCACATCGATTCTGGCCGGCACATCGATTTGTTTCAATGCCGCCATAAACTGCCGGTAATAGTCTCCGACACTCTTCCCGTCCTCCAAGGCCACCTTTTCGGTTTTTCCGTTGTAATTCCGGAAGCCCACCTGATCTTCGTCTTCCTCGTCGGGATCTTCGCGGAAATCGAAATTAATTTCAAAAGGCACAGGTGCCTCAGGAACGATTCCCGTCGAAATCCCGTCCAGGGTGAGATATTGCCTGATATGCGCCCATTCTGGCCGTTTCGCCCGATACAGCAATTTCACTTTACCACTCATTTGCAACAACATATGTAAAGTATCGGCTGTATCTTGCCAGTCTGTATAATTCAAAAAGTCCATGGCTTATATATCATCTGTCAGTGA
>ERZ791905.2427-NODE-2427-length-10354-cov-2.496262_pt1 | contig 10354 bp, 7 predicted proteins | sample MGYA00510147_ERZ791905 | MGnify/ENA primary metagenome ERZ791905 (study PRJEB30046, sample SAMN00792084) | human gut metagenome | study: EMG produced TPA metagenomics assembly of the A metagenome-wide association study of gut microbiota in type 2...
TAAAACAGTTATGTTTTGAATCTCTTTTCTTTTTCTGACTATTTTATAATCTTCACCTAATCAATCTTTTCAAAATTTATTCATTAACCTCCCCAGCTATTTTTTATTACAAATTTAATCGTTCGTTTTTTTAACATTCGAACTACTTGATTATCTCTTTGTAAGAACAGGGAACAAAGATACATATTAAATTTGTTGTGTACAAATTGAATCTGGAATTAATCCGGGAAAATCAAATAAAAAAATCCCGGAATCGTGGTCTGTAAAACACCAAAATTCCGGGGAATAGTATGTAGAGAAAAATTATTATTGTTTCCGACACATAATGTTCAGAATCGTCTTATCGGTCTGTTCCATACCGGCGGTACCGATGATTCCGACATTGCGGATCGTTTTTTCAATATCTTCTTCAATAATACCGTCATTGTGAGTTTTGATTCCTTTCATGGATAACAGAGCGGCCTGTACGGCAGCAGAAACGCCGGAATATACTTTCAGGGCACAACCTTGTTTCGCTCCGTCACACATCATTCCGGTCAGGTTGGAACACATAGTCTTAATAGTGTTGACTACCTGTTCGTAGGTTCCCCCCATCAGATAAGTAATCGCCGAAGCAGCCCCCGTACCGGCAATCAGAATTCCACACAAAGCAGAAAGGTGTCCCATATAATAATGGATATGGGCAGCTACCAGATTACTCAAAGCCAAGGCCCGGATCAATTGCTCCCGGGAACAACCGAATTGTTCGGCAGCCACGACGACAGGAAGATAAACCGTAATTCCCTGATTTCCACTACCGGAATTAGTCATCACCGGTTTTTCACAACCGTCCATCCGAGCATCGGAAGCTGCGGTGGCACAAATCAAGGCATTGTTCAAAAAGTCGTTTTCCAGCAACCCTTTGTCGATATTTTCTTTTAAGGTCTTACCGATCTGCAGACCGTATTCACTCTTCAAACCTTCAGCCGAAATCGCTTTGTTCATTTCAGCACCTTCCAATACAAACTCGATCTCTGCAACGTCGATCCGGTGGATAAATTCCCAGATCCGGGCTATACTTAATTCAGCACGATCGCTTTTTTCGGCAGCTACCGGCGTAAAATCTTTACGATAAACTGCTTTCCCGTTCTTTTCAACCAGAATAATATTGGTATGTCCGTGGACAATCACTGTTTTTACCGTATCGTTGCCTTTCTTACAGATGGCTTCTGCATACAATTTATCGGGAGCATCTTCTTTCAAATGGATAACAACAGCCTGCTTGTCCAATAAAGATTTAGCAACAGCCAAATTATTACAAGCAGACACTTCCTTCAATACTTCCAGGCCGTATTCAGTCTTTCCACAAACAGCACCCAAAGCAGCGGCGATAGGCAGTCCGGTCATACCGGTACCGGGAATACCTACTCCCATTCCGTTCTTATAGATATTTCCACTGACGAACACTTCGATATGTTCCGGAACACCACCCAATTCCTCTTTACATCGGGCACAAGCTAAGGCACAAGCAACCGGTTCCGTACAACCTAATGCCGGAATCGTTTCCATTTTCAGTACTTCTATGATTTGTTTATCTGTAGCCTGACACATAAAATTTTATTTTTGATTGATGAAGCAAAATTATTTCTTTTTATCATATCCACTCCTCCGACCTCCTGTATTAACGCTTTTTTAACTTGATTTACATCATCAAAGTAGTCTTTTCCCGGGGATTTCCAACACAAACAATGACCAATATCGTCACTCTCAAAAGCACACCTTAACCCGTCTGCGAGTCGACCCCAATGTTCCCTCCGAATCTCTGAATAATCATTTTATTGACGAACAAACACACTTTATCCAGGCGGCAAGATCAAGAAAATATTTCACGATTTACTCTAAATTCCTTATCTTCGCAAAAAATTTTAAATCATGAATAAATATTTATTCTTTATATTATTCCTTTTTCCGGTCCATTTGTTTGCACAAGAAGCAGATACCCTGATCATGGAAGAAGAACCGCATTACGATATTCTTCAGGAACTCGGAACGGAAAGTCATAACGGCGGACAGGTAATCCTCGACAGTGACACGCCGATAGACAATTTGCTGCAATGGCACATCCATCTGAATGAGAAAAAGAAAACTTTTACAGGTTACCGGATTCAAATCTATTCGGTCAGTTCATTCGGCTGCAACATCGAAAACCTAAAGGAAATGCGGAATAAGTTCGAAGAAACTTTCCAAGACATTCCGGCCTATTTGAAATATTTCGATCCGGATTTCAAAATCCGGGTAGGTAATTACAGAAACCGTTTGGAATGTATTCCTGATTTACACCGGATCCGTAAAATTTATCCGGCCAGTTATGCCGTAAAAACAGAGATTTCCCTGGATGAACTGAAACGAATCCCGATGCAGGATATCGTGACCGGGACAGAAACAGCGGAATAACCGGAATCAACTGAAAGAAATACTGAGTTCACGTTCAAGCCGTTCACGCTCCTGAGCTGTTTTTTTCATCAATTCCTGATAAACAGACGAATCAGGATCTGTAGGTCGGTGTAATAAAGTCTTGTTTATTTTATCGATGCGCTTCATCCACGCTTCGGTTGCCGAAGTCATATACAGGGACTGAAACTTCTCCCAGATATATTCGATTCCTTGCGGAGAGATGTGTAACATATCTTCTGTATAGAAACGATAATCCCGAAGCTCGTCCATCACGATCTCATAAGAAGGGAAATAAGAGACATAATCCAGCCTTTGCTTCAATTTATCGATGGCCAGCAACAATACCGCTTTACTCAACTGGTTGGCATGTGCTCCGTCTTTCCAATGCCGGATAGGGCTCACGGTGAACAGCACCCTCATATCCGGATAACGACTGTGCAGGCGGGACAATAAATCGGTATACACTTGTTCGATATCTTCGGGGCTTAATCGGAAACGCTCGAAATCAGTGGCCGGAAATTTATGACAATTGGCAACGACTCGTCCCAACTGCCGATGACGGTATACCCAGGCAGTTCCCCAGGTAATCACCAGGACATTTGTCGTTTTTAAATGAGCTACCGATTTTTCCAATCTGGAATTTATACGCTGTAAACAGTCCCCGGCTTCCCTGGCGGAAAACCGTCCATGATGGCTCAGACTCACCCACAGTTCCCCGTTTCGTAATAAATCGGCCTGCGAGAATCGTTTACCGGCCAATAACAACTCCAGCGTATCAGCCACAGACAGGGGATTATATACAATACCACAAGGATTGATATCCGTCTTGAACCTGAAATATTCCAGCTTCGCTCCAACATTTTCGACAAAGCAGGAACCCAGCATCATGAGCCGGGTCGAATAATCGATCCGAAACGAAGGTTTATCCAATTTGACAACAGTCTGTAGTTCCATTTTTTCCACTAATTTCATCACAAAGGTAAGTCACCTTTTCGTTTTTACCTTTTACTTTTTACTTTATTTTCTATCTTTGCAGAACAATTTTTGTACAATGAGCTTTATCACCATCCTATTAATTGCAATCGGTCTTTCTATGGACAGTTTAGCGGTCAGTATCAGTGGCGGCATATGTATGAAACCGTTCTGTATCAAGAAGTCTCTGAAAATGGCTTTGACCATGGGGATATTCCAGGGGGGTATGACCTGGCTGGGATGGGCGATGGGTATTCATTTCAGTAATTATATCACCGATTTCGATCACTGGATCGCCTTTGTTTTATTGAGTTATTTAGGTGGAAAGATGGTCTACGAATCCTTCAAAGAAGAGGATAGCCACCTGATTACCTTTTCTAGCCGGATGCTTTTCACCCTCGGCGTAGCGACCAGTATCGATGCCCTGGCTGTCGGCGTGAGTATGGCTTTTCTGAAAACGGGCATCTGGTTTCCGGCTTCAGTTATCGCTTTCACTACTTTCTTCCTTTCTTTCAGCGGAGTGATCTGTGGCTTCCGGTTCGGAAAAATCAAAGGCCTCAAAGTAGAACTACTCGGAGGCCTTATCTTAATTGTAATCGGTGTTAAAATACTGATCGAACATACTTTATTGGATTAAAGATCGTCAGAACAAAGGGACGGGGGTATTGTTCCAAAAAATAGAACAATATCCCCGTCCCTTTGTTTTCCATATACGACACCCGCATACGCAGACCGCTCCATACCAATACAAGAACCACACCCAAACAGATACAAGTCACAACAAACCACAACAACAAAGTCATCTTCCCGCAACTAAACATAAATATCCATCCCGCAACGGGCAAAAGTGCCACAGCAATTGCAACGAGCCAAACATTACAGCGGAATATCAGGCTATCCGTTCTTTTTACAGCACCACAGACAAAACTTTTTTTCCACCAATCTACCAGTTCCCCCATTAACATACTGGCAGGTATGAGCAATGGGAATATGTACCTCATCTTCTTTTCCGGCAATAAGGACAGCAAAACAAGTGCCACCAACATCCACAACAATGGCAACAAATACAATTTATTATGTCTCAATTGCCTATTCCATACAGGCAGGACAGTTGCCGTAATCAGCAGACCTGCCCACACCCCCGATTCTAAAAAAAACTTCCAATAATAATACCAGGGACGTACATTATAACTAATCCACGCCTCCGATTCCTTTTCCACAACCGCAGCCAGTTCATTCGGATAAGATAAATGAATATATGCAAACCACCATCCTCCCACCACCAATGCAATCACACACATTACGCCAATCGCAACCCGACACCCCTTGATACAAGGTCGCATCACAAAAGCAAACGCTATAACAAACGGCAGCAAGAGAGCATAAACAGACACCGGCCCTTTACTCATGATGGAAAGACCCGCCAGCACACCCGCCACGATACAATGACGCCACTTCCCGCCCATTCCTTTTATTGCCACCGCCAAATGATATACCGCCCCCAGCATAAATGCATGACAGTATATATCCCACGATGCCGTACGTCCCATCAGTATCACATTATGGCATGTACACAAAATCAGCGCAGACACAAAAGGAGCAACTCCTAAAATGTTTTTTACAAAACAATAAAAGTAGAACACCAAAAGGAGGGCTGCCAAGCCTGCCACACCGCGTTGCCACCCCAGATTGTCAGGAGCTATCATCTCAACAACGGCAGTCAGCCATGTCGGCAACGGTGGTTTCTCCAAGCGCAATTCACCATTCATCGTCGGAGCAATCCAGTTGCCGTCATAAACCATTTCTCGGGCAGTAACTATATTTCCTGACTCCATTATGTCCGGCACCAATACTGAATTGTCCACAAAGAATGTCGTCAGACAGACCAAACACAAAAGCACCCATCTATCAATACTCATAAACAAACGCATCATTAATTTCAGTGGTCAATATACTGAAAAAAGCAAACAACCTAATCATTCCACACAAAAAAAAGCCGCCCTGTTCAAGAGCGGCTCCATATAGAATCAATCGTTCTGCACCATATTCGGATTTGAAGTCATTTCCTGTGTCGGAATCAGGAACTGCCACCGGATATCGCCGGCATCCACCTTCGCAGGCTTAAGGAATGTCTCTTCATGTCCCTTATCTGTACGGTCAAGCGACAGATTCAAACGCTTCATATCCATAAAGCGGAATCCCTCTCCCAAAAGTTCCAGACGACGCTGCAACATCACCTCTTCCACCAAGGCATTCCCTGTCACATCCGGAAGCTTATATTTCGGATCGCGGGCACTTACCAGCTCATACAGGACTTTCGCTGCTTCTTTGCTCTGGTCGGAGCGAGCCAACCCTTCTGCCTCAATCAGATACATTTCGGCTGCACGCATATAACAATAATCCCCGGACCAGTTGGCATAAGACGGCAGACGGAATTTATTCACCGTATAAGGAGGAACTTCAAATTCACCATTGTCACTATCCAATGTCGCACCGTCGGCACCGACACATACCGATTTCCTCACATCGCTGTCCTTCATCGCATCATACAACTGCGAATTTATCCGCTTTTCATTACCGAGCTCATTATATCCTATTGAACAGGGATCCGTATTTGAAAAATAGGAAGCGTAAATAGTCGATTGGTCAACCTTTATCTGCATACCCCACATCCACTCCGGATTGTTCACACTGTTAAAACCGGCTGCGAACAATTCTTGCGGCATCAGACCAAAGCCCTGTCTCGCCTCGTGTGCCATCTTGGCAGCCTCTTTATATTTTCCCATCGTCAGCAACACTTCCGCTTTGATTCCCTGAGCCACATTCAAATTAAAATGGCTGATATGTATCCTACCTTCCGTCAACAGCATCATCGCCGAATCAAGGTCGGTATTAATGCGAGTATACACCTCTTCCACCGTACTGCGGGCTTTTCCCTCACTGGTCGGATGCGTATATACGGGGATTCCCAATTGGGTGTTACGGCCTTCCGGTTTATAACGCTCCGCATACAACTGCACCAACTTGAAATAGCTGTGTGCACGAAATGCGTACGCCTGTCCTTTCAGATTATCGCGCTCCTTCTGCTCTCCCTTCATGGCATCCACATGCGCAAGCAAAAGATTCATATTGTCGATCGTACCGTAATAGTACATCCATACAAATTTATTATCTCCATCATTCGCACTTCTGTGTGCCAACCAGGAATACCACGATTCATAATTGTTCCAGTAACCATCTCCCGTGTAATAATCCTCACCCAGCATATCGGTCATGATATCCACCGCCTTCTGCCCGTATTGTGCATGAGACTCATAACTGATATAAGTGCGGCGCAACGTACCGTTCAGCAGCATCATACCTCCCTCCGTCGAAGTAAGCAATATATCATCCGTATATTTATTCGACGGTTCGCGATCCAAAAAATCACTGTTGCAGGATGTAAACACCAACATCCAAACCAACGGCAATATATATAGTATCTTCATAATTGTCTATTTTAGAAATTAATATTCAAACCAACAGAAACCACTCGGTTCGGCACGTAGGTATTATCGCTCACTCCGGAGAACGCCTGGGTCGGGTCCATTCCTTTCAATTTTGTAAAAGTCACCAGATTGTCCCCGCTCACAAACACCTTGACGGACGACATTCCCACACGGCTACTCCACTCCGCAGGAAGCGTATAGGAAAGATTGATGTTACGCAACGACAGGTAAGAAGCATCCTTCAAGAAGCGATTGCTGGATTTTGAAATATTCCGATTACCCTTTTCAATTCTTGGCACATCGGTCACATCACCCGGTTTTCTCCAACGTTTCAATATATCCTTATGCCATGCATGTCCCAAACTGCCGGCATGCATCAAACGCTGGTAATTGCTGTCATACATCTTGCCTCCGACAGAATAGGAGAAAAATACCGACAGGTTCAACCCCTTCCACGAAAAATTATTGGTAAAACCGCCATATACTTTAGGGATAGCAGAACCTACATACTGTTTACTCTTCGGATCTTTGGACGCCAACGAATAATCATTTGTCTTTTCCCAGGCATCTCCGTTTTTATACCACCACAACTCATCTCCGTTTTCAGCATCCACCCCTGCCCATTTCATCAACCAGAAATCATAGATAGAACCGCCTTCCACCCATTTTTTCGTACTGACCCAAACCTCATCTTGCGTCAGCTTAGTCAATTTATTCTTATAGTGGGTCAAATTAAAATCCAACGTCCACTTGAATGCCCTTTCCTTTAGAATATCAAAAGACAATTGCAGCTCTATTCCCTTGTTGTCCATCGATGCGGCATTCTGCATAATGGAAGGCAACCCAGTGGAATAAGGGACAGGAACAGCATACAGCATATCTTCCCCCTTACGGATAAAATAGTCCACCTCACCACGGATACGGTTCAGGAAACTGAATTCAAGGCCGACATTGAAATTGGTATTTTTCTCCCAATGCAAATCCCTATTGCCTGTCGTGCTATGAATGACGCCTCCAAAATCATGATTGGGATATGGCTCGAAGAAATTCTGCCATGCATAGTAATAGGGATATCCATTTTCATCAAGGATATTATCATTCCCTTGCACTCCGTACGACACTTTCAACTTCAAGTTGTCCATCCATTTGGCATTTTTCATAAAGGCTTCCTGCGAAATTCTCCAGGATGCACCCACCGACCAGAAGTCACCCCAACGGCTGTCTTTATAGAAACGCGAACTACCGTCCCGGCGATAAGAACCTGATATATAGTAGCGATTGGCATAATCATACCCCACCTGCCCGAACCAACCTTCTATCGCATGCTCATCGGTCTGGCTACTGCCATCCTCCAACTGCGCACCAAATACCAAATCATTCGACATCTCCAATGGGAAACCGGTACGCTGTGCAAAAACACTCTTCTCTACATACCGATAACTTTCATGTCCCACCATTGCAGATACATTATGCAGTCCGAGCTCTTTATTAAAATTCAATATCTGGTTGAATGTAAGCGATTCTGTCCTCAAAGCCTCCACGCTGCCTCGTCCTCCGACATTGGCTGCATCACCGAACTTATTGTTATACATTTTGGTATAACGGCGATTCAATATATCCGCACTACCGCTCACTTTGAAAGTAAAGTGGCGCAAGAACTTCGTACCGGCAGTGACGTTGATATTGAAATTATCGGTCTGATTCCAGACTGCATCATGAATCAATGTCGCCAGATTGTTGGTCCGTCCGTTGAAAGGGCGTTTCTCTCCATAATCAAAAACCTTGTTTCCCTCACTGTCCAATATATAATTACCTTGCTCGTCGCGCTTGTAAATCGGGAATATCGGAGCAATCATACGGGAATAAAAGAACGGGTTGATGGCATATGTTCCCGCTGCCTGCATCATCTGATTGCTCTTGTCATTGGTATACCCCATATTTCCCTCCAGATTGAACCAGTCGGTAAACTGACTGTTAATATTCGCTCTTGCCGTGAAACGCTGATAGTCCGTACGGGTCATAATCCCCTCCTCGTCCAGCCAGCCAAGCGAAAGATAATAGGTGGTCTTGTCCGAGCCTCCGCTCATGGAAAGCATATAATCCTGCTTCAACCCGGTACGGAACAGTGCATCGCCCCAATTGTCATGATAGAGCAACCGGGCGGAAGCATCCACCTTACCATCTGCACTTATCAGTTTATCGGCGGGAATGTTATAATTGTTATAGCCGCCGAGCTGCTTGTTGATAAGATTGGCTGCAGCATATTCGGAAGCCTTTTCCATGGATTGTCCTGTCCCCACCAACGCATTTCTGTATGCTTCCCAGGAAGTCTCGTAATAATCCTTTATTCCGATTCTGGAATATTCGGGAATTGCACGGGATGAAAATCCCCAGACAGCCTTGACGCTCAGCGTCGACTTCTCGGCATTTCCCTTTTTGGTCTGTATCATAATGACACCATTGGCTCCACGCGCACCGTACAAGGCAGCCGAAGCCGCATCCTTCAACACTGAAATCGATTCTATATCATCCGGATTGATGGAACTGATATCCCCGTCAAAAACAACTCCGTTCAACACATACAAAGGAGCAGAAGAGGATGACAGCGAACCGATACCACGGATACGGACTGTAGCTCCCGAGCCCGGTTGACCGGTGCCGCCCATCACCTGCAAACCCGGCGATGTGCCTTCCAATGCTTTGGTGACAGACACGACATTCATTTTTTCCAACTGTTCGTTCTTTATCACCTCTGCAGCTCCTGTAAAGCTCGATTTTTTGGCAGTTCCATAGGCCACTACCATCACCTCATCCAATTTCTCGTTGGCAGGCTTCAAACGAATCGTCAGATTCGCTTTGATTCCCACTTCCTGCGTTTCCATGCCTATAAACGAAACTATTAATTCGGTAGCAGATTCCGGCACTTTCAGCGTAAAATGCCCATGTGCATCAGAAACCACCCCGATAGATGTACCCTTGACCAATACCGTAGCACCGGGTATCGGTTCATCATTTTCTGCAGACAGGATACGTCCTGAAACATTTTTCGTCTGCGCACTCAGCATGCATACCCCCATCCAAAGGAATGCAAGTAACAGATACAATCGTTTTCTCATAAAAATAGGTTTAGGTCTAAAAATAGTTAATAACAAATACAAATGCCTGTCCATATTCAGAATGCATTTGCGCCGAGCCGTCAAACCCGGGGAAGCACGCTCAGTTTTATCGTACGCTTTACATGAGCATATTCTCCATCTCATCTAGGAACCTGCAGTAAACATATCAAACTTTTTTGACATTCCAAAAAAAATGCAAAAAAAAAACTTAACAGACCATTAATATTTTCTTAACATACAGTAAAACACCTATATTTTTCGCCCTAAAATTAAAAATCGGCTTTTTGCATACCAGGGCAACCGCACCAAAATTTCTATTAAAATATGTTTTGTGGCATAAATCAT
>ERZ791905.2430-NODE-2430-length-10344-cov-2.381864_pt1 | contig 10344 bp, 10 predicted proteins | sample MGYA00510147_ERZ791905 | MGnify/ENA primary metagenome ERZ791905 (study PRJEB30046, sample SAMN00792084) | human gut metagenome | study: EMG produced TPA metagenomics assembly of the A metagenome-wide association study of gut microbiota in type 2...
CAGCGCTGGCACAGGTTGCCAAAACGCGCAAAGTGCCAAAGCGCGAACTTTATAACAGATTGCTGGCCGAAGAATAAAAGGGTTTACTTTTATTTTTAATAAGGGTATAATAAAAGCAGAACAAAGCAGCAGTGTAACCAGTCTGTATGGTACACCAAAAGCAAAAAACCGGGAGTGGCAGCTCCCGGTTTTTTATTTAGGCTGGCTGTGATTACAAGTACCTGTCCAGCCACTTGCAAATATAATAAGCAGTTATACTTGCTATGACAGATACAACAAATGCAGTAACCAAATCTGTCATTGATACACCTCCTTTCCGCCGGAAAGGATCACAGCTTTTCCATTATGCCCAAAAAGTAAAGTTCTGTCAATGATTTGCCAAAAAGAAGTAAAACTTTTGCACAGCGGCGCAGAATGTGATAAAATTACAAAGGAATTGTCTGCAAAAATCAGCATTGCAGGCGTTTATACCGTTAAAACAATATTAACATAAAAGAAGGGAAAGCACATGAGCAAGAACAGTTTTTATATCACTACCCCAATTTATTATCCCAGCGATAATCTGCACATTGGCCACGCTTACTGCACGACAATTGCCGATACCGTTGCCCGTTATCACCGCGCCAAAGGCGAAGATGTATTCTTTTTAACCGGCAGCGATGAACACGGCCTGAAAATTCAGCGCAAAGCAGCCGAAAAAGGCATTACGCCGATTCAGTATGTTGATGCAATCGTAGCCAACTTTAAAAAGCTGTGGAAAATGTTGAACATTTCCAACAACGATTTTATCCGCACCAGCGAAGAACGCCACCATAAAGTAGTGCAGGCTGTACTGCAGAAAATTTATGACCAGGGCGACATTTATAAAAAGAATTATGAAGGTTTGTACTGCGTTCCGTGCGAATCTTACTGGCTGGAACGCCAGCTTGTAGACGGCAAATGCCCGGACTGCGGCCGCCCGGTAGAAAAAATGGCGGAAGAAAGTTATTTCTTTAAGCTGTCTAAATATCAGGATAGAATTCTGGAATATATTGAAACCCATCCTGATTTTATTCAGCCGGTTTCCCGCCGCAACGAGATGATTAACTTCATCAAACAGGGTTTGGAAGATTTGTGCATTACCCGCACAACTTTCGACTGGGGCATTCCCGTTCCGTTCGACCCGAAACATGTTGTTTACGTTTGGTTTGACGCACTCTTAAACTACTTTACCGCTATTGGCTACGGTACGGATGAAGAAAAGTTTAAAAAATTCTGGCCTGCCAATATTCACCTTGTCGGTAAGGAAATTGTACGTTTTCACAGCATTATCTGGCCGATTATGCTGATGGCAATGGGCGAAGAACTGCCGAAACAGGTTTACGGCCACGGCTGGCTTGTTGTTGACGGCGATAAGATGTCCAAATCCAAGGGCAATGTTATCGACCCGATTGCTTTAATTGAAGAATTTGGCCCGGATGCTATCCGCTACTTCCTGCTGCGCGAAATTACGCTCGGCAGCGATGGCAACTTCTCGCGCGACGCGCTGATTAACCGCATTAATGCCGACCTTGCCAATGACCTTGGCAACCTGCTGCACCGCACCGTAAGCATGATTGAAAAATACCATGGCGGCGTTGTAACGCATAAGGAAGGCACAGAAGCCGTTGATAAGGAATTTATTGCCCTTGTTAACGAAACTGTTGCCGGTTACAGTGATGCCATGGACCATATGGAACTGAACCAGGCTATTAAGGATGTATGGAACCTTATCGGCCGCGCCAATAAATATATTGATGAAACCGCACCGTGGATTCTGGCAAAAGACCCTGCGCAGGCAGAACGCTTGCAGGCAGTTATGTACAACCTTGCCGAAGCGCTGCGCATTATTGCCATTTTGATTGCGCCGTTTGTGCCTGTTACCGCGCCGAAAATTTACGAACAGCTCGGCCTGGGCAAACCGGAAAGCTTCTTTATGGCAGACGCTGTTTGGGGCAAACTGGCAACCGGAACCAAAGTGCAGAAGGGCGAACCGCTGTTCCCGCGCATTGAAGTTACCGAAGCCGGTGAAACCGTAATTGCTGCTACCAAAAAAAATGCCGCCAAGGCAATTAAAGCAGAAGCTCCGAAAGCTGAAGCAAAAAAAGAAGCAAAACCTGCAGCGGCAGCAGACGGTGAAATTACCATTGATGATTTTGCAAAGATAGATTTGCGTGTGGCAACCGTTGTTGCCGCAGAACGCGTGCCAAAAACCGATAAGCTGATTAAATTGCAGGTTAAAATCGGCGACGAGGAACGCACCATTGTAAGCGGAATTGCCCAGCATTACGAACCGGAAAACCTGATAGGTAAAAACGTTATTGTTATTGCCAACCTTAAACCGGCCAAGCTGCGCGGCATTGAAAGCCGCGGCATGGTGCTGGCAGCAAGTGACGGCGAAGGCAATTTGGTACTGGCAGACGCACCGGGCATTGCCAGCGGCAGCAAGGTGAAATAAAATGTCGCGTACAGGTTTGTGGGATTCGCACGCCCATCTTGATTCCGATTATTTTACCGATGACCGCGACGAGCTGATTGCCAAAATCGGCGAAGAAATGGAAGGCTTTATCAACCCCGGCTGTGACGAAGCAAGCTCCGCTTTTGCCGTACAGCTTGCAGAAAAGTACGATTTTGTTTATGCCGCTGTGGGCTGGCACCCGGAAGAACTTGCCGGTATTAAAGATGAGCATTATCTTGATAAACTGGCAGCGTGGGCTGTGCATCCAAAAGTTGCGGCAATCGGCGAAATAGGGCTTGATTATTACTGGAAAGAAAACGAGCCGAAAGAAGTACAGAAAAAACGCCTTTTGGAGCAGATTGACCTTGCCGTACAGTTTGATTTGCCGGTAATTATTCATGACCGTGAAGCGCACGGCGATATTTTCGATATTTTCCGCAGCGAAGTGCCTGCGGGAACAAGGGCTGTGTTCCATTGTTATTCAGGCTCGCTGGAAATGGCAAAGGAACTTGCCAAACGCGGCTACTACTTTGGCTTTGGCGGTACAAGCACCTATAAAAACGCCGCCAAAGTGCGCGAGGTACTTGCATTTGTGCCGGACGAACTGCTGCTTTTTGAAACGGATTCGCCGTATTTAACGCCGGTGCCTTACCGCGGCAAGCGCAATAACCCGCTTTATACGGAACTTGTGGCGCAAAATGCGGCGCTGGTACGCGGAACAACTTTTGAAGCGCTGGCAGCGCAGACAACGAAAAACGTTAAAACGCTTTTTAATAAAATCAAATAATGCTGACGCGGCAGTCTGCTACTGCTGCGTCTTTTATTTACCATAAAGGTGCTTGTGCATAATACTTTTCACAAAGAGTTGTTTGATTTTAAACTAAAAGTACCTTCAAGGAAGATGGCTTGACATTATAAAAAAGGCTGTGATAAAATACCCCCGAATTAAGGAGGTAATATTATGCCTAAAAATGTTACAGTTTTCAGAAGAACCATTTTGATAGCCATAATGTTTGTAATTTTATTCAGTGGGCATACGCATCTTGGTTTGGCGGAAGCACCTGTTACCATTTTAAAGTTTGACGGTACGGAAAGAACGGTTACAACGGAACTTTCCGACCCGCGCGCTGTTTTTAAAGAAGCAGGCATTGCCGTAGGGCAGGCAGACCGTATTGAAGAAAAAACGAGCGGCCGCGGCAAAGTGCTGGTTCTAAAACGCGCCGTGCCGGTTATTGTTGTGCGCGGAGATTCGCAGCAGAAGTTTTTTACCAATAAAGACACCGTTGGCGAAGCGTTAAAAGAGTTAAACATCCGCTTTAACAAAAAACGCGTTTACCCTGCCGCAGATACTCCGGTTACTGCCAATGTGGAAATCCATATCCTTAACAAAGGCGATACTTTAAGCTCCGTTGAGGCCGATTCGGAAATTCCCGTAAAATACATTGATGACGAGAATATTCCTTACGGGCAGGAGCAGCTTGTGGAACAGGGCAAAGCCGGCAAGGTAAAAGTTGTAAAAAAATCCGTGGTAAGCACGGGCAAAGCACCCAAAGAAGTGGAAATTGCCCGCGAAGTTCTGGCTGACCCTAAATATTCCGTTATCAGGCGCGGCATTGGCATGTCGGTGGAAACGCCGGAAGGCAGAAAAAAATACAGCCGCATCATTACTGCTGAAGCAAGCGCCTATACCGTACACTGCGGCACCGGCACAGGCCTTACATCCATCGGCCTTGTGGCTGCCCGCGGCATTGTTGCCGTTGACCCGCGTGTAATACCGTATTACACCAAAATGTATATCCCCGGTTACGGCATTGCCATTGCAGGCGATACCGGCGGCGCTATCCGCGGCAACCGCGTGGATTTGTTTATGGACAGTTATGAGGAAGCAATTAACTGGGGCCGCCGTAATGTAGAAGTTTATATTTTAGAGGACTAATAAGTGCTGAAAGAAGTTATTGTAGTAGAAGGAAAAAGTGACACCGCGGCAATCAGGCGCGCGCTGGAAGCCGATACGATAGAAACAGGCGGCTTTACGCTGGCCGCGTCTACCTTGCGCAAAATTGAAGCAGCGTATAAAAAGCGCGGCATTATTATACTTACTGACCCTGACGGAGCAGGCAACCGTATACGCCGCTTTTTAACGGAGCGTTTTCCGGAGGCAGGGCAGGCTTTTATACCGCGCATTGATGCAACCGCCAACGGCGATGTCGGCGTGGAACAGGCAAGCCCCAAAGCTATTTTAGCGGCGCTGGGCAAAGTGCGCCATCATAAATTTACGCCGCAGAAAGAATTTACAGAGCGTGATTTAATGCTAAACGGGCTCAGCGGCGGCAGCATGGCAAGCGCAAGGCGCGATAAACTGGCTGTGCTTTTAGGAGTTGGTTACGGCAATGCCAAGTGCTTTTTGCAAAGGCTTAACACCTACGGCGTAACGCGCGAAGAATTTAAATCCGCATTGGCGGAAATTGGAGAAGTTGAATGAAGAAACCTGTAATTGCAACACCGGAAGTTACTAATTATATATTGCGCAGGTTTAACCTGCATGCCGATAAAAAACTCGGACAGAACTTTTTGATTGATGAAGACATTGTGCGCCGCATTGCCGCTGCCGCAGAGCTTGCACCCGGCGAACCGGTGCTTGAAGTAGGGCCCGGCATTGGCACGCTGACGCAGGCCCTGGCAGAAACCGGCGCGGACGTAACCGCTGTTGAACTGGATAAGCGTCTTTTGCCGGTGCTTGAAAAAACGCTGGAAGGCTACGAGAACGTGCGTGTTATTAATTCCGACGTGCTTGAACTTGACGTTAACAGCGCCATGGGCGGCAAAACCTTTAAGGTTGCAGCCAATTTGCCGTATTACATTACAACGCCGATAATTTTTGCGCTGCTTGAAAAAAAGCTGCCGCTTGAACGCATGGTAATTATGGTGCAGAAGGAAGTTGCCGAGCGCATAACGGCAGCGCCGGGAGGAAAAGATTACGGCGCGCTTTCGGTTGCCATGCAGTATTACACAGAGCCGGAAATTGCCTTTATCGTGCCGCCGTCAAGTTTTATTCCGCGCCCAAGCGTGGACAGCGCCGTTGTGGTGTGCAAAAACCGCACCGTGCCGCCGGTGGAAATTTGTGATGAAAAACTGTTTTTCAGGGTGGTAAAGGCAGCATTTTCGCTGCGCCGCAAAATGTTAGGCAATGCGCTGAAGAACATGGGTATTACCTCGCAGCAGGCGCAGGAATGGCTGAACCTTGCGGGTATTGACCCCAAACGCCGCGGCGAAACGCTTTCGCTGCAGGATTTTGCAAACTTAACCAATACCTTCGAAAAAATTAAATAGCAATATAAGTTCAGCAGGCTTAAACGGCCTGCTTATTTTTTTACAAATTTTTTGGTTAGTTATTGACAACCGAATAAAAAAAGAGTATAGTGTTCTTGAACAGGAACAATACACAAGGGGCTGAATGAGGGGAATGGAAATCGTAGAACGCTTAATGCACTTTAACCTTACACGCCAGGAGGCAACATTATACCTGCTGCTGGTAAAAGCCGGACGCCTTACAGGCTATGAAGCGGCCAAGCAGACAGGCATATCGCGTTCCAACACCTATACGGCACTGGCCGGACTGGTGGAAAAGGGCGCTGCCTATATAATGGAAGAAGGCAAAGTGACGCGTTATACGCCGGTTGCACCGGAGGAGTTCTGCAATAATAAAATCCGCCGCCTGGCGGAAATGCGCGACGCACTTATAAAAGAACTGCCCGGCGTAAAAAATGAAGCCGAAGGTTATATAACCATTAAAGGCAACGCAGAAATTATCAGCAAGCTGCAAAACACCGTACTAAATGCCAAAGCGCGCATTTATGTATCGGCAAATGCCGCCGTAATGGAACTTCTGCGTACTGAACTTGAAGACGCGCTGGGCCGCGGCTTAAAGGTAGTGGTTATTACTGGCAGCGATTTCCTGCTTCCGGGGGCAATTTGCTACAACACCGTTAAACAGACAGGGCAGATAAGGCTGATAGCCGATTCGCAGACGGTGCTGACCGGTGATTTGGATGAGGGGGCAAATTCAACCTGTTTATATTCCTGTAAGCGTAACCTGGTGGATTTGTTTAAGGACGCGCTTAAAAACGAAATTAAACTGATTGAATTGCAGAAAGGTTGAGATTAATGTCTGAAAAAATTCCGTTTGTTACCAAAGAACAACTTGAAGATATTGCATCACGTTATGCAACGCCGTTTTATTTATATGACGAAAAAGGCATCCGCGAAACTGCGCGCAGAGTAAATAAGGCTTTCAGCTGGAATAAAGGCTTTAAAGAATATTTTGCGGTAAAAGCAACGCCTACGCCGGGCATTTTAAAAATTTTGCACGAAGAAGGCTGCGGCGCGGATTGTTCTTCTTATACAGAGCTTTTAATGGCTGATGCAGTTGGCTTTAAGGGTGACGAAATTATGTTTTCGTCTAACGATACGCCTGCCGAAGATTTTCAGCTGGCACGCAAACTTAATGCTACTATAAATCTGGATGATATTACTCATATTGACTTTTTGGAGCGCGTGGCTGATATTCCCGATACCGTGTGCTGCCGCTACAACCCGGGCGGGCATTTTGCCATTGCCAACAATATTATGGATAACCCGGGCGACGCAAATACGGCATGACGCGCGAGCAGCTTACCGAGGCTTACAAACGCCTTATGGCTAAGGGCGTAAAACACTTTGGCCTGCATGCGTTTTTGGCAAGCAACACCGTTACCAATGATTACTACCCGGAACTGGCACGTATTTTATTTAAAGTTGCCGTTGAATTAAAAGAAGAAACCGGCGCTTCCATTGAATTTATCAATCTTTCCGGCGGTGTGGGGATTGCCTACCGCCCCGGGCAGCCGCAAAATGATATTATGGAAATAGGCGAAGGCGTGCGCCGCGCTTATGAAGAAGTGCTTGTACCGGCAGGTATGGGCAATGTAAGGCTTTATACCGAAATGGGCCGCTACATGCTGGCACCTTACGGTGCGCTGGTGAGCCGCGTTATTCACCAAAAGCATATTTATAAAGAATATATCGGGCTGGATGCCTGCGCTGCCAACCTGATGCGCCCGGCTATTTACGGCGCTTACCACCATATAACCGTTATGGGGAAGGAAAATGCTCTCTGCGACCACAAATATGATGTTACGGGCGGTTTGTGCGAAAACAACGATAAATTTGCCATTGACCGCATGCTGCCGGAAATAAATATCGGCGATTTGGTATTTATCCATGACGCCGGTGCGCACGGCTTTGCCATGGGCTACAACTATAACGGCAAACTGCGCAGCGCAGAACTTTTGCTGAAAGAGGACGGCAGCGTTGAAATGATACGCCGCGCCGAAACTCCGGCAGATTATTTTGCTACTTTTGATTTTACGGGATTGTTTAATAAGGATTGATGAGAATAACTCCGGTGCTTGTTTGGGCAGGCATCGGAGGTTTTTGTATGCCTGTGCTAATTGAAGAATAGGGAAACGTATGGTATGATTGTAATATAGTTTTTAATATAAATAATGTACAAATCTGTTGATGTTATGAGAGCATAGACAAAAACTGCGGCGGCTAAAATCAAAGGCTAAAAGTAAGTGAGTCCGGTGCTGTGCCCGGACGGAGTCGGAGGAGCCGCAGCATTTTTGTATGGTCGAATAGCATTAACAGATTTGTTAAAATGAAAAAAGTATAAGGAGCAATACTATGTCGATATTGGAACATGCCTCGCTGATGACTGACGAAATAAGGCGCGTGCCGCTCGAAGAACTGCAGATACGCCTTGCGCGTTTCCGTGAGGAAATGGAAAAAGAACATCCCGGCTGGCAGATGGCGGTTATTAATAATAAAGTTAATATGTACTATTTTACCGGTACAATGCAGGAGGGCGCACTGGTTATCCGCCCGCAGGACGAAATTTTATGGGTACGCAGAAGCTATGACCGCGCCCGCAATGAATCGCTGCTGCCGGATATCCGCCCGATTCAGAGCTTCCGCACTTTGGCGGAATTTTATGGCGCTTGCCCGGAAGTTATGTATGTGGAATGCAGAAAAGCTACTGTTGACTGGCTGAACATGCTGCGCAAATATATGCCGTTTAAAGAATATGCCGATATTGACGGCCTGCTGTGTAGCCTGCGCCTTGTAAAAAGCAGCTATGAACTGGAACTGATGAAGCGCAGCGGCGCGATTCATCAGACGGTGCTGGAGCAGCTGGCGCCTAAAATGATAAAGGAAGGCATCAGCGAAGCCGAACTTGCCGTAAGCCTGTACACAGAAATGTTAAAGCGCGGTTCGCACGGCATTGCACGCATGAATCTGCCCCTGGGCGAAGATGTTATCGGCGTGGCGTCGTTTGGCAAAAGCGGGCTGGTGCGTACTGCTTTTGACGGCCCCGGCGGCACGGGCGGCACCTGCATTGCGGTGCAGAGCATCGGTTCGCCGTTCCGCAAATTAAAAGCGGGCAGGCTGGTTTATCTGGATATTCCCTGCGGCGTGGAAGGCTACCATACCGATAAAACGATAGTATATTATTTTGGCGATATTAATAAAGACCCCAACCGCGATTTGATTTTGGCGGCGCACGAACATTGCATAATGCTGGAGCGTTTTGCCGCTGCCATGTTAAAGCCCGGCACGGTGGTGGAAGATATTTATAACGAAACAATGAAGCAGTTTGACAGCCGCTTTGCTGCCGGCTTTATGAACGGCGGCAAGTTTTTGGGGCACAGCATTGGGCTTACCATGGATGAAAGCCCGGCTATTGCCAACCGTTTTAAAGAAGTGCTTACGGAAGGCATGACCTTTGCACTGGAGCCGAAGATTGCCCTGCCCGGCATTGGCATGGTTGGCAGCGAAAACACTTACCTTGTAACGGCAAACGGCGGCAAGGCGCTTACTGGCTCGCCGCACAAGCTGTACTGCATTTATTAAACCATATACGCATAAAAATAACGGCAATAACTTTTGCATAGTGCAGGTTATTGCCGTTTTAGTTTTCTTTTGTATCATTTGAAGCAGACGTTTCTGCTTTTGCGCTTTATAATAAAAGCACATAATATCAGCCGGTGGTTTCAGAAGAACAGAGCTGTGCCAGTGCCGGTAAATCCGTAACGGTAATTTTGCCGCGCCCTGTGGCGATAATGCTTTGCCGGCGCAGCTGCGCAAGCCCGCGCGTTATTTGCACGCGGCTCAGGCCGAGCATTCCGGCAAGGGCGTCCTGCGTAATGGCAATATCAAAACCATGGTTTTGCGGGTTATTTACTGTTAGCAGATACAGCAGGTTGCAGATTTTAACAAAAGATGAATTATATTCCTGGTGTACGGTTTCAAACAGCAGGCGGTTGACGTACATGGAATACCAGTTGACAACCTGCTCGCTTAATTCCGTGTTTTCTTCAAACATTTGGCTGAACTGCTGCCGCGTAAATTCAAGTACGGAAATTTCCGTCAGGGCAACCGTTGTAAGCGAAAGCTCTATTTTAAAGCCGCAGGTATGGTAACCGGGGAAAATACTGCCTTCGCCGTGGAAACTGATGATTTTGCGGTGCCCGTTTTCGTGGTCAGCGTAGTGCATCAGCGCGCCGCTTTTTATGTAATGAATTTTTTCGTGCGGCTGCCCCGGACGCCACAGGTATTCGCCTTTGGCAAAATGTTTTTCGGTATGCGGGTGCGACAGAAAATAATCGTAAAAACGGCAGAATTCGCCTGTGAAATAATAACGTGGTGTCAGCATGGCGGTTCCTCCGATGAGTTATGTTCAGTTAAATTGTAGCATTGGCGGCGTGGTTAGGCAATGGGTGTATTTGAGGTTTTAGTGGGTTTGAAGAAACAAAAGCTATGTACTGATG
>ERZ791905.2444-NODE-2444-length-10295-cov-2.620020_pt1 | contig 10295 bp, 8 predicted proteins | sample MGYA00510147_ERZ791905 | MGnify/ENA primary metagenome ERZ791905 (study PRJEB30046, sample SAMN00792084) | human gut metagenome | study: EMG produced TPA metagenomics assembly of the A metagenome-wide association study of gut microbiota in type 2...
TTTCCATAATTCACCGCCGAAAAAATTTGCCGTGTAACGGCTTTAATTGAATGATAGCACAAAAAATTTTTGTTTTCAACCGACAAATCGAAAATTTGCACTTTGGCTGATTGTGTGATATCATAGCTTTGGAGCAGATTGCTCTCAAAACCAAAATAACGGTCGGGAGGATTGACTTATGGATAAAAAGATGCTTGACAGAATTAACGAGCTTGCAAAAAAGAAAAAGGAACAGGGACTTACCGAGGCTGAGCAAAAAGAACAGAAAGAGCTGTACAAAATTTATCTCGGCGAAATCCGCACACAGTTCAACGCAACACTTGACAATGTAAGCGTTGAAGAAAAGGACGGCACTGTAAAACCGTTCAAAGAGGCATACAAAAAGCCGTATGACAAGAACTGATTTTGACATTCGGACAAAAGTTATGCGAAAATTTAATTACACAGTCAAACAAAAAAGCAGTTCCGATTTTTTGGAACTGCTTTTGTTTTATAAAGCTATCTGATTATTTGTATCTTCTTCCGCCCTTTTGGTTGTTCTTTGGAAGCTGAATTTCGGCAGTATCGTACTTACTGCGTCTTTCTGACTTTCTGCCTGAAGATGAGTAATCATCGGCATAATCATCGTTGCTGCCGTAACGCTGTGGCTGTGCAGATTTGCTCTTTGGAGCGTTACTTCTGCCGCCGACCGTGACTCTCTTCTTTCTGTTGAGAACAGTTGAAATTACAAAGTACGCAATGCCTGCAACACCGAGTGAGAGTAAAACAAGTGAAACATAGAACATCCAATGACCGTTGTCACCCTTGCTGTTATTGTTCTTGATGAAGTTAAAGTCATCACCGTCAGAACCCGATGTGTCGGTATTTTTAAGATTTTTTGCGATATCCGACCAGTCGTTGCTTGAAAGAGTTTTTTCGTCAATGTTATCGTCAGACTTGATGAGCGATGCTGACGGAGCAGTATTTGACGGAGCAACATAGGACTGACCGCCGCCTACATATGACGGCTCAGAGTAGTAGTAAGTCTGACTGCTGCTGTAATTATTGTCATAACTGTTGTTATTGTTGTAGTCGTAGCTGCTGTCATAGTTATAGTTGTTGTCATATGACGAATCACTTGACGAATAGCCGGGATTTACATATGATGAGCTGTTTGACGAGTCCGGATACACAGGATCGGGCTGCGGCTGCGGCTCAGGCTCCGGTGATGGCTCCGGTGAGGGTTCCGGTTCGGGCTCGGGCTCCGGCTCTACGGGATCAACAATAACGCTTGAATCTCCGCCGGGATCAACCTCCTCACCGACTGCCGATACGGAAAAGCTCACAGCAGAAATGCTCAAAAGTGCCGTCAGAAAAATTGCGCAAAGCTTTGAATGTTTTTTCATAAAAGCCCCTTTCTTCAGAATAATCTGAAAATGCGTCTGTTGTATGTCCGATATCAATTACTTTGAGCTTTTATCGGATGCCGATGTTGTTGACGCCGATGTTGTAGGCTCAACCGCAACGAAGAAGAGTTCGGGCTTATACTTGTCAATAACCGAAGTGTTTTCTTCATACTTGAGTTTCTCTGCAAGACTGTCAATGTACTTTGAAAATTCGTCTGACTTCATTGACGCAAGAACACTTGCTCTGTTTGATTCGTTACCGATATAGCTGTCAACATCCTTGCTGACGTCTTTCTTATAAACGAGATAGTAGATTGCGCTGTCGCCGCTGCCAACCTTGAGAGTTTCAGCCTTGCCTGTTTTAAGCTTGCCGATAGCCTCTTTAAGCTCGTCACCGATTGAGCTCTTGTCGAGAACTTCTACCTTTGAAACAGAAGAATCTGTTCCCGAACCGCTTGACTTCTTGTATGATGCAATAACATCATCAAAAGAACCGCCCTTGTTAAGGTCATTCTTGTAGCCGTTAAGCTGATCCTCAACCTTCTTGATTTCCTTGTCGCTCATTGCAACATTCTTTGATGAACCTGCCTCATCTTTTGTTGAGGTATAAAGGTTTACGGGAAGATATGAGTAGTCCGTATAGTTTTCCTTGAAATACTTTGTAAGGTCGGCGTCGGAAACTTCCTTTGAACCGCCCTTGCCGTAAACTGCTTTGAAGAGAGCCTCATACTTTGTGTTGTAGAGAGTTGTGCAGTATGCAAAGCTGTCGAGTGAAACGCCGTACTTTTCATACTGCTTCTTCATCGGCATTACATAACCCTGTGACGCATACGGACCGACATTCCAGTATGATTCAGCCTGACTTGTTGCGGAGTCAAGAGTTGCCTGACCGATGTTTACATTTTCCTTTTTAAGCTGTTCGTCAACTACGAGGTAGCTGAGGCACATTTTCTTAGCCTGATCTTTAATCCACTCTCTTGCAACCTGCTCGTTGCCGTCATCGTCCTTGATTTTTTCATCAAGCCACTTGTCAGATGTCGAATCATAATCGTCAAGCTTTTTAGCAAATGACTCAGCCTGACTGTAAGCTGCATTGAGTGAGTAGATATAAACGCCGATGGCAAGCTCGTTGTCGCTTGTCTTATACGACCATTCTTTGTTGATTGTTGTGGGTGTACAACCTGCAATTGCAAAAACCGAAAACATCATAACAATTGCAAGTAAAAATGAACCAACCTTGATATTAGGCTTCATAGTTTTTTACCGTCCTTCTGAAAAATTAAATGCAAAGTGTCCTGCAAACACACTTTCGCAGGATAATGTACCTTACGATTATACACAAAAAAATCGTCATTGTCTACATTTTTATAAAATTTTGTTGAGAATTTCCACCGAAAAACAGCATTTTTGTACTTTCGGGAGGTTTTTTCTTAACAAATTACGGCTTCATGCCGTAAAATTACTGCACACCGAAAATTTTGGTGAGGATTTCAAGCGGAGCGGAGCTGTTTTTGCACTCAACCGCAACGCACGGCTTTGCTCCGGCAACAAGCTTTGCCTTTCCGCCCAAAGCAATGAGCAAGTCGGCAACCTGTGGGGATTTGAGTTCGTTTACAAAGAGCATGAGCGTTGTGCCGTTCTGTCTGATTTCGTAAATGCCCATTGAGTAAGCCTTGTTACGCACAAGGGCAATGTCGATAAGTCCGAGAACCGAGTTCGGAATCTTGCCGAATCTGTCCTGCAGCTCGTCAATAACATCGTCTGCGTCCTCGTTACTGCGGATATCGGCAATTCTGCGGTAAACATCAAGACGAAGTGTAAGACTTTCAACATAGCTTTCGGGAATATGAGCGTCAACCGAAATATCAATAAGACAGTCGAGGTCTTTTGTGACATTCTGCTCGCCCTTTTCCTCGCTTACTGCCTCATCAAGAAGCTTGAGGTACATATCGTAACCGACCGATTCCATATGCCCGTGCTGCTGTGCGCCCATAATATTGCCCGCACCTCGCAGTTCAAGGTCACGCATTGCAATGCGGAAGCCGCTGCCGAATTCTGTAAATTCCCTGATTGCGGCAAGCCTTTTCTGCTGAATCTCCGTGAGAACCTTGTTCCGTCTGAAGGTAAAGTAGGCATATGCCCTTCGTGAACTTCTGCCCACACGGCCTCTGAGCTGATGCAACTGCGAAAGTCCCATACAGTCGGCATTTTCTATAATAAGGGTGTTGGCATTCGGCAAATCGACACCCGTTTCGATAATTGTCGTGCAGACAAGCACATCAATCTCCTGTTCAAGCATCTGTCGCCAAACTTCGCTGAGTTCGCCCTCTTTCATTTTGCCGTGACCGATTGCGATTTTTGCCTCGGGAACAGCCTCCTGAATTTTTGCGGCACATGAAGAAATTGTTTCAACATTGTTGTGAAGATAGAACACCTGACCGCCACGGCGGAGCTCACGGCGGATTGCCTCGTTGATAACCGCATCATCGTGTTCAAGCACATAGGTCTGAACAGGCTGACGGTTTGTCGGAGCTTCTTCGATAACGCTCATATCACGCAGACCGCTCATCGCCATATTGAGGGTTCTCGGAATAGGAGTAGCCGAGAGCGTAAGCACATCGACATTTTTGCACAATTCCTTGAACCTCTCCTTTTGGGCAACACCGAAACGCTGTTCCTCATCTATGATTGCAAGTCCGAGGTCACGGAATTCAACATCCTTCTGCACAAGTCTGTGAGTTCCGACAATCATATCAATTTCTCCACGCTTTAGCTTTTGGAGAATTTCTTTCTGCTGTTTTGGGGTACGGAATCTTGAAAGCAGTTCCACACGAACGGGATAGCCCTCAAAACGCTTGATTACCGTCTGATAATGCTGCCATGCGAGAATTGTTGTGGGGCAGAGCAATGCGCATTGCTTTGAATCTGCAATACACTTAAAAGCGGCACGGAGTGCAACCTCTGTTTTGCCGAATCCGACATCACCGCAGAGAAGTCTGTCCATTGGCGACGAACGCATCATATCACGCTTGATTTCCTCACAACAACGCAGCTGGTCGGGAGTTTCGTCATATTCAAAGCTGAGTTCAAAATCTCTCTGCCACTCGTTATCTGCCGAAAAGGCATAGCCCTTGGCTTTCATACGCTGTGAGTAAAGCTCAATAAGCTCCTTGGCAATGTCCTTGACAGAGGTTTTAACCCTTGCCTTTGCCTTTTGCCAGTCGCCCGAACCGAGTCGGTTTAGCTTAACCCTTGAATCCTCTTTCGGACCTATATATTTTGCAACCATATCAAGCTGTGTGACAGGCACATAAAGCACATCGCCCTTTGCGTAGTCAATCTTGATATAGTCCTTTATAACTCCGTGAGTATCAATTTTTCTTATACCGCCGAACACACCGATACCGTGAACATTGTGTACAACATAATCACCTGGGGCAAGCTCGGAAAGGCTGTAAATTTCCTGTCCCGTCTTTTTCTTCTTCTTTTTGGACTTTTCGGGACGGTACGAAACCTGACTGTAGGTTATTGCAAAAAACTTTTGTGACGGATACTCAAAACCCGCACTCAATGCACCCTGCATAACAAGCAGTTCGCCCTTTGAAATCTTATCCGCACCCTCGCTGTAAACAGCGTTTATGCCGTCTGCGTTAAAGGTGTCACAAAGATTTTTGGCGGCTCTTTCTGTTCCTGCAAAGATAACGCCCTTGCTTTCGGGGGTAAAAAGTCCGTCAACATCTTCTTTTAGCTGTTTATACGAACCGCCCCATGCCGAGAGCTGTTTTGTTGAAAAGCTGATGATTTCCGACAGCTTGATAGGCATACTTCCGTGAACAAAGTTTTCAAGCACGATTGTTCCGTGACTTTGCAAAAACTCGGTACATTCGTTGAATGTGAGCGCAAAGCGGTCAAAACCTCTGCAAAGAGTTCCGTCCTCAAAGCCTTGCATAAGGGTTTCATTGCTGATAAAGTCCATTGACTTTCCTCGCTCCTGAATTGCAGTAAATTCGGACGCAAAAACGAGGGTGTTTCTGTCGAGATAATCAAAAAGCGACTCGGGCTTATCGTAAATCTGATTGATAAATTTATCTGCATTGGCAATCATTGCACCGCTGCGGATAAGCTCTGCCTCTGAAAAAAGTTTTTCCTTGGCTTTGGCGCTGTTCTTGGAACGGAGGAGCTTTGCCTTGTGTTCAATTTTATCTGCAAGGGCGGCTCTGTCCTCAATTACGATTTCGGTTGAGGGCGAAAGCGTAATTTTGTCAGCCTTTTTAAATCTTCTCTGTGTTTCAATGTCAAAATAGCTGAGGTCGGTAATTTCATCGCCCCAAAATTCACATCTCACGGGATAGTCGCTGTCGGGCATAAAGAAGTCGAGAATACCGCCCCTCAGCGAAAACTGACCGCTGCCCTCTACCGCATCAAAGCGTTCGTAGCCGAGCAGAGTAAGTGCCTTTGTCGCCTTTTCAAGCGAGAGCTCCCCGCCCTCTTCAAATTCAATAACCGACTGTTCAAGCACATTTCTCGGAACGGTAAGCTGTGCCGCCGCATCAACACACGCAATTGCAACATCGCATTCGTGGTTGAGAAGCTTGAGCAAAACTTTAAGTCTTGCGTGCTCGTACTCGTGCGAACGGCTCTGAAAGTCGAGAAAGTTGAAGTCACGCACGGGATAAACATAGGCACGAAGTCCCATGCACGAAAGGTCGTTGCATAAAGTTTGCGCCTCTTTTTCATCGGAGGCAAGACAAAATGCCGTGACGCCCTTGAGGCGGCACAGCGCATAGATAATATTTGATTTGTTGATTGTTGAAAGTCCCGAAGCACAGACCGTTCTGCCCGGCTTGACATTCTTTTCAAGCGTTTTGAAAACGGGTGACTCTTTGAGGACATCAACAAGAAAGTTAAGATTATTCATTTCTTTGTCCCTTTTCAGTTGAACAAATTCATAGCACGGTCGGTTTTGCCGTCAATAATCAGCTCAATTGCTTTTTCGGCATTGTCAAAAATTTCATCAAGCTTTTTCATTTCATCGGGAGTGAACTTTGAAAGCACCCAGTCGGCAAGATCCCAGTCGGGATTTGGCTTTGCGCCTATGCCAACCTTGATGCGGGGGAATTTATCGCTTCCGCTGAGATAGATGATACTGCGCATTCCCCTTTGACCGCCGTCACTGCCCTTTGAACGGATACGCATTTTTCCGACATCAAGCGAGATATCGTCAAAAATTACAATGACATTTTCGGGAGGAATTTTGTAGAAGTTCATCGCCTCAACAACTGCCTGACCGCTGTTGTTCATATATGTTGTGGGTTTCATCAGCATAACCTTTGCACCGTTTACAGTGCAAGTGCCGATAAAGCTTTTGTATTTTATCTTGTTCACATCACAACCGAGCTTGCCGGCAATGCGGTCAATCGCAAGCCAGCCTGCGTTGTGACGAGTGTTTTCGTATTTTCTGTCGGGATTTCCGAGTCCCACTACAATGTACTCGATTGAACCCGTTGATTTGTTTTTTCCGAACATATCCGTTTTCCTCTTATTTATATTATATGTATTCTGAAATTTAAATTAACCTTTTCCGAAGCTTACAACAACCCAGTCATCGTTGCCGAGATGATAAGGATTTCCGCAATACGGGCAGTTGCGTTCTCTTGTTGCGTCAAAGCTTGCGCCGCAGCTTTTACAGGTTACTTTTTTCATTGTGAAAACTCCGTCATCCATGGCGTTCACACTTCTGCAAACGGTAAGTCTGAACTTTTCGTTTTTAACCCTAAATGAAGAATTTTTGTTTTTCACGGTTGTTGCATAAACGGTCATATCAACATAGCAACAGCCGTTTGTGACATTGAATGAATTAAGCTTTGACACTCCTCTGTACTTGATGTCAACAATATCTCCGAAAGGATTTTTCATCGGATTGCCCTCATAGACTGCGAGGTTTGTGTAATCATCGCTGAAAATCATAATCTTGAGCAAAGCAAGCACCTTGCCGATAAAGTATTCATATGAGAAGTTGGGATTAACCTCTTTCATAAGCCACGGAAGTCTTTTCTGACAATTGAAGTGCGGACCTATCATCGGAATGCTCTTTGCCGCACCGACAAAAAGTCCGAAAAGCGTTTTTAATGCCCATGCAAGGTACCCCGCCAAAAGTCCGCCGAGCAGTACGGGGATTGCTCTTATGCCGATTTCATAGACCATATTTGCGGTTGCGGGATCAAAAGTTCCGTCCTTTACAACCACCCATACCGTAAATGCCGCAACGGCGGCAATTCCGCCGAGAAGGTACGGAGCAAGCACTTTTTTCGTTGACTTGTTCGCAAGCGAATAGGTTTTTACAAAGTAGAAGTTTGTAACCTTCGGGAACAAATCGTCCATAATAAAGCGAGTTTTGCAGTTTTTACAACCGTTGAGAAGCTCTCTTACACTGCTTACCGCACCGCAGTTCGGACACGAACACGCAACCTCGGAATTTTGGTTTTCAAGCCTTGTAATCATTGTGTAGAAGAAAAATCTGTCCTTGATTTTTTTCTTTTTCTTTCCGTCTTTAAAGTATTTCTCCGTGACCTCATAAGTCTTTGTCGCAATGTTACTCTTACATTCGCCCATATCGTAGGCAGTACAAGCATTTACCGGAGTTTCATCCTTCACCGTTTCCTTATCGGTAAAAGCGGTCTGAATCCTTACACCCTTTTCGTCAAGTCTTTTCTTCTGTAGATCAAGCGCAAAGTCGAGGTCGATTGACGCAATATCCGGATTTTTGCCCTCATTGCACCACACTTCGTACTCATCGACAAAGCTGTTCATTATTTTGTTATCTGAATCTGAGCTGTAAACTATACCAAACAAAATTAAATCACCCTCACATATTGTACCGTTTTATTCCTGAAAAATTTGCAGTAAAACAGCGAAATGGCGGGTTAGTCAAAACCCGCCTGTTTATTCACATAATTAAATTGTTTGCTTATCAACCGAAAGCGGCTGTGAAAGGCTTGTCATTATAGATTCTTGCGATAGCCTCTGCAAATGTAGGAGCAACAGCAAGAATCGAAAACTTGTCAATCATCTTTTCCTTCGGAACAGGAATTGTGTCAAGAAGAACAACTTCTTTGATTGCGCTGTTCTGAATTCTCTCGATTGCAGGACCTGAAAGAACTGCGTGAGTAGCGCAAGCGTAAACCTCTGTTGCACCGCCCTTTTCAACAATAGCGTTAGCGGCATTGCAGAGAGTACCTGCTGTGTCAATCATATCGTCAACGAGGATAACCTTCTTACCCTTAGCGTCACCGATGATGTTCATAACTTCACAAACATTAGCCTTTGGTCTTCTCTTGTCGATAATAGCAAGACCTGTACCGATTTTTGAAGCGAAGTTTCTTGAACGAGTTACAGAACCGAGGTCAGGGGAAACAACGATATAATCATCATTGTTGCCGCCGATTTTCTCTCTCATATGGTTTGCGAGAAGTGATGCGCCCTGAAGGTGGTCAACAGGAATGTTGAAGAAGCCCTGAATCTGATTTGCGTGAAGATCCATTGTAAGCACACGGTCAGCACCTGCACAGGTGATGATGTCTGCACAAAGCTTAGCCGAGATCGGATCTCTTGCCTTAGCCTTTCTGTCCTGTCTTGCATAGCCGAAGTATGGCATAACAACTGTGATTCTTGCAGCAGATGCACGCTTCATGGCATCAATCATTATGAGCATTTCCATAAGATTGTCGTTGACGGGAGCACAGGTTGACTGAACAATAAAGCAGTCGCTGCCACGAACAGATTCGTGAAGAGAAACAGAGATTTCGCCGTCTGAGAACTGTGTACAGTCACTCTTACCAAGCGGCAGACCGAGACAGCCTGCAATTCCCTGAGCTACATCAACATTTGAACTGCCGGTGAAAATTTTAATGTCCTTACCGTGAAAATTCATTGCAATAACTCCTTTGAATTTTAATGTGTGTAGTATATGTTTACCAATGATTAACCGAGCAATTAACAGCTGTAACCCTTTGCCCTTGCAATTTCGTTAAGCTGTTCAAGCTGAGCCGGATCATTTGCACCCAGAACCGTATCACTGCACTGAGCCGTGAATGCTCCGACCTTTCTTCCGTCCTCAAGCAAAAGCTTGATTGCGTCGGGAAGATAATATTCCTTTGCGCTGTTATCCGACTTGATTCTGTCGAGAACCGAAAGAAGAAGCTGACAGTCAAACCAGAAACCGCCCGAGTTTACTTCATTTATTTTGAGAGTTTCCTCATCGGCGTCTTTCTGCTCAACAATTGCACGCAGATTTCCGTTTTCGTCACGGACAATTCTGCCGTAACCTGTCGGATCGTCAACCTTTGCGGAAATAACCGTTGCGGCACAACCGTTCTCAATATGAGCCTTTAGGGAATCCTCAATAGTCTTGCTGTCCATAAACGGAGCGTCGCCGTTGAGAATAACAACATTGCCGCTGTGCTTTTTAAGGAAATCCTTTGCCATCATCACAGCGTGACCTGTTCCGAGTCTTTCAGCCTGAAACACGCTTTCAACGGAAAAATCGAGGGTTGAAAGATACTCTTCGACACACTCTTTTTTAAAGCCCTTGACAACACAGATGTCGTCAATACCGGCTTTCCTTAAAGCCGACATAACCCAGCAGAGCATCGGTCTGCCGAGCACCTCCGACAATGTTTTCGGTTTGTCGGATTTCATTCTTTTGCCCTCGCCGCCTGCGAGGATAACGGCACAATTCTTCATTTTTTCTCCTTTTATCTGTGACAAAACAACAAAGATGCAGACAGTCCTGTCACAAGGCACTCGTTCATACCATAATATTATCTCACAAAAATCACAAATTTCAAGAGAAAATTACAAAAATCGGGCAAAAAAAGGCATTTTAAACGATTTATACAATATTGTCGAAAA
>ERZ791905.2453-NODE-2453-length-10256-cov-4.899814_pt1 | contig 10256 bp, 7 predicted proteins | sample MGYA00510147_ERZ791905 | MGnify/ENA primary metagenome ERZ791905 (study PRJEB30046, sample SAMN00792084) | human gut metagenome | study: EMG produced TPA metagenomics assembly of the A metagenome-wide association study of gut microbiota in type 2...
GAGCGCATGATTCATAATCATGAGGTCCCCGGTTCAATCCCGGGTCCCGCTACTTGATAAGAATAAGGCATTTGAGAGGCTTCCACTCTTGGGTGCCTTTTTCTTTTATACATCAATTGGTGCCGGTTTACACGGCTCAGTTTACACTATGGTTTACACCAACGCAAATCATATATCAATCAGATTAAACATCTGTCAAATTCAATGTGGCAAGGTTCAACATATTAAAAAAAATAGCCTCAACTTACAAAAAATTGAGGCTATCGAAATATCACTTAAAAAGTCTCTCTATTCCCATTCTATAGTCGCATTAGGTTTCGGAGACATATCATAACAAACGCGATTTACATTCTTCACTTCTTTCAGGATACGGTCTGTTATCTTCATCAGGATAGGCCATTCTATCGGTTCGATAGTAGCCGTCATAGCATCTACCGTGTTGACAGCGCGAATAATCACCGGCCAATCAAAAGAACGGGCATTATCACGTACACCAACAGATTTAAAATCGGGTACTACTGTAAAGTATTGCCATACCCTTTTATCCAATCCGGCAATCTGAAACTCTTCACGCAAAATAGCATCGGACTCACGTACAGCCTCCAAACGGTCACGCGTTATAGCACCTAAACAACGTACGCCCAAACCTGGACCAGGGAAAGGTTGACGGTAAACCATCTCATAAGGCAATCCCAACTCCAAGCCACAAGCACGAACTTCATCTTTAAATAATTGGCGCAACGGCTCCACAAGCTCGAACTTAAGGTCTTCAGGCAGCCCACCTACGTTATGGTGAGACTTCACCATTTTAGCAGTTTTCGTTCCACTTTCCACAATATCCGGATAAATAGTCCCTTGCCCCAAGAAGTCAATACCATTCAGCTTACGTGCTTCTTCTTCGAACACACGAATAAACTCACCACCAATAATTTTACGTTTCTGTTCCGGATCTTCCACACCTGCCAGTTTATTCAAGAAACGATCGGTTACATCTACATAAATAAGATTTGCTTTCAACTGGTTGCTGAATACCTCAACCACATCTTCAGACTCTCCCTTACGCATCAAACCATGATTAACATGTACGCAAACCAGATTGTTACCAATTGCCTTCAGAAGTAAAGCAGCTACCACAGAGCTATCAACTCCACCCGACAGAGCCAACAATACTTTCTTATCGCCCACCTGACGCTTAATCAACTCTATCTGATCATTGACAAAGTTCTTCATGTTCCAGTTAGCTTCAGCTTTACAAACATCGAAAACAAATGATTTCACTGCCGCCTTTATAGCCTCAATATCATCCGCAAATTCTGCCAACTTCACTTCACAAGTTGCTTTATCGTGACCTGCAGCCATGACGGGAATCCCCAAAGTATAGATAGCTGGATTTACATCAATAGCAACGCCATCAATTACATTATTCGGTCCACCATTAATTATAATACCCTTTACATTGGGCAATGCTTTCAGTTCTTCCACTGTGATATCGTGAGGATAAATCTCACTATAAACTCCTAATGCACGGATGGCGCGAGCCAACACCGTATTCTCATGACTACCCAAGTCAAGGATAACAATCATATCCTGCTTCATCTGATTTTGGTTGTTTTTTAAGTTATTGTATTGTTTATTATTCACTATCGTTTCCAAACGGTCTGCAAATATAAAGATTTTTAGAGAGACTATAATACATTGATTCTCTAAAGTTTCAGAACAGAGTCGCGTTTTTTTGCTGTTATAGTATTCAATTCAACAAAGAATTAAAACAACATAGGAAGTAGATAGCAATAACCCAATTCTTTCATAGACTCCTTCAAAACTATGCCTTCAACCGCATCACAAACCGACTCCCCTTACCCAATTCGCTCTCTACCGTCAGCGTACCGCCATGAGCTTCCACAAAATCCTTGGAAATAGATAACCCCAAGCCACTACCTTGCACTTTCGTTCCGGGTACACGGAAATAACGGTCGAAGATACTTTTGTGATAACGCGGGTCAATGCCTTTGCCAAAGTCTTGGACATACAATTCAATCCAGTTTTCATCCTGTTTGGCACCAATAACCACATGCCCGTTTTCTTTTGAATAACGAATAGCGTTACTTAACAGATTCGTCAATACCCAAGCAATCTTCTCGCTGTCGACAAACAGTTTACCGATTTTCTCCTCCGGATACTCCACTTCTATCTGAATATTAAACTTATCCGCTTGCACCTGATTAGCTTTGATCGCATACTCAATCAATTCAATCGGTTTGGTGATCTTCGGCATCAACTGTAATTTACCAGCTTCCACCTGCGTCATGTTAAGCAATTCTCCGGTGATACTTAACAAACGTTCGCTATTCTCCTTGATACTCTTTGAAAGCTGTTCCTGCTCATCATTCAGCGCACCGACACGCTTATCCTCAAGCAGTTGTAGACTCATCATAATAGCAGCAATCGGAGTTTTCAATTCATGAGAGATCGTTGAAATAAATGTAGTCTTGGCAGAATCCAGTTCTTTGAATTCCGTGATATTCTTAAGTAAAATGACATCACCCAGTTTGTGAGGTTCCCCTTTTTCAGCCTCCGTATTAATAATCGGGACATAAGAGACCTTAAAATAACTTTCCTTATTATCCGCATAAATTTTTAAAGCCTCTTTCTGATCGCTTGGCGTCACCAACTCACGAATTAGTCGGCGGAGCAGGTCATTCTTCAAAGAAAGTTCCTCTGCCGATTTACGAATCACATTCTCCCGTTTCATATTCAGAATACTTAAGGCTTCATCATTGATAAACAAAACCTCACGTTCTGTATTCAGACCGATAATCGGGTCGTTAATACTGTTAACAATAGCTTCTATAAACTTTTTAGCAGAAAGAATATCCGACAAAGTACTGGCACGATATTCAGTCAAACGCTCCGCCATCCGGTTGAAACTGTCAGCCACTTCACGGAACTCTTCATTGTCACTCATGTCGAGACGCTTCTCATAGTTATGATTGGCTATTTCAAGAATTCCTTCTTTCAGCTCCTTAATCGGCTTGCTGATAGAACGAGGCAACCAATAAAGCAATATCAGTCCAGTCAAGATACAGATTCCCCCTGTTATGGAGATCCATAGCAATGCACGTTCCAAGGCAGGCATAGCAGCAGGACTATCAGGCTCTGTCGCAGTCAGAGTTTGAAGATTCACTACTGAAAGTGTTACCAACAAAATAATCATTCCTGCCAACATCCCAATGCCAAGAATCAGTTTCGTTTTAATATTCATAACGTTCATACGATTAATATTATGCAAGTATAATCAAATCTACATTAGCTTGCGACAAATTATTTAAAAACTTTCTATATCCCAGTATAGAACAAATTGCGTACGGCAACCTCAAATTAGGAGTTCCCATACACACTGTCGATATCTGTTTCTCTTTACAAACCTTGACGATGCTCCCCAAAATGTCTTTCGACTGTACCTGGACAACTTCTCCCCCAAGTTCCGCCACCAGTTTAAAATGATTCAACAAATACCGTTGACTGGCCAAATCAATTCGATCCATACTCTCTCTCGGAGTCTGAACATACAAAGCTATAAAAGTAGTATTATACCGGGTTGCCAACTTTGCCGCCTTTCTGATAATTCGCCGGGGTGTTTTCTCGTGACTACTGATACAAGCCATAAACTTCTCATGCCGAAGTCCGACGGCTACTCCCATCATCACTTCATTCTCCACCTTTTTTTCTACCCGCAACGCCACTTCCTTCAGAGCCAACTCACGCAATTGAAGAATATTCTCGGTTCTAAAGAAATTATCCAATGCTGTCTGAATCTTTTCCGGACGATAGATCTTTCCCGCTTTCAAACGGGCAATCAGTTCTTCTGCCGTCAAGTCAATATTCACCACCTCATCCGCTTCCTGAAGCACACTGTCGGGCACTCGTTCTTTCACTTCAATCCCCGTAATCTCCTGCACTTCTTCATTCACGCTTTCGATGTGCTGAATATTGATTGCCGAAATCACATTGATTCCTTCATCCAACAATGTCATTACATCTTGCCAACGTTTCTCATTCAGACTTCCTTCCACATTGGTATGTGCCAATTCATCCACTATCACAATTTCGGGATGAAGGCGAATAATAGAATCTAAATCCATTTCTTCCAATTCCTTTCCCTTATAGAAGATTTTACGTCGCGGAATGACAGGAAGTCCTTGTAGCATCCCTTCCGTCCCGACACGTCCATGAGTCTCGATATAGCCGATTTTCACGTCCACACCATTTTCCAACAGTTCATGTGCCTCCTGAAGCATACGATATGACTTTCCCACACCGGCTATCATACCGATATAGACCTTAAACTTACCTCGCTGAGATCTCTTTATCAGATCCAGAAAATGCTGTACACTTTGTTCTCTATCATCCATTATGTTGCTCTGTTATTTTAAACATCCTAACCCGTAGCAATCATCACGATCACCACGGGTTCACAAAAATTCATGAGTTTATTTTATGGCCTTAAAGTTACGCCAAATACTAGATGGGCATCCTCCAAACGCGGATTCCATATAGCTTGCACAAATATAGGCAATGAAAACTTATCATTAAAATTGATAGCTTTCGTTGCTTTCAAAGCAAGGTTCGTCACTGCAAAACCATTCACATTATACTGCGGAGTTTCATAAGGAACCACTCCACAGGTAGCATTCAAGTCTACCCCTTTTACGCTGAACGGATAATTCAATTCTACGTAAGAAGAATATGCCTGTTTTTCTTCCCCCTTGTCAGTCATCTTTCTGTCAGCACCGGCAAACATGGTATACCATGCAATAGACAACGGAAATTTTTCAACAGGAAGCGTATAAGCTAATCCTGCTTCAAAATGATGTCCGGTGTCGCCACTCTTAAAATGGAAATAATCATTTGTTAGTTCTCCATTAGCTACATCAGCTTGTCCGTTCCACCAAAGACTGGCTACTGAAAGTGTCGGTCCTGCTTCACCAAACTTATAAGCTGCAGTGAGGTCAATTTCTTTATTACTCTCACTCAAACTGGTTGATCCCCATGCAGTAAGTGAGAAATTACCTACGCTAACTCCCAAAGTCGGTTGAAAAGAAGCGGCCCCCCCCTGATAAATACCACGCCATACATACGAACTTACCAAATCACCTTGTATAGTAAACTCTTGTGCTTGTGCATTGCCAGTTCCCAACATACATACGGCCGCTACAGCCATTGTTCCTAAAATACTCTTTTTACTAAAAAAACTTTTCATACTTCTTATCTAATTCTATTTTATGTTCCTGTAAAAAAGCAGCGCCCCATCCCCCCCTGTTTATTTGAACCGCTGGTATCACCCAAACGATTCGGACAGGAACGCTGCTCCTGATCTTCATCTACTTATTACTTTCTTCAAGAGCTATATTCAATTTCAGCACATTCACCTTTTCTGTTCCCAACAATCCCAGGAACGGTTTTTCGATGCTTTTATCAACAATCGCTCTTACTTGTTCTTCTGTTAATCCGCGTGCTTGTGCCACTCTCTTCACTTGTACGTATGCACATTGGGGAGTAATATCAGGATCCAGCCCCGAAGCACTGGCTGTAACCATTTCGGCAGGCACATCCGCACGGTCTAAATAAGGATGATGTACAAGGAAAGTATCAATACGCGCTTTCACTTCATCCAGATATTCCTGATTCGTAGGACCTTTATTACTACCTGCAGAACTCGTAGCATCATATCCGTCACCGGCAGAAGACGGGCGTCCCCAGAAATAAATATCTTTTGTAAACATCTGACCCACATTGGCTGCCCCCACTACTTTTCCATCCAGCGTAGCTACCTCGGCATTTCCCTTATTAGGACCTGCAACCTGCGCAAACAACCACAAGATAAGGATATAGAACACGGAGAAAAAGACACAAAAAGCAAGTGTTATTTTTAATGACTTCAATAAAGTTTTCATTGCTATTGTTTTTTAATTAAAAGAATAAACCTACCAATAAATCTATCAACTTGATTCCCACAAAAGGAACAATCACACCACCCAAACCATAGATCAACAGATTACGGCGAAGTAAAGCACTCGCACCTATCGGTTTGTATTGCACGCCACGCAAAGCCAGCGGAATCAGAATCGGAATAATAATCGCATTAAAAATGACCGCTGAAAGAATGGCGCTTTCAGGACTATGCAGATGCATGATATTCAGAGCTGCCAATTCGGGAATAGCGACCATAAACAAGGCAGGAACAATTGCGAAATATTTTGCAACGTCATTGGCGATAGAGAAAGTGGTCAGTGTACCGCGTGTCATCAGCAATTGTTTACCGATTTCCACAATCTCGATCAGTTTCGTCGGATCGTTATCCAGATCGACCATATTACCGGCTTCCTTCGCAGCCTGTGTACCACTATTCATGGCTACACCTACATTAGCTTGTGCCAGAGCAGGAGCATCGTTCGTTCCGTCTCCCATCATTGCAACCAATTTACCAGCCTGCTGTTCCTTCTTGATATATTCCATCTTATCTTCCGGTTTAGCTTCAGCGATAAAATCATCCACACCGGCTTTTTCGGCAATATATTTTGCAGTTAACGGGTTATCTCCTGTCACCATGACCGTCTTCACTCCCATCTTACGCAGACGTTCGAAACGTTCCTGAATACCTGGTTTGATAATATCCTGTAACTCAATGACACCGGTCACTTTCTTGTTTACACATACTACCAACGGCGTACCACCATTACTGGAGATAGAAGAGATGACCTCTTCCACTTCTTTCGGGAATTCATTTCCTGCACCTTCCACCATCTTACGGATAGCGTCGAAAGCACCTTTACGAATTTGCGTTCCATCTGCCAGGTCTACTCCCGAACATTTGGTTTCAGCCGTAAATTTAATCATACGCGCTCCTGTTGTATTCAGGTTACGCATACGGATACCCGACTCGCGTCCCAGTTCTACGATAGATTTACCTTCCGGCGTTTCATCGGACAAGGAAGACAACAGACAAGTCTCTACAAAATCGTGCAAATTGACACCCGGAGCCGTATGGAAATGAGTTGCTTTACGGTTACCGATGGTGATAGTACCTGTTTTATCCAGCAACAACGTATCAATATCACCGGCAGTCTCTACCGCTTTACTAGATTTAGTAATCACGTTGGCACGGAGCGCGCGGTCCATACCGGCAATACCGATAGCAGAAAGAAGTCCACCGATAGTTGTCGGAATCAGACACACAAACAAAGAAATAAGCGAAGCAATAGTGATGACCGTATTACTATAGTCGGCAAACGGTTTCAAGGTAACACACACAATGACAAAAACAAGCGTAAAACCTGCCAACAGAATAGTCAACGCAATCTCGTTCGGGGTTTTCTGACGGGAAGCACCTTCCACCAATGCAATCATCTTATCAAGAAAACTTTCTCCCGGTTGAGTAGTCACCATTACTTTTATATGATCGGACAATACCTTCGTGCCACCCGTTACGGAACTCTTGTCGCCACCTGCCTCACGAATAACCGGAGCAGACTCGCCGGTGATAGCACTTTCATCAATAGAAGCCAAGCCTTCAATAATCTCACCATCGGAAGGAATCACGTCTCCCGCCTCACAAACAAACACATCTCCTTTCTTCAACTGCGAAGAACTGACGGTAACAATTTTATTGCCTTCCACTTTCTTTGCCGGTGTCTCTTCACGAGTCTTACGCAAGCTGTCGGCCTGTGCTTTACCACGTGCTTCGGCAATAGCTTCGGCAAAATTGGCAAACAACAAGGTTACAAACAGAATGATAAACACGGCAATATTGTAAGCAAACGAACCTTGTGAAGAATTTACAATAGAGTAGAGCGTTACGAGTAGCATGACCACTGTAGCCACTTCTACTGTAAACATAATCGGGTTCTTTATCATCATCCGTGGGTTCAGTTTCACGAATGACTGTTTCAAACTTTCTATAACTTGCTCCTTTGGAAACAAAGAAGCTGATTTATTATCTTTCATATCTTCTCTAATTCAGTATTACAAACTTAAATGTTCAGCAATTGTACTCAATGCATGTACCGGGAAGAACGACAACGCAGCAATAATGAAGATAACCACAAATGTCATGACTCCGAAAGTCAATGTATCGGTCTTCAATGTGCCGGCACTTTCCGGAATGAATTTCTTCTGTGCCAGTAATCCGGCAATGGCAACCTGCCCGATGATAGGAATAAAACGACTCAGGATCAGAACGATACCACACGTATAGTTCCAGAAATAAGTGTTATCGCCCAAGCCTTCAAAACCGGAACCGTTATTGGCGGCACAAGAAGTGTACTCATAAAGTTGCTCACTCAAACCGTGGAATCCCAAGTTGTTCAACCATCCACCTTCACTTTCCACAAAATCAGGATGGTGCACATAAATATAACTTGAGAGTGCTGTAAATACCAAAATGACAAACGGATGAAGCAGAGCTACAATCGTAGCGATTTTCATTTCGCGGGCTTCCACTTTCTTGCCGAGAAATTCCGGCGTACGTCCTACCATCAAACCGCTGATAAACACTGTAATGATAATAAATGTATAGTAGTTCATCCATCCTACACCTACACCGCCAAACCAGGTGTTAATCTGCATATTCAGCATCTCCATCATTCCGGACAGCGGCATAGTAGAATCATGCATACCATTCACAGAACCATTAGAGGTTACAGTAGTTACAATACTCCATAATGCTGTTGCTCCGGCTCCCAAACGAACCTCTTTACCTTCCATCGCACCATTATCCTGCGCAATTCCCAATTCATCAATGCGTGGATTACCGCCCATTTCCTGACTGACATTAATACATACGCCTAGCAGAAAAGCGAAAAGCATTACTCCGAATATACTATAAGCCAACTTCTTTCTGCGGGTATAAAATCCCAGTGCAAGTACCATCGCCATCGGAATAATCAGGATAGACCAACATTCTACCATATTAGTAAGATAAGTCGGGTTTTCCAACGGATGAGAAGAGTTTACACCAAAATAACCACCACCATTTGTACCCAATTGTTTGATAGGAACAATCGCAGCCGTAGGACCTTGAGAAACCATTTGTTCCTGGCCTTCCATCGTAGTTACCTTCATCTTACCGTCAAATCCCATCGGAGTTCCCTGGAGAATCAGGATAAAACCTACAATCAGAGAAAGAGGCAATAAAATACGTGTACAGCTTATTACCAGAAATTGCCAGAAGTTACCAATCGTTTTGGTTGTTTTTGCAGCAATACTCTTCATAATACCTGCCATAGCAGCCATACCTGTTGCTGCGGTAATAAACTGGAAAAGCATGATGACGAACAGTTGAGTAAAATAAGTCAGTCCGCTTTCACCGCTATAGTGCTGCAAGTTACAGTTCACCATAAAACTGATACAGGTATTGAATGCCTGATCCGGAGTCTGCGGTCCGTTGCCGTCCGGATTTAAGGGCAACCATCCTTGTGAAACCAAGAGTACCATTCCCCAGAAAAACCAGAAAGCATTCAAAATCAACAATGCTTTCAGGAATTGTTTCCAGTTCATTTCTTCATTGGGGTCGATTCCACAAACTTTATAAATGACTCTTTCGATAGGAGCCATAAAATCAGACCAGGTCTTTTCTCCTCTGTAGACCTTGGCAATGTATTTTCCCAGTGGATAAGCCAGAATCACCATCAAGGCTATCTGAACAACCACGCCTAAAATTTCTGTATTCATATACTTTTTACCTTAAACTGTGTGTGTTACTTTAAAACTTTTCGGGTTTGACGAGCACGTACATCAAATAACCGAAGATCGCAATACCTAATACGAATAATGCTGTGTACATAATCAATTCTCCTTTTTCTTTAAATATTCTCAAACCAGTCTACACATTTCCAAAATAGCCAGAAACAAGCGAAACCGCTTAACAAGCAGAAAATAAATGATAGTGTTATTCCCATGTTTTTACCTTTTAAATGATTAATAATCCTAATTATTTGCCATAAGTAATGCTAAAGGTATGCCAGAAAAAGAGAAAAGTAAGTAAGCTATTGATTTTCAAAACAATAAAAAAGAACTAAAAAGAATAACAAACGGAAAACACCCTACCATTTTGAAATGGATTATGCTATTATGAAAAACAATATAATAGAGAGGTGAAAATAAAAAAGAGTAGTAAAAGAGGAAATACAAGTATACCAAAGTACGGCTCAGTTGTAATTCTTGGGGGATTAAGTTTAGTCAATTCCCTTCATGCATAT
>ERZ791905.2455-NODE-2455-length-10244-cov-10.689665_pt1 | contig 10244 bp, 7 predicted proteins | sample MGYA00510147_ERZ791905 | MGnify/ENA primary metagenome ERZ791905 (study PRJEB30046, sample SAMN00792084) | human gut metagenome | study: EMG produced TPA metagenomics assembly of the A metagenome-wide association study of gut microbiota in type 2...
AGGCCGCCGCTGGCTGTCCTGACGGCGCAGGGGCCACCCTTGCGTCGGGGAACGGCGCTCACGGCCTGTTGCTTACAACAAAAGCAAATAACAACAAACCATTAATCAACGAATAATTATGGCTGTTTCAATAGCAGATATACAGAAACTCCGCAAGATGACCGGTGCCGGTCTGTCTGATTGCAAGAAGGCCCTGACCGATTCCGAGGGCGACTTCGACAAGGCAATGGAGATAATCCGCGAGAAGGGTCAGGCCATCGCAGCCAAGCGCAGCGACCGCGAGACCTCCAACGGATGCGTGCTCGTAAAGGCAAGCGAGGGCTTTGCCGCCATCATCGCCTTGAAGTGCGAGACCGACTTTGTTGCAAATGGCGCTGATTACATCAAGCTGACACAAGACATACTTGATGCTGCCGTGGCTGCCAAGGCCAAGTCGCTCGACGAGGTAAAGGAACTTACCATTGCTGACGGCACAAAGGTTCAGGACGCCGTTATCGCTCGCTCCGGCATCACCGGCGAGAAGATGGAGCTCGATGGCTACAACTTCATCGAGGGTGACAACGTTTCGGTTTACGACCACATGAACAAGCACTTGCTCTGCACCATGGTTCAGACAAACAAACCCGCCGAGGAGCAGGCTCACGCCGTTGCCATGCAGGTGGCTGCAATGAATCCCGTGGCTCTCGACGAGGCCAGCGTACCCCAGGAAGTGAAGGACACTGAGCTGAAGGTGGCCATCGAGAAGACAAAGGAAGAGCAGGTGCAGAAGGCTGTTGAGGCCGCTCTGAAGAAGGCCGGGTTCAACCTTTACATCGCTGAGAACGAGGAACACCTGGCCGAAGGCATCCAGAAGGGCAACATCACCGAGGCTCAGGCCGAAGAGATTCGCCAGCTCAAGAAGACTACAGCTGAGCAGAAGGCTGCCAACCTGCCCGAGCAGATGGTGATGAACATCGCAAAGGGCCGTATGGCTAAGTTCTACAAGGACTCTTGCCTGCTCAACCAGGAGTTTATACAGGACAGCAAGCTGAGCGTTTCAGACTACCTGAAGGCTGCCGACAAGGACCTGACAGTGGTTGCGTTCAAGCGTTTCACACTCCGCGCCGAGTAAGGACTGTAATTTTTTCATAACATATCTTCCACGGGCAGGGGCTTTCGTAAACCCTGCCCGTGGTTTTGTTTTCTAATCGCAGTGGCATGGCGTGCAGTGTAAATTGCGTATGCCGGCTTGTACCCGACTTTGTTTTAGCGGCCAAACTAATGCCTGCCTCCACCCGACGGGCGTGGGGCAGCCTGCACGCTATGGGGCGGTGTGGCGTAAAGGGATGTAAGAATATTTTGCCGCATGGTGTGTCTCGCCCAATGGCTTGTGTTACTGAGTGTTGTAAAACGGGCCGTTTTGTTGTCCGGAAAGGCCCGTTCTGCAAGGCCGGACGGGTCGTTTTGCAGACCAGTATGTGCCGTTTGGCCTGTGCGTATGCATGTTTGTGCAATCTGTGTCCGTTATTTTCAAATTGCGGGGCAGTGGCTATTGCAAGGCATGATTGACCGTATTGCTTCAGCGAATTGTTGCTCTATGAGTTTGTTTGTGGTCTGTTCGCAGTTCCGTCAGGCAGTTTTGCCATTGGGCTGTGTCGTATTTTGCAAGGTCGCCTAATTTCGGCGGCCCTGCCCACCAATTGCCACTGCACATCAGCGGTAGGACGGCTGTAGCGATGGCGGCATTAAAAAACATTGCCGTTTGTTGTCACTTTCTCGGAAATTTTAAATAACTTTGGCCCGGCGTTGGCCCAGCCGGCGCAAAGGTATTGTACTCAGATGATGACTATATGAAGATTTTTGCTTTGTCAATGAACTATCCCCAACACAATATCGGGGCTGAAACAGCGTTATATAATAATGTAGAACCGGTGGTGTTCACCAAGGCCGATTCGGCGTTGCTTAAGGACAGGAAGCCCTTCTTCGTGCCCGACTGGTGCGAGCGGGTGGATTTCGAGGCCGAACTCGTGGTCAGGATATGCCGCCTCGGCAAGTGCATTCCCGAGAGGTTTGCCCATCGTTACTATGATGCCGTGACCGTCGGGGTAGGCTTTACTGCCTGCGACGTGCTCGAGAGGCTGCGCGCCGGTGGCATGCCGTGGGAACTGGCCACTGGCTTCGACGGCTCTGCGGCCATAGGGCAGTGGGTTGACAAGGCGGCTTTCATCGATGTGGCGTCGCTCTGTTTCCGCCTCGACGTCAATGGCAAGACGGCCCAGGAGGGTTACACCGGCGACATGCTTTGCCCCATCGATGGCCTGATTGCTTACATAAGCCGCTTTTTCACGCTGAAGACGGGCGACATGATATTTACCGGCGCGCCCGCCAAGGCCACACCGGTGAGCATCGACGACCACCTTGAGGGATACATTGCCGACCGCAAGGTGCTTGAATTTAATTGTAAATGATGTGATGAATAGATTCTGTTTCCTGTTGTTTGCCGCTCTTGTGTGGTGTTCGGGCCATGCCGCCGCGCAGGGTTTCTTCGACTTGACTGCCGAGCAAGTCAAGATCGATACGCTCTTGCCCCGCTTTGCTTATTCGCATAAGATAGGCTGCAACTACAGAGATTCGATTTATGACGTAACAATAGAATATCCCGAATTTGTAGACATGACCGAAGCCGACGTGCGGCGCTACAAGGCAATCACGTCTGATTCGCTGCCGGCCATGCCCGTGGTGACTTCCAAGATAGGCGTTGAGCGCAAGCAGGGCTCGCTCGACGTGTCGTTCATACCGCTCGTGTTCCGCGACGGTAAATACCAGAAGCTGGTGAGTTTTAAGCTGAACATCGTTGCGAAAGCGGCCAAGACAGCAATGAAACGAGTCTCTTCGCGCGCTTCGGTGGCTTCTGCGGCCTCTCGATATGCCGAGCATTCAGTATTGAACAGCGGTAGGTGGGCCAAGATTCGCGTTCCTTCGAGCGGTGTATATCAGCTTACCGACGAGCTTGTCAGGCGCGCAGGGTTCTCTTCGCTTGAGCGTGTCAGGATATACGGGTATGGCGGCGAACTGCAGCCCGAGGCGCTTACGGGCGATTATCTCACCGAGACCGACGACCTCAAGCAGCTGCCTACGTGCACTGTTGGCGGACGCCGGCTGTTCTATGCGCGCGGCCCTGTGAGCTGGTCGTCATCAAACGACCGTGTGCGAAACTATTATTCTGATTACGGCTATTACTTCCTGACAGAGAGCGATGAGCCTGCCGCCACGCTCGACAGCGCGGCATTCGCAAGCTCTTTCTATCCTTCGGGCGACGACTACAACACCCTTTACGAGGTTGACGACTATGCTTGGTATCAAGGCGGGCGCAACCTTTACGACTCACAGGTGCTGCCCCTGGGCACAGCCTGCGACTACCAGCTGTCGAGCCCATCAACTTCGGGGCGCGGTTCGGTGCGCGTCGTGCTGTCGGCCTATGGCGCTTCGTCGGCCACGGTGAGCGTCAACGACAGTGTGGTGGGCACAATCAACATATCGTCTTCCGGCGAATACGATGCCATGCGGGTGAGCTCGGGGCAGTACAGCGTGTCAAACCTCACCTCGTCTAACAAGATTACCATCACCGAGACGTCGGGCGGAACCATGCGCCTCGACTATATCGCTCTTCACAGCAATGAGCCCAAAGAGGCCCCGAGGCTGTCGTCGGCGTCGTTCCCGGTGCCAGAGTATGTCTATAACATCACCAACCAGGACCTGCATGCCCATGGGCCGGCCGACATGGTGATAATCATCTCTACGTCGCAACACTTGCGCGAGCAGGCCGAAAGGTTGGCCGCATTGCATGAGCAGGCCGATTCGATGCGGGTGAGGATAGTGCCTGCCGACGAGATTTTCAACGAGTTTTCGAGCGGAACGCCTGATGCCACTGCCTACAGGCGCTATATGAAGATGCTGTACGACCGTGCCGAGACTGAGGCCGACATGCCCAAGTATCTCGTTTTGTTCGGCGATGGCGCCTGGGACAACCGCATGGTCACACAGGGATGGCGGGGATACTCGCCCGACGACTTCCTGCTCTGTTTCGAGAGTGACAACTCTTACAACCACATAGACTGCTATGTGTCTGACGATTTCTATTGCATGCTCGACGATGGCGAGACCATCCAGGACGGCAACAGCCGCTATTCGTGCTACGGAAAGCCCGACGTGGCCGTCGGCCGCTTCCCCGTCAGGACGGCAACCGAGGCCGGCATAATGCTCGACAAGCTCGAGCTGTATATGAGCAATGCCAATGCAGGGGCGTGGCAGAACACTATTGTGCTCATGGGCGACGACGGAAACAACAATGTGCACATGGTCACGGCCGACAGGGTGGCCAACATGGTGATGGCAGACCATCCGCAGTACAATGTGAGGAAGATAATGTGGGATGCCTACAACCGTGAGGTCACTTCTACGGGCAACAGTTATCCCGATGTGGTGAGGCTGGTAAAGCAGTACATGGCCAACGGGGCGCTGGTGATGAACTACAACGGACATGGCTCCGCCAACAGCATTTCTCACGAGCAGGTGCTTGTGCTGAGCGACTTCCAGAGCGCTGTCTCGTCCAACCTTCCGCTCTGGGTGACCGCCGCATGCGACATCCTGCCCTACGACGGGCTTGAAGACAACATCGGAGAAGCTGCCGTCCTCAACCCGAGAGGTGGCGCCGTGGCTTTCTACGGAACCACCCGCACTGTATTCACAAGCTACAACGAGAACATGAACATGGCCTTCATGCGCGAGCTGCTCGACGATTCGGAGGGTTTGGTCTCTGTCGGGGAGGCGGTGCGCAGGGCCAAGGTGTATCTTGTCGAGGCCCAGTCGGGGGGCGACGTTACCGTAAACAAATTGCAGTTTACGCTGCTCGGCGACCCGGCGATGAAGCTGGCCATGCCCACTCTTGGTGCTGTGGTCGACAGCATCGGTGGCGTTGCCGTTGGCGAAGGCGGCACTGTGCGCCTCGGGGCCGGCTCGGAGGTAGTGGTAAGGGGGCGCATCCTCGACGGCAATGCCACCGCTTTGGGCTTCAACGGCACCCTGACGGCAACGGTGAGCGATGCGGAGCAAGAGGTCGTATGCAAGCTGAACAACACCGATCCGAACGACGGCTCTGACGAGGCGTTTGTGTTTACCGACCGTTCAAGCGTGGTTTTCAAAGGTTCAAACACTGTGTCGGACGGCCAATTTGAGTTTTCTTTCGTCGTGCCAAAGGACATTATGTATAGCGACGGCAACGGTCTGATAAACATCTATGCCGTAAACGACGACTGCACCAAGACTGCCGCCGGCGCAAGCTCGGCCATTACGTTCAACGGCTCGGCCGAGCTCAGCCCCGACTCCGTCGGCCCGGCGATATACTGTTACCTCAATTCGTCGTCGTTTACAAACGGGTCGTACGTCAATCCCACGCCGTATTTCGTCGCTGAGGTGTCTGACGAAGACGGAATCAACGCTTCCGGCGGTGGCGTGGGCCATGATTTGCAGCTCATCATCGACGGCGACATGTCGCAGACTTACGTGCTCAACGATTACTTCTCGTTTGATTTCGGCAGTTACAAGAGCGGAACGATAGGCTTCAGCATACCAACCCTGTCGGAAGGGGAGCACAGGTTGCAGTTCAGGGCGTGGGATGTGCTGAACAACTCTTCGACCTCCGAGCTTACGTTCAGGGTGGCGCGAGGCGTCGAACCGTCCATCATCGATGTTGAATGCACCGAGAATCCCGCCGTCACGGCCACGACATTCCGCATCATCCACGACCGCATCGGCAGCGAGCTTGACGTAGTGCTCGACTTGTTCGACATGAGCGGGCGCTACCTGTGGTCTTATTCAGAGACCGACGTGCCCACCGGCAACGTGCTGACCATCGACTGGGACCTCACCGTGGGCGGCGGCCGGCGCCTCGGCACTGGCGTTTACCTGTATCGGGTGCGCGCAAGTTGCGATGGCAGCAGCTACACGTCGAAGACCAAGAAACTGATAATAATAAGCAATAAATGATGACAATGAGCAATAAAAGGGCCCATGGCGGCGTTTTATGTTTAGTGTTCACCAAATAAAAAGTAATTTCACCAACATTCAATGAAGCATAATCCGAGAATATACGCTGCGCTGTTGTGCGTGTCGATGGCCATCGCCGGTCATGCGCAAGACAAGCTGAGCGAGTTTAATCCTGTTGATCATGCGGTCATATCGCAGACCATTGCGCCCGACGCAAGGGCTGCGGGAATGGGCGATGTGGGTGTTGCCACCGACCCGGATGTCAATTCGCAGTACTGGAACCCGGCCAAATATCCTTTTTGCATCAGCCGGGCGGGCGTGTCGCTCAACTACACCCCGTGGCTCCGCCAGCTCGTCAACGACATCGACCTGGCTTACGTTGCCGGCTATTACCGCATAGGCGACTACAGCGCCGTGTCGGGTTCGCTGCGTTACTTCTCGCTCGGCGAGGTCATGACCTCGACCGATGAGAACGCCATGAGCGTCAAACCCTATGAGATGTCCATCGATGTGGCTTACTCGCTCATGCTCAGCGACTACTTCTCAATTGCCGCGGCGATACGCTGGATATACTCCGACCTGCGCTACGACTACACCGAAGACTCGTCGCCGGCCTCGGCTTTCGCCGCCGACCTGGCGCTTTATTACAACAATTACTTCACCATGGGCAGCCGCGAGTGCCAGATTGGACTCGGAATGAACATAAGCAACGTGGGCAGCAAGATAACTTATTACGGCGACAACCGCAGTCAGTTCCTGCCGGCCAACCTCCGCATAGGCGCCTCGTTGATGGTGCCGATCGACGAGTACAACCGTTTCTCGATATCGGCCGACGCCAACAAGTTGCTTGTGCCCACCGTTCCGTTGCAGAACGAGGGCGAGTCGGCCACCGACTACAGGAACCGCGTCATTGAGGAATACAACGATGTGAGCTCCATCTCGGGCATTTTCAAGAGCTTTGGCGATGCTCCCGGAGGATTCAAGGAAGAGCTTGAGGAGATACAATGGAGCGTTGGAGCCGAGTATGTCTACCATGACCAGTTCTCGTTGCGTGCAGGCTACCACCACGAAAGCGAGAACAAGGGCAACCGCAAGTACTTCACCGTGGGCGGCGGCTTCCGCATGAGCGTGTTCTCGCTTGACGTGGGCTACGTCATATCTACGGCGCAGAGCAACCCGCTCGACCAGACGCTGCGCTTCTCGCTGGCGTTTGATATGGACGGGATAAAAGACCTGTTCCGCAGGTGATGCCACCGGGGATGGCACCTGTTGCCCTCGGCGAGGCATGGCCTGGTGCCGGGACGGTGCGGCAAGGTGGCTTCGGGCTGCTTGCCGTGCCGTTCCGGCAATTTTTTTGAGTTACATACATTCATCAATACTATAAGGAATATGAAGATAAGAGTAGGGTTCGGATATGATGTCCACCGCCTGGTGGAAGGCCGCGAGCTTTGGATTGGCGGAATAAAGATAGCCCACAGTCTCGGATTGCTGGGGCATAGTGACGCCGATGTGCTTATCCATGCCATCTGCGACGCGCTGCTTGGCGCTGCCAACATGCGCGACATAGGCTATCATTTCCCCGACACGGCGGCCGAGACCGACGGCATTGACAGCAAGGTGCTGTTGCGCAAGACAGTGGAACTGATAGCCACGAAGGGTTACTCCGTGGGCAACATCGATGCCACGATATGCGCCGAAAGGCCCAAGATGAACCCGCACATACCCGAGATGAAGCGTTGCATGGCCGCCATCATAGGCATTGACGAGGATGACGTGTCGATAAAGGCAACAACAACCGAGCGCCTTGGGTTTACCGGGCGTGAGGAAGGCATCAGCGCCTACGCCACAGTGCTGATAGAGAAAGCATGAAATGCAGTGTCGCCCGTGGGCCGCAGGCTATGCCGTGAGGCAGCCCCGGCGCGCGGGCGGCACAAAAAAACGTCACCACCCATCAACGGGCAGCGACGTCCAAGCCTATGTTTAACTAAAAATCCTTGTCATTTTTGTTACTCCAGCTTTATTAGCCAGAGTCCCGCTGCCATTAAATAATAATGGCAAGCAGGAATCATAACTAATACTAATACTAACCTTTTGAAAGTTAAGAGCGTCTCACGACGACCTTTGTTATCACACTTGAAACTTTCTTTCTACCAATAACTAAAAACCTAAAACTATAAATATTATTACTAACCTAAAACAATCTATTAACCTTTTGACGTTGCAAAGGTACTGCCTTTTTGCGGATTGGCCAACACTTTTAAGCGGAAAGTGTTGGTTAATTGCGTTATTCTTGATGTAAATCAATATTTTGTGTGCGCAAACAGGATGAGAATGGAAGTTTGATGTCGTTCAGCCCAGAAGACGGCATGGATGGCGTGGCCTTCAAAAGGCATATTGATGCCCTTTTCGGCCTGCAGCGCCTCCGTTGTAGCGTGGCCATGGGCTTGCGTTATAAAAGGTTTCGGTGGTGTTTTCCAGATATAATATAATGTGCTTGCATGGCCTTTGTGTCATTATGCCATGCAAAGGCCCGGCCCCGGGGTGAAAGCCTCCGGGCCGGGCCAAATGTCAGTATTCGCGTTTGTCGTCTTTCTCCTTCCACATCTCGAAAGCCCGTTTGGCCTCTTCGGGCAAGAATATTTCCGACGGCTTATGGCGCTCGGCCGGTTTCAGTTCCAGTTCTTTGTAAATGAAATCGTCGTCGAATCCTATGCCGGCAGCATCCTTCCTGTCGTTGGCATAGTAAATCTTGTCGAGGTGAGCCCAGTATATGGCTCCGAGGCACATGGGGCATGGTTCGCACGATGTGAATATCTCGCATCCGCTCAGGTCGTAGCTGCCGGTGTTGCGTGCAGCCATCCTTATTGCGTTCACCTCGGCATGGGCCGTCGGGTCGCAGTCGGGCGTAACGCTGTTTGAGGCTTCACCCACAATCTCGCCGTTGCGCGCTATCACTGCGCCGAACGGTCCGCCACCGTTTCTTACGCTTTCTTCCGAGAGCCTGATGGCCCTCATCATCAGTTCTTTCTTGTCCATTTTGTCTCGTTTTTGTTTTGTTCGTCCGCCCGTTCCGCCGTCGTAGCCTTGGCCTGTTGTTGTCGAGGCGAGCCGTGGCGCTGTCGTTAGTGTTTTGTTGCCGCTGTTCCCGCCATGCCAAGTCATGGCAGCAACGTGCCCGGTTTGCCCATTTTGGCAGTTGGGCCGCCTTTTTCCGGGCAAGCCAGCCCGTTTGTTGCCACTTGCATTCTATCTTGTTTGAATGTAATGCGTGCGGTGGCAATGTGGGCTTGCCAGCCGATTGCCGGGCGCGGCTTGGCTTATGCAAAGATAATGCAAGCGAGAGGAAAGCAAGCGGGCTTGCAATTTCCCGAGTGCAGCTTATCTTATGCAAAGGTAGCACAAACCGTTGTAATTTCAAAATGTTTTCTTCAAACAATCGTTTCGCGCCATTGCCGGACTGCGGCAGCCGTATGGTAGCGGTTTGGCGGCATGGCCATGGCAAGCAGGCAATAATGATGAAATATGCTTACAGAGGGCCGGTGTTGTTGGTGTCGATGCCGTTTTGCATTGCCAAACGGCCCTTTTCACCGGCCAAGACCTGCCGTTCTGCATGCCCGCATGGGCCGTTTTGCAATCTGTTTTCGGTTGTCTTGCAATCAGTTGAGGGCCAGTTTGTTGCAGAAACTGGCCAGGGTGGTAAAAGGATTTTACACCGATGTGCTGTCGCGAGACCTATGGTGGCCTGGCGTGTCTGGCGGTTGGCGGTTGTTCCCAGCCTGTTTCGTGAGCGGCTGCCTGTGTGCGGATATGTGCTCTCGGCCTTGCCGCCATGCCATGTGTTGGCGTTGGCTTCGGCGTCGTGCACCAGCTTTTTGGTGTTGCCACTTCTAAAAATGGCCAAACATTTGGTTGACGCAATAAAATGTTGTATCTTTGCATAAGATAAGCTGCGCTCGGGAAATTGCAAGCCCGCTTGCTTTCCTCTCGCTTGCATTATCTTTGCATAAGATAAGCCGTGCTCGGGAAATAGCAAGCCCGCTTGCTTTCCCCTTGCTTGCATTATCTTTGCATAAGATAAGCTGCGCTCGGGAAATAGCAAGTCCGCTTGCTTTCCCCTTGCTTGCGTTGTCTTTTAATAAGGCAATCTGCGCTCGGCCCGACGAAGGCAGGGCGGTCTTGTCAGCGCATTGGCCGCCGCAGCCACGGCCGCGCGCAATCCG
>ERZ791905.2457-NODE-2457-length-10242-cov-3.226760_pt1 | contig 10242 bp, 9 predicted proteins | sample MGYA00510147_ERZ791905 | MGnify/ENA primary metagenome ERZ791905 (study PRJEB30046, sample SAMN00792084) | human gut metagenome | study: EMG produced TPA metagenomics assembly of the A metagenome-wide association study of gut microbiota in type 2...
TTTACACTCGGATATTTCTGATTAGTTTTGGTTGTTCTATGGTTATAAATACAGGCTTGAAATGTATATGCCGCAATGCTAGTTAGACTCTTGGGCAATGTAATGGTCAGTACATTTGCTCCCCACATAAATCTTCCAAGTGACACAATTCCCTCAGCAACAACAACATTTTTAATATTATTGTTCGCTGAAAATACATTATTATTAAATATATCTCGCCCAGAAAAAGTCAGTTGTGTTAAATTGTCACACTCGTAAAATACTTCTGTTCCAATGCTGGATAAACTAACTGGAAGAAAAATACTAGTCAAGCTACTGCAACCATAAAATACCCGTGCTCCAATAGTTTTAAGTGTATCTGAAAATGTAATATTCAATAAATTACGACAATTATAGAAAGCACGATCTTTTATCTCTGACGACATAGGAAATTCAATATTTTCAAGATTTACACACTCCTCGAATGCAGAAACTCCAATATTCAAGACTGCAGGTACATCTACACGGACCAGTATTTGACAACCATAAAAAGCGTAATCTCCAATCTCAGTACAACTCTCCGGCAATATTATTTTTTTCAATCGATGCATTTCTCTGAAAGCATTTTCCGGCACCTCACTAATATCAGTTTCACTCAAATCCACATTCTCCACAACAAACATCCAATAGCGGATTGTCGCAAAATCATCATCATTCAATGAACCCACTAACTTAAGAGAAATAACCGTCCTCATATCTTCGTCAGTCAATAAGGATTTAAGTGTCCCCGGTTCTTTAACCTCTATGGTAAGTTCACTTTCTGATACAAACGGTAATTTTATAATCGTTGCATCCTTATCATTCAGAGTAAAGCAGACATAACCGTCCTCAATAGATACCCCTTTGAAAAAATTATCTCCATCCGTTCCATTAAGGCCACTATCACCTGTTGCTTTACCAAGTTTTGTCCAAGATTGCTCATTGTCATAGGAAATATACCAATATCCGTCTTCAATTTTAAATTGGGGAGTGATACCGTCTTTACCATTAGTTCCATCTTCTCCATCTGTACCATCAGTTCCTTCTGCTTTGACTTTTTTTCCATCGACCAAAAGCCAATCATTATTGACTGTCCAATAATAGATACCGTCGGTATCTTTTTTGACACTAATAGTCGGTGTAACTCCATCTGTACCATTGTACCCATCTTTTCCATCCTCACCATTCTTACCGTGATAAATGGTTATTGTCTTTCCGGAAGAAAAGGTAATCAGATAACCACTCCCATCGGGTAGTGTCGCTACACTTTTAATAGATTCGTTTTTTTGCAAAGCCGTAACAATTTCCTGCAACGAGGAAATATTGGTATTCATCTGTTTGCATAGTTCTTCGAGTTTGGCCACCCGATTTTCCAACCCATTGATGCTATCCCACAATTTGGAATCATCGTAGCTATCACTACAATTCGCTAATGTAATAGCTGATAAAAATATTAATATCTTTTTCATACCTATCTGTTATTCATTGTTATCTATTATTCTACAAATAAAATCTGTTACTGATTTGGTGTGAATATTCACTTCATAATTCGCTCCATGCTGTTTAGGCGGATTTTCAGTAAGAAATGCTTGATAATTGGGAATCATTTTCAACTCTTCCAATTCTTTGTCCGTTAAGAATGAACCTGTGGATAAAAATTTACGAACAAACCATTTAGCACACTCATTTGCAGATTTCATAACAACAATTTATTTACCCCAACCAACTCCGAATCGAAGGGATTATAAAAAAAGAAAGTGTGGAGTTGTTAGTTTATCTTCTCAGAGGCTCTGGAATGCCCAAACAGAAATAAACAATACCCCACACTTGAATAGTATATCGGGAATGATATAACTACGCAAGTGATGAGTGTTTGTATTGCTTATCCTTCTGTTTTGAAATTTTCCAGATTTCTGAGAAAGGATAAAAGCTAAACACTTTCATCAATCAATATGTCGCTACCCAGCGGATAGCATCACAAAGTTAGAAAATGTTTTTTAAATACAACGACTCAACGGGGTATTGTAACAACAAATTTCGGTTTAAAGTTTCAGAAAATCAATATTGATCTGAGAAAATGTTTACTCTTTCTTGCGGGGGTCTGCCCTTATGTAGGCCACAAGGACAAATATAAGCCCTCCGACAAGTGTCAAATACAAATCTTTCATAAATTCAGTACTCTAAAATAGTGCATAATCGGCACGTCTCACAATGATAGCTGAGTGCACCCAAATAAAAAGAGAGGCATGGATCGCTCCACACCTCTCCAATTATAATCTCTTGGGATATTATCCCCGGATGATTTTCAGATAGTACGTCAGACTTTGAATTACTACACCTTCGATAAACTCCAAAAAAGCCGAGTTATCTCCCGAGGATGCCTCCTCCAAAGTCTCATAGTAGCGTCGCCTTGTCTCATTGTCTCCCTTGATATTGGCAATGGGATAACCGTGTTGCATCAATATTAAATTCATCAACAAACGGGCAGTCCTGCCATTCCCGTCAATAAAAGGATGAACAGACACCAATTTCTCGTGCATCTGAACCGCCAATACAACCGGGTGCATGGAATCTTTGTTTGCCTCGTACCATTGAAACAACTCGTCCATTTTGGGCTGTAACAGGTAAGGCTGGGGAGGAATATGCTTGCTGCCGCTGATAATGACAGGCACACGGCGGTATTTCCCCGCATTGTCCTTGTTTATGCTGTGCAGGACTATGGCATGAATATCCAAAAGCACACGTTCCGAGATCGGCTCTTTTTTTTGGGCTATGTCCTTAATAAAATCAATGGCCTCTTTATGGTTGATAGCCTCCAGATGCTCCCTTAACCCTTTGCCTGCAATGGTAATACCTTTGTTGACCACCATATCCGTTTCATGGAGGGTCAGGGTATTTCCCTCGATGCGGTTGCTGTCATAGGTGTATTCAATCTCCAAAGCCTCTGTGATGCGGTAATTTTCATTGGCACGGTATTGATTCAATTCACCTAAAAGGGTGTCGATCTGTTGCAACTTGTCATTCATACTCACAAAAATACACAAATTTCAGACAAAAGGTAATTCCCGGCGCTCTTTTGGAGAGCTTGTACACCTATCTTTCCATTATATAAGAGAGATAGATGTACAACTCCCGCACAGATAGATTCTGTTATTATAAGCAATTAAGTGCGCATACTCCAACTTTCATATCATAATGGATAATAGACGGACCGCAGCACTTCCGGTAAGAAAACCATTTATAGCTGGGTTGGTAAATTAATAACAGAGGGAGATTTCCGGGAAAACCCCACGCACATACTTTTGAATTATTTAGAAAGTAAGTGCGGAAAGTTTCAAGCTGTCGATTTTTTTTGTTCTATTCCTCTATAAGGTGCAGTTTTGGAAAATCCGACAGCCTGTCTTACTCCACAAACCAGCTGTACTCACTCTCTCCATAGAGAGCCTTGTTGATTCCCTCAGCCAGTTGCGAGGCATTGAGCGCCCTGTCCAGAAAATTGTCGATGTAGGAGGACTTATTGGCCCCTGTCAGGAGGTTGTAGACCTTCCACATGGAAATCTCTCTGCTCTGTGCATCCACTCCAAAAGCCTCGTCTTGGTAGTAAGCCCTTGCCACCAGATTGATCTGGGTGTCGGTCATTAGAAGTTGGGGCAGTCTCTTTATCCTCCTGGGGCAGGCATTGATAAAGCCGTGACTTTCCCAAGAACTGAGCGAACTGATGTTCTGTCATGGAAGAGTTCACAAGGGTTTGCATCTGCCTTGTGTGTTTCTCGGGGTTATAGAGCTGGAACAGCTCCATGACAGCCTGAAAGAGGGCCTGTGTATTCATCACCTTGATCTCGCTCTTATAGCCGTCCGTGGAGACACACATGTTACAGCAGACCATGTTCTGAAAGCCCACAAAGACTTTGAATTTCTCCGCAGATTTCTTGTTGTAGAGGTTTTCCTGGTTGTAGGCCCTTACTCCTCCTACCGTCAGCTTTAAGGGGTTTCCGTCGATGTCCTCATGGATAGTGGGGATTTCAAAACAGAACATCATCCGCTCATAGTAGATGGTCTTGTCTGTCTCCAAAAGCTGATTCACGGGTTTGTGGATAGCCTCGGGGATTCTGCCCTTGATGATATGGCTTACCCTTATTTCGGGACTGTCGATGGTTTCTCCCCGGAAGAACTGCTGGGCCGCCTCATGGACTGTCTCCACAAAGGCAGGGTGTGAAATGGTTACCTCGTTGTCTTTGGAGAAAACCGGGACCACACAATCACTTTGCAGGTGGCGGAGTGAGACCTCTTTGGTATTGGCCTCTATAAAGGGTGTGGTCTTATCCGTCCTGAGCGGTTGTGTAATGGTGAGAGGATGCTGTGTCGGCAGAGGAATGATCTCTTGCCTAACGGGATGGAGTTGGAGCGCTGTTTCCATAGTTTTGAGGGGTTTGGGGTTGAATGATATTTGATTGGGGATTGAGGTTGCACCAGTTCAGAATGGCTTGACCTACTTTGGGAGTGATGGTGAACTCAGGACGGCCCATGAACAGGCCTGTTCTGTCTTTGGAGGCCTGCACATGGTGTTTGAGGTCTATATCCAGAACGACGGTAAATTCATAGTCCATGCCATCCCTTTGCATGGCTTTTAGGCCCACTTTCTCCGGGACCATCTTGCCGTTCTTTTCATTGAGCACATAATCCTGTTTGGTGCGCATGGTACAGATGATATGCACCGCAGATTGGAGGATTTTCTGCACAAAGGCATTCTGCCGGGGCGTGACCTTGGCCCAGTTGGCAAAGGAGTTGCCTTGCAGATTGGCGTGGAAATCCAGCAGATAGTCCCAGCATTGGGAGATACTGTCCACGATGATTACCTCCATGCCTGCATTTTCACAGAGGGTGATGGCTTCGATGTAATTCTCCGGGGAATAATCACCACCGAGGGAGACCACATTGTAGGTCCCGAGGTGAGCATAGAGATCGGCAGAGCCATTTTCTGAATCTATGACGGCAATTTTAGACCAGTCAGAGGTCATGCCATAGGCCAACAGGAGGGCTGAATAGGTTTTGCCCGAGCCTGCACAGCCTTGGAGGGCCAGTTTGATCTTGGCCTGCTTTCTTGTAGAGGGGCGGATATTTAACATGATGTATGAAATTAAGGTGTGTATCTATCTGAACATAAAAAAACAGGCAGAAAGCCCCAAAGCCTCCTGCCTGTCCTGAGAATCCCTAATCAGCCTAAAACACGGCCAATGTAGGTGCTCCTCCCTCGCCCCGCTGATGGAGCATCATAAATAGCTCTCCTGTCTCGGCATTGCACACCTGAGACACCACCGGGTCTGTCAGCTGCCCTGTCTCTACTTTCCGACTGCAAGGGCCTGTTTCAAGGCCATAGACAAAGAACACCTTGCCTGTGTGGGGATTCTGTTTTACCTCCAGTTTCTCGACTCCCTGCTGGGCCTTGAACTGGGCTACCTCCCACGTCTCGATAAATTTCAGATTGCTTTCCATACCACAAATATTAATTTTAAATGGTTGTGGCGGGGGACCATCCCCACGCCGAGTGCAGGGAGAGGTCATGTGGTGATTGGGGCAAACGTGTGCGGATAAAACTGAAAAAAATAAAAAATAAAATAGTTATAGCTTGGGTGTCAGTAAATAATGTCTTATTAAGAATAATGTTTGCCAACACTAACAGATTCATTTACTTAAAAAACAGGGCGGGTGTTTTATACTCCCGCCCTTATGCGCACTTAGTTTTATAATTATATAATGGCTTATCTGAGCAATTCCGATAAAGGATAAATAGCATTTTAGTAGTGTCATACTCAAACGGTTCTTTCCCATGTAACCACTCTTTATAAGTCTGATGCCCTAACCAATCACATGTCAGCATTAATGAATCGGGATAATTGTCAAATTGAGGATTTTGCAGATAATCACCAGCAAGCCCTATATAGCCTTTAACTCGTAAAGATTTTAAGTGTTTGTAGTAAGCTGTTCTTGAAATACCTAATCTCTTAATGGCTTCCGTTGCAGATAGTCCCATATTGAATGAATTATTAAACCCTATGCAATAGAGAGCGAGCAGGAAGCCCTTTTCTTCGGATGAGAGCCTATTATCTTCTAATACCCCTCTGTGGATAATCCTAAATTGTTCAGTAACATACGGCAAAATATATCTTTTGCGCCTGTTGCTGTTTCTTACAAATTCTTCAATGGTACAAAGACCGCTATTTTTCAGTCTTTTGGCAAAATGATCCTTTATGTAACCCAGGGATTTTCCTGTAAATCCGGCTAATTGCTCATAGGTGACATCCGTTATATTATCATCATGTGCTGTCAGGCAGAGAGCAGTAAAAACATAAAGATCATTGAGAGGCAGCTTCTCAGCTGCTTCAGTGGGGATAACCGTATAATTTTTCATAGGGTGCAAAAATGGTGTTTGTATTTTAGGCTGTTCTATATTACTTACTATCTATTATTAGAGATATAAAGAAGGTAGGTAATATAGATTCGCATAAAATGCGAACACACTTAAAAATGATACTTAATTTGGATTCTTGGAGGACCTAACCTCCTGAAAGACAATACAAAGATAAGTAAAATTTTTGGATTTTGCAAATATTTTAGCGGTTATTTTTCTGTAAATCAGGAATTTATAGCAAGAAATATTTCAGTAGATTTTCCTCGGTTCTTGGGATTCTCAGCGGGCCGTGCTTTTTGAATCCCATCGGATTTTTCCCCTTTATAAGGTAAATTTTAGGTCTCTCTACCAAGAATAGAGCTTTCAGCAGGCTTACTGATGCACGCTGTTTGATGGTTTTGTGAAGATGGTATTTTACTATTGGAGCAGTCAGCTCCTGTATTTCCGAGGCTTTATATTTTCTGCCGATCTTGAATACCCTGAGTAAATCCCGTTTGAATGGGTGCTTATCATCCAGAGCCCAGAACACAGCGGCATTTTGGAGGTTTTTATAGGCTCTCTTATCGCTATGGCGAATTTCCCATAGATGGTCAATAAGGGTGTTTGCATCTACATATTTTTGAAGAGAATAGAATCTGTTCACAAATGCCGAGCACCCTTTACGGGATTGAAAGGTTTGTTTTTCTCCTGCTGTCAGGTGTCGAGATTTAGTGATCTCTCGCACCTCATCAATTATTTCAGCAAGTTGAGCGTCAACAGTCGTCTGTAACTCATCCTTGTTTATTTGTTCTATCTTTTTCTGTTGCTCGGACAGGGGGAGTGTTCCATATCTATTCTCGAATGCAATCTTGTGCCCTTGCGCTTCCAAAGCCTGTTGCAAGTGGGCGATCGAATCATAGATGGTATTACTCAGCTTCTGACGTTCTACAAGGTAGTCAATGTTCATATAGGCAACCACATCCTTGCTGAAACTGTCTCTGCGAGTTAACTGGATAGGTCTCTCTCCAGAAATAGAAATCGCTCCTTTCTCCCGGATTGCAGTTTTAACTATCTCGAATAAGTCCAGTAAATCTTTATCCTGTCCTGCTAACTCGGAGGCTGATTTTTGTAGGTGAAGAAGAGCATCAGCCTGTTTGAGCAGGGTGGCTTGGTAATCTCCGTCTGCATTCTGTCGCCACTTTTCACGGGTGTTGTAAATGATGGTGTCGCTCAATATCCCATTCGAGAATCTGCATCTTCCATGTATCTGCGTCAATTTATCCGGGGAAAGCATCTGATAGTTCTGTCGGGCGTTGGAAACCGTAATAAGGTGATAGTAGTCCTCAATGTCCACTCCTGCAAAATAGCAGCTTGTGATGAAATTGATTCTTTTAGGCAGCTTGTTCCCTTCGGCCAATTCCGCATAATATGTCCCGGCTTCCTCTACTGATGAATCACTACACAGAATAGCACAATCCTTTAGGTGTTCATCGGGCAGCAGTTTGATGATATTCCTGCAATGCCGGATAGAATTGTAGGCAATCACTATCTTTTCAGTCGGAGGTAAAAATTGTATCTGCTGTGATGTCAGCGCATCCAGATTATCCGTGTAATAGAGTTGTATCTTGCGTTTGGGTGCATCTTTCCATGATAAGTTGAACTTGCATTCCTGTTGCAACTGAGGATTGGAAAACTCCCTCATAGTTGCGGTTACAAGGCATCTGTTCTTGGGTGGAAATTCAAAGTAATGGTCTATAAGAGATTCCAAACTGGGCCTGTAATTACTCTCCGACTGAATCATGTCCACCTCGTCAATCATCAGAAAATAATCCTTATAGTGCTCTTTTCCGATGATCTGCAATAGTTTGTATAGACTGTCAGCCACTACAAGGAATTTCTTGTATACTACTTTATCGTCGGACAGATAACTTTGGATTTCTTTTATGCTCGTCGTATCTCTCTCGTCATTGATTTTTCCTCCGACATAAAGAAGTTTGGTCTTATTCCGCTGCCATTTGTTGTAGGCCAGAATCTTGGTCGGAAATACAATGATGGAATTTCTTTTTGAATCAATTTCCAATGAAGTTGCTCCAATGCCTGCTACCTGCTTATCCACTATACCGTGAGGCATCTTATCCATATAAAAAGATAGCTTCAATTGTACACTATTGCTTCCAACAGGAATGGGGACAGGTGTTCCCTGTTCAAGGGCATTCATTATTTCATCCACATTGCCTGGGAAGCCGATCTCCAGGGAAAGGTCCGATAGCTGATTTATCTCGTGATCCATAAGAGCCTCCTTGTCTTCAGCGGATGATATCCACCCATCCGCTGAATCATGCAGGTCTTTATAAGTATTAGGAACAGACTGCTTGGTCGTTACTGTCGGTGCAGAAAGTTGAGGTGTTGCCACTAAAATCGTCTTCTCCTTCTTTACTGGTGCGGCCTCATCAGGAAACTCCTGTAAAACAGAAAAATTCAAATTGGAAAGGTCTAAATTCCCATTTCCCATAATATCTGCAACCTCTGCTGCGATATCATCCAGATCTTCCAAATCAATCATATCTGCTCACTTAACATTTTAATACAAAACTTATCTATCTGAGCAAATATAGCAAAAGTTAAGGGGAATATTACCGTTCCCCTTAACTTTATACAAGATGTTGCATTGCCTCGTCAATCTGTTTATTTTCAAAACTATCCAGATAAATTTGGGTGACTTTTTCAGAACTGTGTCCCAAAGAGCTGCTGATAATAGAGGTTGCAACCCCAGCTCTTCTGAGGACTGTCGCATAACTGTGCCTTGCTACATAAGTGGTCAGTTTATTTGGGATTTTCAACTCCTCGCCGATTTGTTTCAGGGCCTTGTTGGTTTTAGCAAGGGCTTTGTGAATCCGGTTGAATTTCTGCAACTCTGTTTTGTGACTGCTGTTAAGGATTGGAAATAGATATTCAGACGTTGGATTCTGGTATCGTTGTATTATCTCCAATGCTTTAGGCATCAATTTGTAAGAGAGTAATTTCCCGGTTTTATGCCGCGTGTAATAGAGCCTCCCGCCTGCAATATTTTCCTGTTTCAGCCGTGCCATGTCACCGAAATTGATTCCGGCAGTATAGTAGCTGAAAAGAAAAATATCACGGGCCAATAGGATGTATTCTGTGTTAGTGCATTGTGGGGAGTAGTTTTCTATGAGGATAATGTGTTGTTTGGCAATAGCCCGTTTATGGGTGGAGGTCCACAATTTGCCTACCTTGAATTTGATGAATGGATTGGATTTAGGACAGAATCTACCCTCTTCAACAGCCCTGTTATAAGTGGCTTTTAAGATACTGAATTTAGTAGCTATGCTATTATTTCGATTGCCCCTATTTCTTAGAAATAGTTCAAAATCATTTAGGAATTGCGTATCTATCTCATCCAATCGAATAGGAGTGGATTTATATTGCCGAAGCAGAGATAAGGCCACTTTGTGTTTTGATGCAGAGTTATATTTCCCAAAGGCTTCCAATCGCTCAATAATTTGTTCCAAGCACTCATTCATCGTAGAAGCGATAATTTCTATCTTTTTCTCATCGAGCAGGGTATTCAATATGAATTCTTTATCCAAACTGTCCAAAAGAACATGAACAATCCATTTAGGAACTGAAACTCGTGTCTCCCCATCCTCCATCCATATTTTCCTAACCCGCCCCCATGGCCCTGTATACATTTCATCCTCCATTTGATATAAAAAATTAAATGATCATCAGTAAATATAATAAAAGCCAAGGGGAAAACTTGTGATGTGCACCCCAAAGTTTGGACTGATTAATAATTCAGATAGCATGAGTTCGGT
>ERZ791905.2458-NODE-2458-length-10240-cov-7.606382_pt1 | contig 10240 bp, 8 predicted proteins | sample MGYA00510147_ERZ791905 | MGnify/ENA primary metagenome ERZ791905 (study PRJEB30046, sample SAMN00792084) | human gut metagenome | study: EMG produced TPA metagenomics assembly of the A metagenome-wide association study of gut microbiota in type 2...
GACGGCTACGCCGCCGCGCTTGCCGCCGATGATCAAATCGAATGTAACCTCTGTGTTCCCGGCGGCAACGATGTCGCCGCTGCCGTTGCCGATGTGCTCGGCAGGGAAGCGGGCAAGGTCAAGCCGCAGGTCGCCGCCGTCATGTGCCGCGGCAACTGCGAAAATGTCGGCACCAAGCTCGACTATGAGGGCGTGCAGTCCTGCAAAATGGCGGCGCAGCTGTTCGGCGGACCGAAAACCTGCACCTACGGCTGCCTCGGCTTCGGCGACTGCGCAGCGGTCTGTCCCTATGAGGCAATCTTCCTCTGCGACGGCGTTGCACGCATCAACCCGGACAAGTGCCGCGCCTGCAAGCTGTGCATCAAGACCTGTCCGCGAAATCTTATCGACCTGTTCCCGCTCGACACCACCAAGGCGGCGGTGCTGTGCCGGAACCACGATAAGGGCGCACAGACGCGCAAGGACTGCACGGCGGGCTGCATCGGCTGCATGAAGTGCGTAAAGGCATGCGAGGTCGGCGCTGTCACGGTCGAAAACTTCTGCGCCAGGGTCGATTACGACAAGTGCATCGGCTGCGGCAAATGCCACGCAGTCTGCCCCGTCGGCTGTATCGACCTGTATACGCTCCGCAAACATTTCTGAACGCAAAAAAAATCCGAAAGCATCGCTTTCGGTTTTTTTTGCGTTTACCAGGGGGCGCACATGACGGGGAGCGGGTCGGCAGTCAGCGCTTCGCGGTCGCAGAGCGCTTCCAGCAGGCGGAGCTTGACCGCCGCATGTGCGGGATCGTCGTAAAGATTATATCGCTCGGCAGGGTCGGTCACAAGGTCATAGAGCTCGCCCCGGAAGCCGTCTGTCAGCTTTTCGGTCAGCTTATGCACCTTCGTCAGCTTGTAGCGACCGTCAAACAGCATTGTGCAGAACGCGACGGCTTCGCCGTCCATATCGGTCTTGTAGTACTCGCAGCAGACGTTGTCGTGCGGGCGGCAGACCTCGGTTTTGCCGGACAGGTAAGGGTAGAGCGACTTGCCCTGCATCCCCTTGCAGGGCGGCAGACCGCAGGCGTCGAGCAGGGTGGGCGCGAGGTCAACCAGCTCGACCGGCGTATCGACGACCGCGCCGCGGCGGAAGCCGCTTTGCCAGTTGACGATCAGCGGCACATGCACATTGCCCTCATAGAAATAGCCGCCCTTGAGGTACATGCCGTGGTCGCCGAGGCTCTCGCCGTGGTCCGAATGAAAGAGAATGATCGTATTGTCGCGCTGTCCGCTCTTCTTGAGGTAATCGAGCAGCCGCCCCACCTGCACATCGATGAAGTCGATCATGGCGTAATAGGCAGCCTTAATGAGCCTGTGGTCGCGCGCGGTCATGTCATCATAGGCAAAGCTGCCCGGCTTGCCGTAAGCGCCGCGATGATCCCGCCGGACGAGCGGCGATTTGTCCGCAAGCTCGCGCGCGTCGTAATTCGGCAGCGGGAGCGTGTCGAGGATGTCCTTATAGCGTTCGAGGTATTCCGGGGGCGGATCAAACGCATGGTGCGGGTCAAACCAGTTCAGTGAGAAGAACCACGGGCGCCCCTCCCGCTTTGCCGCGTCCATAAACTCCATTGCACAGTCGGCGCACCACTTGGACTGGTGCAGCTCGGGCGGCATCCCGATGCGGACATAGCGCGAGTCGGGGCGGAGCGGGTGCGCATATTCGACACCCCGCCGGCGCAGCCACAGCGCGTATTCATGCAGCATCCACTCATGCGCGGGACCGTGACCGTGGCTCCATGCAAAATAGTCGTATCCGTCGTTGATGCGGCGCTCGGTCGTCTGGCAGACGGCATAGTTGCAGGACGAAAGATGCAGCTTGCCGGAGAGACCGCCGATATAGCCTGCGTCGTGCAGCAGGCGCGTGACGAGCACCTCATCTTCGGGGATGTCCTGCCCGTTTTGCCGTGTGCGGCAGGTGCGCGGGTAACGCCCGGTCAGAAAAGACGCGCGGCTCGGGGTGCATACCGGGTTCTGACAGTAGGCGCCGGCAAAGCGGACGCCCTCCGCCGCCAGCTTGTCCAGATGCGGCGTGCGGACATACGGGTTGCCGTAGCAGCCGAGCGTGTCAAAGCGCTGCTGATCCGTGCACAGCCACAGAATATTCGGTCTGTTGTCGCTCATGCCGATTCTCCTTTGCCGAGTTTTCTATTTGCAGTATAGCGGAAAACTTGCGCGCCGTCAATGCTTATGGTATACTGTTGACAGACAAACTTTTTTCGGCTTTAACCGATTTCTTTGCAGGAGGTGCGTGTATGTCGTCGATTCATATCATGCTGAAGCCGGTTTCCGGCGCGTGCAACCTGCGCTGCGACTATTGCTTTTATGCGGACGAGGCTGCGAACCGGCAGACGGCGGACTGCGGCTGCATGGATGACGCCACGGTCGAGACGCTGATCCGCAAGGCTTTTATCTTTGCCGAAGACGGCATCACGTTCTCGTTTCAGGGCGGCGAACCGCTGTTGGCAGGGCTCGCGTTCTACGAACGTTTTGTGCGGACGGTGGGGATGTACAATGTACGCGGCATCCCCGTGTCCTACGCGCTGCAAACCAACGGCACGCTGCTGACCGATGCGCTTTGCCGCTTCTTTGTGCAGCACGATTTTCTCGTCGGTGTTTCGCTTGACGGGACGGCGGCAACGCACGATCTGCACCGCCGTGACGCTGCGGGGCAGCCGACCCATGCCGCCGTTTTGCGCGGCATTCGGCTTCTGCGCCGCCACGGCGTGGAATTTAACATTCTGTGCGTGCTGACAAACGCCGCCTGCGAACAGATCCGGGCAGTGTGGCAGGCGCTTGCGCCCTTCGGGCACGTCCAGTTTATCCCCTGCCTTGATCCGCTGGATGCGCACGGTGCGCATCTGCTTGACGCCGACCGCTATGGTGAGGCGTTGGTCACGCTGTTTGATCTGTACCGGGATGCCTTTTTCACGGCTGCGCATGTCAGCGAGCGGCGCATGGATAACTATCTTTCGATCCTGCTCGGTTACCTGCCGGAGTCCTGCGATATGGCGGAGAAGTGCGGCACGTATTTTCTCTGCGAGGCGGACGGCAGTGTCTACCCGTGCGATTTTTATGCACTCGATGCGTGGCGGCTCGGAAATATTCGGGAGACCTCGTTTGCCCGGATGCTGCATAGCGACGCGGCGGCGCGCTTCTGCGCGCGCGGCGATGAGCTGCCTGCCGATTGCCGCGCGTGTGAATACCTGTTTCTCTGCCGCGGCGGCTGTCGCCGCGACCGCGAACCGGATTATGCGGTCAGCCGCTATTGCATGGCGTATAAGACCCTGTTTGAACGGCGTTTGCCCGCCATGCGCGCCCTTGCCGCCAAGGCAGTCGAAATGTGAAAAAACGCACAAAAAGATCCGAAGCGTTCGCTTTCGGATTTTTTTTGTTTGCCGCAAGCACGGCTTGACAGGCTGTGCATGGTTATGGTAAAATATACGCGAAAAAGCAGAGGATGGTCGACCCGCACGGCGGGAGAGCCTGTCTGTCAAAAGGAGAACAATGGATTCTACATATCGAGATATAAACCGGCAGGCGATTCTGTATGCGGACGGCGGCGAGCTATATAGGGCGCAATGCTTGCTTCGACAAAATGTAAAGCGGCATCGGTGCCTGACGACGCTGAATAACTTAGCCGTTTTTTATTGCGAGAACAACGCGGTCGATCAAAACGAACGTGAACGCGACGGCAAATGGCTTGCACTGCACTATTTCGAGCAGGCGCTTGCCCTTGAGCCGACAGATAAAACTTTTTTTGCGGCTGCCGTCGTGCATTACAATCGCGGCGCGTTTGCGGCGGCGGCAGATTGCTTTGAAAAGGCGTTTGAAAAAAGGAACACGGAAGCTGCCGCTTTTAACTGCGGCGTTGCACAGTATCGTATGGGCGAATATCCCAAAGCCGCCGCTTGCTTTGCAAAGGCTTTGCAGCTTTGCGGTAAGAATACGCGCGCGGATGTGTTGATTGCATACGCCTTTGCCATTGTATACGCAGGCAGTCGACTGCCTGCATCTGTGGCTGCGGAAGTTGAAAGCAATGCCGACGATTATGCAAAATTGTTTCTTGCCTATGCATCCGGCGATGATGCCAAAGCGGTGCAATACATCAAAGGTGTAGAAGCGCACTTCTGTCTGCCCACGCACGCATATGCGGTCGTGACGGAACTGCTTCTGCAGCACGGAAAAACAGAGCAGGCAAACGCCGATGTGCAGCAGGAAATCGAATCTCTGAAAGCACAGAAAGCATACGGGGACATCCGCATGCTGCACCGCCTGCTTGCAGATTCATCATACAGAAATGCGCAGGCACAGGCATATCGCTATCCGTTGTTTCTCATGCGGCAATGCTGTTACATGGATTGCCCGACGCATGGAAAAACGATCATACGGTAATAAACGGTAATAAGGAGAATACAATGCAGATTGAAGTTCCGGCATATGATGGGAATACCATTCGCATGATGTGGGAAAACGGCTTTGAGATCAAATGCGCGGCAGAGGGCAACGCCGTTGTGATTTCCGCCAATCAGGCGGGGCTTGTTTCTTTGGCGCGGCATTTGCTCACCCTGGCGCAGGACAGCGTTCCCGCACATACGCATATCCATTTGGACGCGGACAACGCGCTTGAACATGGTTCGCGTGAATTGATTCTGGTAAAAGAATAAGCTGGCAGGTGTACGAATGCGCATAAAGCAGGAAGAAAGCGAGATCCAAAGCAACAGATTTCGGACTACGCAGGCGGCGCGCAGTATGCTCAGCGTGTTGAACCGCAAAATGCTGACTTTGGTGTCGCATTGTGCGGATATGCTGGGGCTGTGCTTTGATGATGCGGATGCCGTCAACGATACACCGTATATTCTGCATGTGCAGAGCTCGTTTGCAATTTGGGACGAACAAACCGTTTTGTTTGAAAACCGGGATTTTTATACGATGCAATCGGGTGAAAACGACAGCGGAGCAGGGCAACCGTTTGCCGAAAAGCTGGCTTCGCTCAACCAAAAGCTGAACGGCTGCCGCGTCGCGAAAGCAGTTGTTGATCGGGACTGGCTGTGCATTGTATTGGATAACGGCGTGCAGATTGAAATCGATACGGACGAAGAAGAGAAAAACGACGAAGCATGGCGCTTTTTCAAATTGGACGATACCTCGCCGCATCTGATTGCATACAGGCATCGATTTGAATGGATTCATTGACGGAAGGAAGGCAGTATTGAATGGAAAAACATATGCAAGCACATCATACAGCAAAAAAATCACTTTGTAAGTATCTTCTTTTGATTTGCCTTGCGGGTTGCCTTTGTGCAGTGCTGCTCGGCTGCGGCAAAAAACCGGTTATTGCCGTGCTGCATGCCAGCGACGCGGACTATTCGGTCAGACTGCGGGCGGATGGGTGCTATCGGATTATGAAGATCGAGAATGTTCGTTCCGAAACACTGACAATTCCCTCCCACTATCGGGGCGTGCCGATTACTTCAACAGCATGGCGCGCATTGGAAAAATGCGCACTTGTCAAAGAAATCGTTTTGCCGGACACCTTGACGCAAATGGATGATCTTTTGATACAAGCGTGTGAAAACATCGAGAGCATTCATATCGGCGCCGGTATGACGGAATTTAACCGCGGATATATCTATGGGTGCTCAAAATTGCAGACGATAACGGTCAGCGCGGAAAATCCGGTGCTGTATGTGGAGGATAACTGCCTGATCGGACGTGAGGATCATGTCTTGTACGCTGCTGCGCCGACGGAACGCATTCCTGACGGTGTAACCGTGATTGCGGACAGCGCGTTTGAGTATCTGCCGATTGCGTCCATACACATTCCGGAAGGCGTTGTGGAGATTTGCGAGCATGCATTCGCCGGGACTAGCCTTACGGAAATCATCCTCCCCGACACTCTAAAGGTTATCGGCAACTATGCATTTGCCGACACTTTAATTCGCGAGCTTGTCATACCGGATGGCGTTGAAGAAGTGGGCAGATGGGCGCTTTCGTATATGAGGCAGCTTGAGAAAGTCACAATCGGCGCAGGGATGACAAAGCTTTCGGCTTTCTGCTTTGATTGTGATTTAGCACTTGCAAAAATTGCAGTTGCACCGGCGAATCCAAAGTATTATGCGGAACAGAATTGCCTGATTGAAAAAGAAACCGGTCGCGTCATCTTCTGCGGAAATCAATTGACGATACCGGACAGTGCGCGCATTCTCGGGTCGTTTTGCATCAGATGGTGGTCATCCGGCATAATGGAGGAAGTACGGATTCCGTCAAGTATTACAACGATTGAGAAGAATGCGATTATCGATCACTACAACGGTATCAGGGTGGTTTATATTCCTAAGAGTGTGACAACCGTTGCAGAAATTGCCATTGTTTTTGACGAAGGCAATTCACACATGCTGTACTGTGAAGCATCGGAAAAACCGGATGGTTGGGATGAAAGGTGGGTCGCCGGAACTGACAGAGTCACCGGAACTGACAGATATGATGTGCAGTGGGGGAAAAGCGAATTCTTCTCTACACAGCTGCCGGACCCGGAAAAGTACTACAGCCTTGCGTGCATAGACGGCACATATGTATACACACTGCTTGACGCGGACGGCAATACGGCGATCCGCCGCGCGGTCTGGAAAGGCGGCGCGCCGCAATTCACAATGCGGACGGCGTCCTTGCTGGAAATCCGCGAGACGGACGAGCAGGGAAACGCACGCATATCGTTCTACGACGGCGTGACGCAGGAGCTGTCCGAAGGCAAGAGAACACCGTGCTACTGGCTGCGGGACAGAGTCGCCGCTTACCCCTTAAATGACGGTTTCAGCGGTGCGCTTTGCGTGAATCTGTTTCAGGTTTTCGATGCGGCACGCATGAAAGTTGAAGTTGTCCCCGCGGACGGCAGCGTTATCTCTGTCGATGTGGTTGAGTCGATTTCTTATGTCGACGATACCCATATCCGGATTTGCTATCGGCGAGACGGTGCCACGCAGACCGTCGATGCGGAGACCTCGGCGCCGATTTCATCTCTGTCCGTTCCCTTTTCCCCCGGTGTATTGACGCACGAAGACGAGCTCGGTCGGCGGTACTGGACGACTGCGGATGAATGGCGTAATACGCTTGAGCTTCTGCGTGCAGACGGTACAACTGCGGTATATATAAGCAGTGATGTGAGAGAACCGGGGACTACGCGGCTTTCAGATGATTTGGTGCAGATTTACATGCCGATGGGCACCGGCTTTTGGGATATGCTGTATTACGACAGAAATACGCAGATGCTGTCTGCCGAATGGATAGACCGCGCTTTTTACCTGCAGGGAGATACAATGGTGTATTTCCGCTATGCCGACGATACCGAAAATCCCGGACTGATGCTCTATGTGGCAAATGTCTTCTATCCGATTTGCGAACGGGTTTCCTGCCCGATAGAAACAACATTTGTAGATTCAATCGGTGCGATAAATGCCATGACAGTCGTCGATGATACCCATTTGCGGATTGTTTATGGTACCGACACCGGAGAGCGGTCACTGGACATCGAACTGCCGATTCCGATTTCCGCAATCTCCGATCGCACAGCAGGCGACCGCGGATTCTTCGCATATCTGTGGTAATGCGCCGTGACAGGAGAAAAAATGAAAAAGTATTCAAAAAAACAAATCGTCCATTGCATTCTGGTGACTGCATGCATGTTCATCGTTTCGGGTGTGTGGATAGCAATCAGCACAAAAAACGATCTGGAACCTTTCTTCAACGATGCGCGCAGCCGCTTGGAGGAAAAGTATCAGCGCACGGTGCAGATTGACCGATATACTTCGGATTATCACGGTGCCGAAGCGGTTCAGGTCAGATTTGCGGATGAACCGGAAGTGGAGTTTTTCGCTTGGGAAAACAACGATACATATTTTGAAGCGTATTTGGCGTGGGATGCAACGCGGATGCTGAAAGGCGCTTTTCCCGACTTTACAGTTAGAGCCGATGTTTACCTGCCTGGGGGTGATGCGAAAGGTGATGCAGACAGACTTCGGTTTTATAAGGAAAACGGCAGAGCCGCTTCATGGCAGGATGCCGAATGCCGGGACAGCATCGCTGCTGTTTTTCTGCGGTCTGACACGGCGTTTTCCGAGGCGGAATGCCTGAAAATCATGGATGAGATTGCACGCATATTCGGCTCGCATGTTTATGATACCGATGTGCGCTTTTCGGGTGTAAATGCCGCCTTTGACTATCGGTTTGGTGTCGATGGTACAGTGCATTTCGTCCGGGAAACTGAAAAATAATCAGAAGAGAATATTTCGTAACATCATTTGAAAAATCCGCGAAATGAAAAAAGCCGCGCACAAGTGCGCGGCGTGGATTCGAGACCCGCCGGCGACGCAATGCGTCGCCATATCCATTGCGTCGGCAATGGAGGTGTGTTCAAATCGGCTACCCATCTCGAAAAAGAAAAGGTCGCACAAAAGTGCGACCTTTTCTTTTTGGCGGAGAGGGCGGGATTCGAACCCGCGTGTCCGTTAAGACAAACTGATTTCGAGTGTCATCGCTTCCCGATACCTTGCGGTATTTTATGAGAAGATAAGAGAACCTGAAATCCCCCGCCATAGACGAATTGACCGGGCATTTTGATTGCTTTTGCGAAAAATTACGAAAAAAGCTGATGTCGCGGTGCTTTTCGTCATCGACCGACTTCTAACGAAAATCTAACGGCTTTTTTAGAAATTTCATTAGAAGTCCGCAAAAAAAGCCTTTTTGGATTGTGATTCGTCAGTCCGCCGACTGTACCTGCACGGAGTGATACAAAAGCAAAAATCATCTGTATCTCTGTGCATACAGTCCGAAGCTCGGACTGTTGTCTGAATCATCAGAAATCATCCTTTCCTATTTTTTCTTGTATCCGCAGTCGCAGTACGGCCCGCCGGAGGCAAGGGTGTACTGCCGCACAAAATCCGTCACGCCGCCGGCTTCACTCATGGTGTAGTCCAGACGGCACAGCGCGGGGGTAAGGTCATACAGCCCAAGCTTTTTCATCAGCACACAGATGCCGCATTTTGTGAATCGTCCCTCGTAGCCGCTGCCGTCCGGGTATTCGTAAAACTCCATGTTCCACGAATAAGGGTTCCGGTCGGCGGCTCTCAGCGCGGCGGTCGCCTTCATTCCCGCAATATCCTTGTCGGTGAATTTGCTCTTTCCGCTCTTGCGGCAAAACCATTTCATCGGCTTTGTCATCATGGATTTTGCGTAATACTCCGTCAGCCTGTCCACCTCCGGACGATCCGGCATAGAGAGTATGAACGCGCCAATCATTGCGCAATTGACAAGGTTCATCTTGAAACGGTCGGCCTTTTCAAACTCGGGCAGCCTGCGGATGATCTGTCGGTATTGCGGCTTGGCGGTTTTGGTGATCTGCTTTGCGGCGTCTGCATCGTAGCTCAGCACCGCAGTCAGTTGCTTTTGAAAGGAGCCTGCAAACAGCACCCACATCCCCATTGGCATCCCTGCATACTTCATTGTCTGCCTCCGAATCCGATTTTCACGATCTGCATTTTCATCATTCCGTCACCAACCTTTGCAAGGAAACGGAAAAAGCCGCTGACGGACGGGTCACGAAGATCGTTATAACCCAGCATATAGCCGCGACTGGTGACACGCAAGCGGTTGTCCCACGCACCAATCTCTTTGGGAGCGTCCGAGACCGCAAAATATGCGCCGACATCCTTGATTTTCGCGCTTTTGAGCCATGTTTTTGCAATCATCTTTACCGCCGTCCGATTCGCAGCATCAAACACCAGTACGCCGCCGGGGAAAGCGTCTGCCATTCGCTGCACCAGTGCCTTGACCTGCTCCGTCAGAAAGTAATAGAACACGCCGGAGGCAAAGAACACTGCACCGCCCGATGCATCGATTTTTGCAAACCACTCAGTATTATTCAAATCGCAGGGGATATTTTTCTCACGCTCCCCGGCGGGCAAAAGCTCGTTGCGCACGGCTATGACATCGGGAAAGTCCAGATTGTAGATTTTGCAGCTGCCGTTATCACAGCTTTTTCCGGTACTGTCCAGCCCACAGCCCAGATTGACCACCGCCGCGTTAGGGTGATCTTTCAAATAGTCCCGCACCTCAAAAGCGAGGTCGTTCTGTCGCAAGGCAACTTCCAGTGAGCCGAAACGCTGCATCAGGCTGCGGGAGTTTTTCTCCGCCTCTGAAAAATCGTAGTC
>ERZ791905.2460-NODE-2460-length-10235-cov-2.428487_pt1 | contig 10235 bp, 13 predicted proteins | sample MGYA00510147_ERZ791905 | MGnify/ENA primary metagenome ERZ791905 (study PRJEB30046, sample SAMN00792084) | human gut metagenome | study: EMG produced TPA metagenomics assembly of the A metagenome-wide association study of gut microbiota in type 2...
CATCGGGCAAAGTTAAGCCAAGCATTTTCAGTGCATAACGGTATGTATATCCGGAGTTTTGATATCCCATGCAATTAGCGTAAAATTTAGGGTAAAGTTCATATAGAATTTCAAAACGCCGGTCATTTTTAAAAGTACAACCAAAACCGCAAAAAGCACAACCAGTCTGACTTATACCAGTAGTATTATAGATATCGCAATAGGGTACATCATATCTACGGATATAATTCCAGATATCATCATCGGTCCAGATGGAAAGTGGATGACTAACTATACGTTTTCCGGAGAAATTATTACAGCCACCACGTTTAAGATAACTATTTCTGCGTAGATTAGACTCATTAGACAGAATTCCCAGAATTGGTTTCAAATTTGAAGTTTTCTCAAAATTATAAAATGGCTTTTTTTTAGAAAGAAACAGCAGCGATCACTAATTTCAAAAGGTGCACGAATCAGATATTGCCATTTTTTTGATATCTTACCCTGAAATGCTTTTCCCGGTCTTCCGTGTAGTCGTGTTTCAATTAGTTGCTGGCTCCGGGAATGCCTGACTTCCCATATATATTTTGACTGTTCTTTACTAATAACCGGAAAACCAACTTTCTTAATAACTTCACCGACTGATAATTCAGGACGAATTATGGTTATATCACTCATTGACCTGACAAACTTTACTATATTAGGGTACTCATTTCCCGTGTTGCAAAAGACTGCTTTCACATGCTGATCGTACAACTTTCTTACAAGATGCAAAAGGACTGTAGAATCCTTTCCCCCAGAAAAGGAAATATAAACTTTGCCTTGTGTATGAGCATAAAATTGTTCTATAGCACCCAAGGTATGATCCACTTTCTGAGACAAGGACCATCCCATCCGATAATTTAATTCTTCTCGTGTCATAATATTTTTGTTTGAATTAATCAGCACAGGCCTGAAGAAGTTTAAAGACCTGAGCTGACTGTGAAAAATTGATTTTTAGAATTTTTTAAAGGGTGGCTATTCATCGGGCAGTCTGACTCCCAACATCTTTAATACCTGCCGATAAGTGTAACCGGAATTCTGAAACTCCATGCACATCCTATAAATGCCAGGATAAAGTTCATATAGAATTTTAAAACGCTGATCGTTTTTTAAAGTACAACCGAAACCACAGAGAGCGCATCCTGTCCGGGTTAATCCCATTCCGTAAATATTACAGCATGGGACTTTATACCTTCTGATATAATACCATATATCTTCCTCCGTCCATACCGACAATGGATGTGAAGTTGGTTGACCACTTATGAAAGCATTACAGCCACCTCTTCTGATATAATTACTTTGTCTTAATTGAGACTCACTCGCCAGCATTCCCAGCATGGGATGCAAACCAGATGATTTTTCAAATACATGAAAAGGCTTTTTTTTAAAACATCACAGCATTTATCACTGACCTCAAATTCTGCATCCACAAGAAATTGCCATTTTTGGGAGATTACCCCCGGAAACAAACCGGATCCTTGACCATGCAGAAGTTTTTCTCGCACCATATCACTTTTAGTATGCCTGGCTTCCCTGATGTATTTTGCCTGAAGTTTACTGATCAGAGGAAAACCATAGCGATCAATTACCTTGCGTATAGTTAATTCCGGATGGATAACTGTCACATTATCCCAGGACTTTACAAATTGTATAATTGCCGGGTATTCAAGTCCGGTATTACAAAAAACTGCTTTTGCATTCCGGTCAAAAAGCTTTCGGACAATATGTAAAAGCACCGTTGAATCTTTACCACCAGAGAAAGCTATATAAACATTCCCTTGGGTTTGATTATAAAATTGTTCAATCACACCGAGAGTATGATCTAATTTTTGGGCAAAAGTCCAGCCCATGCGTAATCTTAATTCATTACGTGTCATCATGATAATTTAAATTTGATTGTTATTAATGGAAGAATCGGCTAATTCTATAGCCCGAAAAATCTCATAAACGACCTGCGGGACTACGGAATTGCCTAAACACTTTATGGCTTCCCGTCTCCATTTAGAAAAGGAGATATCAGATAAGTTTTGGGATAGCCCATCATTTCGGAAACATAGAGGGGATTCAGAAGGGAAGTCATTCCAGTCGGGCAACACATAGAGTAAGGAGGTCGGTTGTTCCCCGGATATTTCGCTTGTATCACATCCTGAACCGTTTCCATCGATGCTGTTGGAGTCGGTAATAATTGATTCACTGCCAGATCGTTCAGGTCTATCGTCCAGCCTTGGTTTAATTTCCTCTGAAATCGTTTTCCCTGGATCAATGACCCATTCCGGTGATCCCGGCTTTGAGGTGTAGGTAACAGGCCTTTCAGGGCCAAAGCAGTCAAAGCCTGTCCCATCTGGGTCTCCGGATTGTATGTCACTGCATATTTCTCCGCTTCTGAAGCACAAGGAGTTGGAAGGAGCTTCATTAACCTTGCCAGTCCCAGGCTTCCATTCGTTCCCTGTTTGTTTATTCTCCGGGGTAAACGATTGGGTTTCACAATAAACCGATCTTCTTTCCCTAATACAGCTCCCGCCGTCGCATCCGTCGCTACCGGAGTCGGTAATAATGTTCCCCTCTGATAAAATGGGGATTGATTCGGAAATAAGGTTTGCAAGGATCCAGAGTCTGTCTCGCTTATGGGGAGCTCCGATACCTGCAGCCGGAATAACAAGTGTTTGCACTTCATATCCGATTGCTTCAAGATCACATATAATTCGGTAGATAAGGTACTGTTCCTGGGTTCTTGTCCGTAGGTAACTCTTTCCGAATAAATCTGAGTCGTCTCCCAATGTAACCTTTTCACCGGGCAATACCATCGACAGGAGGCCAATAACGTTTTCACCGCAAAACCAAGACGGCTTGATTTCGTCAATAGCTCTGAGCACTTCCGGCCAGAGATAACGGTTGTCATTTGTTCCCTCTCTTTTTCCGGCAAGGCTGAAGGGTTGACAAGGAAAGCCGGCTGATAGTACATCGATTTTTCTGTACCAGCATCTAAAGTCTGTTTTTGAGATATCTCCATAGGCTGTAGCATCTGGATAATGATACTTTAAAACTTGCCGGCAAAATTCGTCAACCTCACAGTAGAATTCATTTTTCCACCCCAGCGCAGATGCAGCAAGTGCAAAACCATCGATACCGCTACACAAACTGGCATGTCTTTTTTGATTTTTTTTTGTTGTTTCATAATTTGAAATCTTTAAAAGGAATTGAATAAAAAAATGGTTTATAATTAACCCAAAGGGCTAACTTTCGTTGTTCCGGAGTAATTTCACACGTTTCGCTAAAATTTCTAAAAGGCTGTGCAAATGGAATTACGGATAATTTTCTTAAAAACATAATTCGCTGATAGGCCTCTTCTACATCCTTATTTACCAAAACGTAACAGAAAATCCGATAAGGTTTTATTCCATTTTCCAGCATCAGAGGCACTGCTTTAGCAATCCAGGGCATCATTTCAGAAGAATCACAAGCGATACGTATAAATTTTATCCACCTGACTTTAGACAGTAACTTAACAATATCTGGATTCTTAACCATCTGGCGACAATCAAGGCCCTGGTTAAAATCAATTTTAACTTTCAGTTTGATAATTTTTTCAATCTGTGATAAACCAAACGGAGATGCTAAAACATTATTATCAAGTAAAACAGCCTCTTTCCGATCCGATAGAAATTCTGTAATATCTGCATGTGCCCGAATCTTTCCCTCTTTACGAGGTACGACACACCAACTGCAACAATTCGGACAACCACGCGTCAAAAAGCCATAAGCTGATGAAAAAGAAGGATATAGAGAATAATCAGGTTCTATGTGCTCTATTTCAGGAAGCAAATTTGAAAAGTCATGATAGCCAGTTCCACCGGTTACTACTTCATCAGCATTAAAAAGAAAAGGGATATCAGGTGTGTAAGTAAAGACTTTACTTTTATATACACGGTCATAGGCCCCCAGAGGCTGAACAAATTCTACTGTATCACCTCTGATCCTGTGCCATTTGGTTAGTTTCATCAGCACCAAATTAGGATAATGGTGACCATCTACGTCGATCAGTCCAATTTTCATAATAAATTAAATTAATGATATACTTAAAGCAGGAAAATGATATTGAAAACCACCTAAAAATGAAGGGAATAAAGGAAAGATCACACATATTATCTATTTGCACAGATAGATATCATTCCCAATATAAAAGATTTTATAATTTTCTTTTTCAGCAAATTCGCTTAAATGAAAACGCCAACCCAGTTGTTTTTGGTATTCTTCTGAAACCTTATTCACGATTCTATAAGAATTCTTTAATTTAGCCAGAGTAATAGTTGAGGTTTCAATTACAAATAAATGATATAATTTCAAAGGTTTATTGGCTTTTAAAAGCTTCAAATAAAATTCCTCGAACTTAGCAGGTGCTTTATCGGATAATTTTTTAAACGTCTGAATTTGAGCATTGGAATAAATATCAAATATCTCTTGTTTTGAACATTCATGAATAAAATTCATTAATACTTCGAAGACATCTTCATCTTTATAGAAAAAATAATCATGCAAAGACTTAAACTTATCACTCAAAATTCGCATGAAATTCAGATATAGGATATGCTGGCGTTCATAGATTAGAAAATCTTGTGAAGGTTTTGTTACATCAGGAAAAGTTATAATCGGGATATAGTAACCTGACTCATCAACCGGAGCAAAACTCAGTATTATCTCAAAATTGGCAAACTCTGATAAAGTCCTGAAAGCATGTATCAGGTCTTGTTTACGCATTCTGGTATCTGACCGGTTTATCTGAGCTACCATGCACAACGTCTGAAAAGATACCGAATCAGAAGTCTTATTAGCATAAATGAAGTATTCCCTCAGATTCTTAATATACAGATATAAAGTGTCTAATCGTTTCTTTCTAAGTACAACCAAACTACTCAGGTCACAGTTTAGGTAGTAAAGGCTTAGGTTAAAAACAAAACTGTCGTCTAACTCATATTCATAATACACCTTACTTTTCCCTCTCTTAGATTTGTGCCAAATGATCTTTAATTTTTTGAGAAAAGTTATTTTTTCTACTTCTACCTTATGCAATTCTTCTTTATCCGACAACTGATAAATTATATGATGCCCTGGATAGGTTATACTCCTGCTGAATAATAAATATAAAGCATTCTCCAAAATATTGTCAAAAATATGAACGTTACCATCACAAGGAGACGCTTCCTGAAGTTTATATAAACAAGCTATATCTCTTTCTTTCATTCTTTCTAACTGAGCAGGGGAATCATGCTTACGTCTTAAATAACCAGCCTGATAACCGGTAACTCTTCCAAACTCAACCGGGTCAAGAATTCCAATGTTAAAAAGCTGATGCCTGTGTTTCCAGGCGATGTAACAAAGCAATGATGTTATAAGATGCCCGTCAGAGCCATAGGTTTGATTTATATATGTGATATTATTAGTTAAATTACGATCAAGGCTAAAAATATCTTTCTGATCTGACATTTACTCGTAAATTTAATGACGGACATCAATTAGTACTTAAAATCTCTACTCAACAGGAGTATTGGCAGGTTCCCCTACCTCTGGTCCCTGTTCAAATTTTTTCGATTTTCCGAGTATTCTCAAAGAAGTTGCTTGAATTACTTTCTGAAAACGTTCTTCTCCGGTATTTTTGTCGTTCCACCTTTCCGTAAAGATATGACCTTCAACCATGACATAAGCCCCGGTATGTATGTTTTTCCTCACTTTTTCAACCAACAAAGAAGTTTTTACGGATATAATATGCCATTCTGTACGTTTCACTTTTACTTTCTGTGAAGTGGTATAAGTAAAATCAGTTGCCATTTTGAATTTGGCGTAAACCTCGTCTTTAGTTTCGGAAAAGCTAGGTTCATTTCCCACGTTTCCTATTAATTGAACTTCATTCATAACATTTAAATTTTAGTTGTTAATTTCATTATGTTGTAAATATGAATCCATAATTGAATTATTCATTTTGGGAGAAGAGGATATAATAGCTAACACTATTATGATAGTTAAAGCAACCACCAGAAATAGTACCAATAAAATTCTTATAACAAAGCGACGAAATTTAATTCCAATCATTTGCATAGGAGTTGGTATGTCTTTCTGTTTTGCACCATCGTCAGTCTCTGATTTAGAAACATGAGATTCATCAAATCTGAAACACCTATAAATTTTCATGTCAATATTTCTATCGGGTCCGTGTAACAGTGAAAGTCCTCTCCTGATTTTCTATCTTCGGATTAACCTTACATGAAAACCTCATATTCTCATAAATAAATTTAAGACGGCTAATAGTGCCCCGAACTGAAGTCAACCGATAAATCTTGAAAGTAATCTGATCATCTACGTCCATCTTACGCAATGTATCAACTAATGTCTGAGGTTGGGTCGTTTTGTCCATATTCATAGAGTTTAGTATTAGTATTCAATCTCTAAAATCTCCCATGTAACCTTTCCAAAATTCTTTCCACCTGATCAACCTTGACACAAATTTACGACTAAGAAGCCTGATAACAATAATATTAATGAACAATTAAAAATTTAAATATATGTACGTATAATTTTACTTAAAAATAAAGACAAAAACCTCTATTCAATTAACCAAATTTAACTATAAATCATTGATACAAATATATTTATACGATTAAAATACACATTTGTTTTACAAATTATCTGCATTAATTAATTAATACACTATTCAATATATTAATACATTTTTATCAATTTAAATGATGATTTTAAGTCTGTCAATTATGGAATACGAATTGTACTTTCAAAGCAATATTTTAAACACGCCAACTATTCATTTCCCTTTTGTTGAATCAATTTTTTCCCCCTCAGGTATTATTAATCATGAAATCAAAAACAGTACTAAATATTTGGAATCTTCTTTTTCCGGATTTATACTATATATAAATATTTATACTATATATTATAACATATCTATTTAGGTGCATTTTACTGGTACATTTTACTAACTCCATACTTGAAAAACACTTAGCTATCGATAACAATTTAGGTGCATTATCATTTATAAATTATTGATATTCAACAACCTTTGGTAAAAAAGACTAACAAGTTGATTATATGAACATTAGCAAATCATATCCATTTAGGTGCATTATTATTTGAAACTTATCAGCTTAGGTGCATTATCGTATCAAACAGATCAAGTTTTAGGTGCATTAAAAATAAAATTTATAGCGCATTAGGTGCAATAGAAGAAGCATGATATCGAATCAGGTGCATTTGTTTTATTACCAAATATCGGTTTAGGTGCATTATGATTTTGTCCCAAAAAAAAGAGATATTCAGGACAAATCAATCTACTGAAAAAGATAAATTTATAACCTTCCCTCGTGAATAATTCATAACATCTTGATTTTGTCCCAAAAAAGAGGTAAATTTGGGACAAAATTACCTGCTAATAAAAAAATGAAATCAGTTGCTTGTGAAATAGAAGAGAATATTAAAAAGAAAGAAAAAGGTAGTATAATATTCACCTCGGACTACCCTCAGTTTGATAGTGAAAACACCAGAAAAATCTTAGCCCGTTTATGCAATAAAGGTTTAATTGTTCGTATATCCTCTGGCATTTATTTATATCCACAAATAAGCGAATTAACAGGCCGGATTATTTACCCCGATACAGAAGAGATTGCTAAAGCTATTGCAAAGAAAGAAAAGTCCAGAATAGCACCAACGGGAGAATATGCTTTATTTTCACTAGGGCTTACAACGCAAGTTCCTGTAAAAGTCGTTTTTCTTACAGATGGAAGCGACAGAACCATAAAAATAGGAAAGCGAACAATTGAATTCAGGAATACCATTGCTAAAAATCTTTCATTTCAAAATGAAATGGTAATGCAAATCGTGTATGCAATTAAGGCAATAGGGCAAAATATAACCCCCGAACAAATTGACAGTATAGGAAAATTTCTAAAACCTATAGATAAAAAGGAAATTCTCCAGGATATCCAGCTTGCACCTGAATGGATTAGAAAAGTTCTTAAAAAAGCACTAATTGACTAAAATATGATCTGGCTAGACCTAAATTCAAGTAATAAAAAAGAAATCTTACTAGAGTTAGAACAAGATTTAAACTTATCTCCTGTTGCAATCGAAAAGGATTGGTGGGTGACTATGGTTCTTCATGCATTATTTAACACATCTTTCGCATCCGAACTGACTTTTAAAGGAGGTACTTCACTGTCCAAAGCATGGAATATTATTAAACGATTCTCCGAAGACGTTGATATAACTATAAATCGGGAATTTTTAGGATTCCCAGGAGAACTTTCAAAAACTCAAATCAGCGATAAACTTAGACGGGCATCATGTACTTTTGTAAGAGAAACAATACCAGGTGAATTAGAGAAACAACTTTTAGCCCTAGGTATTCATAAATCCTCATTCTGTATTAATGTAAATATAACCACCGTATCGACCGTGGATCCGGAAGTAATTACAATCGAATATAAGTCAGTACTAGATAATTCGCAGTATATAAAACCCCGCGTTCTAATAGAAATAGGAGCAAGAAGTATGGCAGAACCGTTTACAATAAAAAATTTACAATCCTTTATCGGAGCTGCATTTCCTAATTTCCCATTTGCTGACAAACCTTTCCCCGCATCAATCGTTTTACCTGAACGGACCTTTTTAGAAAAAGCTTTCCTGATGCACGAAGAATTTGCAAAACCCTCCGTAGAAATAAGAAGCAATAGAATGTCGAGGCACCTGTATGATTTAGAAAAGCTATCTCATACAATTTTTGCTACAAATGCAATAAACGATACCCAATTATATAAAACAGTTCTTCTTCACAGGAAAAAATTCATAGGATTAAAGGGATTTGATTATAATTCCCTGCTCCCGGCAACAATAAATTTCTGTCCACCAGAAGCCCTGCACTCAATGTATGAAAATGATTACAAATCAATGCAAGCAACAATGATCTACGAAAAATCTTTACCTTTTGCAATCTTACTAGAGCAAATTCAAAAGCTAAATGAAAAATTCCGTCAAATTCCTATTTTAACTTTACTTTAACTTAGAAATAAATGTTTGCATATAGTCTGCATCACAAAATGGATATAAAAGTTCTGTTTTTAATTGTACGAATACACGATCAATTATCGGTTTAATGAATTCAGGTATTTCAGGATCAATGCCCGCTTTTATCTGTTGATCATGAACCTTCAATATACAAACGGACTTCTTTTCAACCAGACAAAAGCAGCTATAAGAAAAAATACAATTGATAATATCTTTGATTTTCTCGTTATGCTCCATTCTTAATCGAAACCCGTAACCGTCACGAAGATCAATCATAATTTCCCAGTCCGGATTAACAAATACCAGACATTCACCTGAAACACTTATATTCTGTAAGCAAATATCCTTCTCCCTATATCGTATTGTTATTTCTTGTATCATATTCAATCTTCAGATATTCTCCAACCTTTTTTTTCCATTTTATCTTTGTCACAGTGCTGATAACCAGGATTATTATTACAAATTAATAATCCCTTATCACACGCTCTAAGTTTTCTAAAAATCTCATTCAATCCACTTTCACTTAGTTCATTATTATTACACTCTAAACAGATCAATGAATTATTTCGCGATATATTGATCTTTTCAATTTTATTATTACTACAAATCAATAGTCTTAACCGGGTATTATATGAAAGGGATAAATCAGAGATTTCATTATTACTACAATCTAACATATTCAACTGCGCTAAACCAACCAGAAAAAGATTTTTTAAACGATTACCTTTACAAAACAAACCGACCAATTCTCTACATCCCATAATTGTCAGGTCATTTAACATATTATTGTCAAGAATAATATTTTTGAGTTTCTTACAATTGATGAAATTTGCTGTAATACATCTGCAATTTTTGAGAATAAAATCTGTCATTTCTTTTTCAGTAATTGAAATCCGGTAAACACCAGCTTTGGCATAAGTATGTACTGACTGATGTCCATAGCAAAAATCACCCCAGGTAAATATACTTTTCTCACTTCTTATACAAATCTTTATTGTCTCACCGGCCTCAACCCGTATTTTTAGGGAAATTACCCCCAATAAGTCTTCCATAAGTCCTGTTTTATTTGTTCTAATTATTACTGAATTACTATTGACGGCTATAACCGTCAATAGCGGATAAAAAAAAACCTTTTATTTACATTCTATTCT
>ERZ791905.2464-NODE-2464-length-10224-cov-2.289606_pt1 | contig 10224 bp, 5 predicted proteins | sample MGYA00510147_ERZ791905 | MGnify/ENA primary metagenome ERZ791905 (study PRJEB30046, sample SAMN00792084) | human gut metagenome | study: EMG produced TPA metagenomics assembly of the A metagenome-wide association study of gut microbiota in type 2...
GTTACTGCGCTGAAAAAGGCAAGCAAAAGTGCCGACATCGGTACAAGCGTTTTTAAGCATTTAAAATAATCGGCTTTAAAATAATCGAGCGTTACAAGCAGGCACATATGCGTCGGCGTAAGCATCTGCCCGGCAACGCCAAACACCATGGCAATGCCCGCAAGCGTTAAATCTCCCGGTGCCATAGCGGCGATAATGGGCATTACTATGGCAACATGCCCCTGCGACATGCCCGTAAGTATGCCGATAATGAATGATACGGCGGCAACAATTGCCGGCACCGGCAGCGGCGATTTTTGAAATTCGCTGACTATAAGGTGAAGAATGCCGGTATCGGTTAAAATTTGAATGAAGTAGAAAATGCAAATGATATTAAGCAGCATTTTCTTGTCGCACGCACCTGCAAAAACTTCTTTAATATTTAATGTATGGTTGGTAAAGCGCAGTACAAATATCATTGCAAAAACAACCAGCGCCATAGCGGCAGCCGCAGTAAAATTAAAAGCGGTTATTAAAATAAAGTTGGCGGCAACAGGGGCAACGGCAAAGCAAAGAGTTTTTAATTCTTTTGCAAGATTTACTTTTTCGGTTTCTGTAAGAATGTGCGGCGGAAGTTTTAACGGGCGCATTAAAATAATCCAGCCTACCAGGAAAAACAGCGACGTGACCCACGCCAAATGCAGCAGCAGGCTGCTGAAAGGGATAGCGGCAATGCTGCAAGCCATCAGCATACCGGGAATAATAGGGCTGGAAAATTCAAAAATATGACGGAACCAGAAATTAATATTGGCTTTGTGTTCTGCCGTCAGGTTTAAACCTTTGGCTGTTATTTCAACAATAGGGGCGGAAAAGCGCGCTCCGCCGAGCGAAGGCAGCAGCCCTAAAAATGCCGGCATAATGGCAAGCGTAAGGCGCGGGCTTTTAAGCAGGCGGTGCAGTGAACGCACAAGGTCATCCAAAATGCCGCCGGTGCGCAGCTCAATTTCAAGGCACATAACAAAGTATAAGGCAAAAATTAAATCGTAAGTGCGGTAAGCGCTAAAGGTTTCTATCCAGGCCTTCCACAAATAATGCGGCTGCGGGGCGGCAGCTGCCCAAATAAAAATACCTGCCGTTAAAATTGCCGGCCCTATTGGCACGCGGCGGCGCAGCAGTACAATAATAATCAAAAGTGCTGAAATTAAAATTACAAAAATATTCATAATTTAACCACCTTTTTTATTTATGAAGAAAGTTTAACACGTTTTCAGGCTATTGAAAAATATGAATATAGTAGTAAGATAATAAGTAAATACTAATAACGAGGAAAATAAAATGACAATCCGTTATCTGGAAATTTTTGTGGAAGTATGTAAATACATGAACATGAGCAGAGCGGCGCAGTCGCTGATGATTTCGCAATCGTCCGTCAGCCAGGCGGTTAAGGCGCTGGAAAAAGAATATAATGTGCTTTTGTTTGAACGCCTGAACCATAATCTTTATTTAACCGCTGCCGGAGAGAAGATGCTGTACCTTGCAACGCAGGTTTTAAAAAGCATCGGGCGCTTGAATTCTGCCATGCATAATGCTCCGGTATCGCTTAATATCGGTTCTTGCAATACAGTGGGCGCAAGTTTTCTGTATCCGCTTTTGGCGGAATTTAAAAAGTGCAGCCCGGATATTCATATCAGTGCCGAAATAAGCAATACCCAAACCTTAACGGAGAAAATTTTAAACAGCAGCCTCGATCTGGCAATAGTTCCGGAAACGGTGCAGCAGGATTCTTTTGAGTATCTGCCGTTTTTTGATGATGACATAGTTGTTATATGCTGGCCGGGGCATCCGCTGGAAGGGCGTACGGCAGCGCTTGAAGAAATTGCCGGAGAAGTTTTTGTAGGCAGGGAAAGCGGCAGTGCGACAGACCTGCTTTTAAAAAATGTATTTGCCAAAAACGGGCTGCCGCTGAAAATTAACTGTGTCTGCAACAGTGCGGCTTCTGTAAAGCTTGCTGTAAAAAATAAAATGGGCATAGCTTTTATTTCGCGTTTTTTGGTTAAGCGTGAGCTTAAAGAGCATAAACTTGGGTGCATTAACCTTTGCAGCAAGGTATTTACGCGGCGTTTTGGCATTATTTACCATAAAGATAAAGTTTTAAGCAAAGAATTTACCAGGTTTACCGGTTTTTGCCGGCAGCTTGGGCAGCAGGGCTTGGAAAGCCTGCTTGACGATAATTAAACAGGAGGGGTTATAATGGAAAAAGATTTGCAGGTTTTAATAGAAAAAGCACTGGCGGCAGGGGCTTCCGCAGCCAGAGTTGTGGATGTAAACACGATAAAAACAGGTTCGTGGACGCGCTGGAAATGCCAGTACGGCTGCCCTAATTACGGCAAAACTTTGTGCTGCCCGCCGTATTCTCCGGATTATGAAGCTACGCAGCGTTTTTTGAGCGAGTATCAGAAAGGCATTATTGTGCAGTATACCATGCAGCTTGACCCTACCGGTCCGGCTGATTTTGAGCGTGCGGATTTGCAGCTGAGCAACGAACTGCTGCGCATTTTGCTGGAACTGGAACGCGAAGCATTTTTACTTAATCATTACAAGGCATTCGCGCTTAAAGCGGGGCGCTGCCGTTTGTGCGAAAAATGTAATCTGGAGCATTGCGTGCATCCAACTAAAGCACGACCCTCGCTGGAAGCCTGCGGCATAGATGTGTTTGCGCTGGCGCGTGACAATGGTTTTGATATGGATGTAGTAACCGGGCCAATAACCAAACTGGATATTTACGGCATGGTGCTGGTGGAATAATTGTTTACAAATTTGTCAACGGGTGTTTGCCGTTAAGACTTTAAAAGCAAAAACGAAAATGATATAATTATACTATTAGATAATTTTTATATTTTATATAGAACAGGATGTGGATTGATTAATGAAATTAGTTTCGTGGAATGTAAATGGTTTAAGAGCGTGTATGAATAAGGGCTTTAAAAATTTTATGGACAGCGTTGACGCCGATGTTTTCTGCGTGCAGGAAACCAAGATGCAGCGTGAGCAGGCCAATTTTGAGTTTCCCGGGTATTTTGAATACTGGAACAGCGCCGAGAAAAAAGGTTATTCCGGCACGGCAATTTTCAGCAAAACGGAACCAATCAGCGTAACTTATGATATGGGCATTGAAGAACATGATAAGGAAGGGCGTATTATTTGTGCGGAATACAATAAATTTTACCTTGTCAACGTTTATGTGCCCAATGCCCAGCGTGATTTGGCGCGTTTGCCGTACCGTGTAACATGGGAAGATGCTTTCCGCAGTTATGTCGGCGAACTGAACGCAAAAAAACCGGTGCTTATCTGCGGCGATATGAATGTGGCGCGTAATTTTATTGATATTAAAAACGCCAAAAACAATGTCGGCAACGCCGGTTTTACCAACGAAGAACGTGCAAAAATGGAAGAACTTTTGCAGTCTGGCTTTGTGGATTCTTACCGCCATTTATATCCTGATAAGGAAGGCGCTTATACATGGTGGTCCTACATGTTTAAAGCACGCGAAAAGAACGTGGGATGGCGCATTGACTACTTCCTTGTATCACAGAAAATGCAGGACGAAATTGAGGACGCATTGATTTACCCCGAGATTATGGGCAGCGACCACTGCCCTGTAGGTTTGATTTTAAAATAATGCTGTGAGGCGTTAATTATGGATTTTAACATAAAAGCACCGTTTGAGCCTGCCGGTGATCAGCCGCAAGCCATAGAAGAACTTGTTGACGGTGTAAACAAAGGGCTGCATACGCAGGTGCTTCTGGGTGCAACCGGCACTGGCAAAACATATACCATTGCGCAGGTTATTAACCGTGTGCGCAAACCTACGCTTGTTATTGCGCACAACAAAACACTGGCGGCCCAGCTTGCCAGCGAGTTAAAGGCGTTTTTCCCGGATAACGCGGTTGAATATTTTGTATCTTACTACGATTATTATCAGCCTGAAGCCTATATTCCGCAGAGCGATACTTATATTGAAAAGGACGCTTCCATTAACGACGAGATTGATAAACTGCGTCACTCTGCCACCAGCGCGCTGTTTGAACGCCGCGACGTTATTATTGTTGCCAGTGTGTCGTGCATTTATGGCCTGGGCGCACCGCAGGAATACTACGATATGGTGCTTTCGCTGAGGACGGGGCAGATTATTGACCGTCAGGCTATTTTGCGCAAGCTGGTGGAAATTCAGTATGACCGCAACGATATTGCTTTTCAGCGCGGCACATTCCGCGTGCGCGGTGATGTAATTGAAGTTATTCCTGCCGGTTACAACGAAAAAGCCGTGCGCATAGAAATGTTTGACGATGAGGTTGACCGCATACTGGAAATTGACGTGCTGACCGGTGAAGTGCTGGCGCAGCGCACGCATGTGGCAATTTTTCCGGCGTCGCACTATGTAACTTCGCGCGAGAATCTGGAACGCGCAATGGAGGACATAAAGGTTGAGCTGAAAGAACGGCTGGAATACCTGAATGAGCATAACAAGCTGCTGGAGGCACAGCGTCTTGAGCAGCGTACAAACTACGATTTGGAAATGATGAACGAAATGGGCTACTGCTCCGGCATCGAAAACTATTCGCGCCATCTGGCAGGGCGCAAGGCGGGCGAAGCGCCGTTTACGCTGGTAAATTATTTCCCGGATGATTTTTTGCTGGTGGTTGACGAATCGCACGTTACGCTGCCGCAGATACGCGCCATGTACGCCGGTGACCGTTCGCGCAAGGAAATGCTTGTGGAGCACGGTTTCCGCCTGCCGTCGGCGTTTGATAACCGCCCGCTGACTTTTGACGAGTTTCAGTCGCAGATAAAGCAGGTAATTTACGTATCGGCAACGCCGGCCAAATACGAGCTGGAACATGCCGATAAGGTTGTGGAACAGATTATCCGCCCGACGGGGCTTTTGGACCCGAAAATTGAAATACGCCCGATTAAGGGGCAGATTGACGATTTGCTGACGGAAATAAATAAAGTAACCGCCGCCGGTGAGCGCACGCTGGTAACAACGCTTACCAAGCGCATGGCTGAGGATTTGACGGATTACTTAAAAACTGCCGGTGTGCGTGTGCGTTACCTGCACTCGGAAATTGCCACGATTGAACGCGGTGCGATTATTGACGACCTGCGCAGCGGCAAGTTTGACGTGCTGGTAGGCATTAACCTTCTGCGCGAAGGGCTTGATTTGCCGGAAGTTTCGCTGATAGCCATTCTGGATGCCGATAAGGAAGGCTTTCTGCGCAGCGATACTTCCATGATTCAGACTATCGGGCGTGCGGCCCGCAACGAGCACGGGCGCGTAATTATGTATGCAGACCGCATAACGGATTCGATGCAGCGCGCCATTGACGAAACCGAACGCCGCCGCGAAAAACAGGCGGCTTACAATAAAGAACACGGCATTACGCCGAAAACAGTTTACAAAGAGCAGCGTCAGCTGATTAAGCTGACCAAGGTTGCCGAAGAAACCGGCATTGATGATTACAGTGAAAAGGCACTGAAAAAACGCAGCATTAAAGAAATTGAAAAGCTGGCGCGCACGCTGGAAAAAGAAATGACGGAAGCCGCCAAAGCGCTTGACTTTGAACGCGCTGCCGAACTGCGCGACCGTTTGATTGTAACCAAAGGGCTGCTGGGCGAAAAATTAGTGCCCAGGAAACGTAAAAAATAGAGGAAAACATGAAAGACCAGATTATTGTAAAAGGAGCAAGACAGCATAATTTAAAAAATATTACCGTGGAAATACCGCGCGACAAACTGGTGGTAATTACGGGTTTAAGCGGCAGCGGCAAATCGTCGCTGGCGTTTGATACTATTTATGCCGAAGGGCAGCGCCGCTATGTGGAATCGCTTTCGGCCTATGCACGCCAGTTTTTGGGGCAGATGGACAAGCCTGATGTTGATTATATTGAAGGACTTAGCCCGGCTATTTCCATCGACCAGAAAACAACCAGCCGCAACCCGCGTTCTACCGTTGGCACCGTTACGGAAATTTACGATTATTTAAGGCTGCTGTTTGCGCGTATCGGCGAGCCGCACTGCCCTAAATGCGGCAAATTGATTGAACGCCAGACCGTGCAGCAGATTGTAGACCATGTACTGGCTATGCCGCAGGGAACAAGGTTTATGGTAATGGCGCCGCTGGTGCGCGGACGCAAGGGTGAACATGCCAAAATCATGGATCAGATGCGCAAAGCGGGTTACGTGCGCATGTTTGTTGACGGCGAAGTGCGCACGCTTGATGAAGAAATTAAGTTGGAAAAAAATAAAAAGCACAGCCTATCCGTCGTTATCGACCGACTTGCTGTGCGCGACGGTATTACCCAGCGCCTTACAGATTCCGTGGAAACGGCGCTGAAGCTGGCGGAAGGGCTTGTTGAAATTAATGTTATCGGCGGCGAAACGCAGATGTACAGCGAAAATTTTGCATGCAGCGACTGCGGCATCAGCCTGCCGGAAATTGAGCCGCGCCTGTTTTCGTTTAATAACCCTATGGGTGCCTGCCCGGCCTGTACCGGCCTCGGCATGAATATGGAGCTGGATAAATCGCTGATTATTCCTGACGGCAGCAAAACCTTTGCCGAAGGCGTTATTGCTGCGCTTTCAACAAACCAGGAAGCCTACCATATGAAGCAGCTGGCAGCTGTTTTAAGTTATTACGGTTATTCGCTTGATACCGTATGGAACAACCTGCCCAAAGATATGCAGGAAATTTTGTGGTACGGCAGCGGCGAACAGAAATTTTCGTTTATGTATGAAAATTTGCAGGGCGAAGTAAAAAAGCATACCACGCCGTTTGAAGGCATAATTCCGCTTTTGCGCCGCCGTCACCGCGAGGCGTTCAGCGAGCGCATGCGCCTTGATATTGAAAGCTTTATGACGAGTACGCCCTGCCCGGTGTGCCACGGCGCGCGTTTAAAACCGGAGGTGCTCTCGATACTCGTCGGCGGCAAAAATATTTGTGAAGTTACTGCCCTTACCGTGCGTGACGCGATAAACTTTTTTGAAACACTGAATCTTACGGAACGCCAGCAGTTTATTGCCCGCCAGATTTTGAAGGAAATACTGGCGCGCCTGCGCTTTTTAAATGATGTAGGGCTTGATTATTTAACGCTTGACCGTGCTGCCGGTACGTTAAGCGGCGGCGAAGCGCAGCGCATACGCCTTGCCACGCAGATTGGCAGCGGGCTTGTTGGCGTGCTGTACATTCTGGACGAGCCTTCTATTGGCCTGCATCAGCGTGACAACAGCAAACTTCTGGCAACTTTGCAGCATCTGTGCGACTTGGGCAACACGCTGCTGGTGGTTGAACACGACGAAGAAACCATGTATGCCGCAGACCAGATTATTGATATCGGGCCCGGCGCTGGTGAACACGGCGGCAATGTGGTTGCGCAGGGTACGGCGGAAGAAATCAAGCTGGTGGAAAAATCCGTTACCGGGCAGTATTTAAGCGGGCGCAAGTTTATCCCCGTGCCGAAAAAACGCCGTGAGTGTGATGGGCGTTATATAGAAATTATCGGAGCTAAAGCCAATAACCTTAAAAACATAGATGTTAAAATTCCGCTGGGCGTGTTTACCGTTGTTACCGGCGTCAGCGGTAGCGGCAAATCCACGCTGATTAACGATATTTTGTACAACGCGCTGGCGGCAAAGCTGCACGGTGCTCGTCTGCGTCCTTCGGAGCATAAGGAAATACGCGGGCTGGAAAATATCGACAAAATTATTAATATCGACCAGTCGCCGATTGGGCGTACACCGCGCAGCAATCCGGCAACATATACGGGCGTGTTTGATTTTATACGCGAACTGTTCAGCCAGACCAACGAAGCTAAAATGCGCGGCTACAAGCCTGGGCGTTTCAGCTTTAACGTAAAGGGCGGCCGCTGTGAAGCCTGCCGCGGCGACGGTATGAACAAAATTGAAATGAACTTTCTGCCGGATGTGTATGTGCCGTGTGAAGTTTGCCACGGAGCGCGCTATAACCGCGATACGCTGGAAGTGCATTATAAAGGGAAAAGCATTGCTGAAGTGCTGGACATGACGGTAACGGAAGCCTGCGAATTTTTTAAGAACCTGCCGCGTATTGCACGCAAGCTGCAGGTGCTGGAAGATGTCGGGCTGGGCTATATCCACCTGGGGCAGGCGGCTACAACGCTTAGCGGCGGCGAAGCGCAGCGCGTAAAACTGGCGACGGAATTAAGCCGCCGCAGCACAGGCAAAACGCTGTATATTCTGGATGAACCAACAACCGGCCTGCATATTGCCGATGTACACAAGCTGCTGGACGTTTTGCAGCGTCTTGTGGAAGCCGGTGACAGCGTTGTCGTTATCGAGCATAACCTTGATGTTATTAAAACTGCCGATTATTTAATTGACCTTGGTCCAGAAGGCGGCGACAAAGGCGGCACGCTTGTTGCCTGCGGCACGCCGGAAGAACTGGCAAAAGTAAAAAAATCCTACACCGGCCAGTATGTAAAACAGGTTTTAAAAGAGGCTAAAGACAACGGGTGGTACCAATGAACGAAAATATAGCCAAAGCACTGGCGGTACTGCCCGATAAGCCCGGCGTATACCTGATGCACGACGAGCACGGCAAAGTGATTTATGTCGGCAAGGCCGTTGTGCTTAAAAACCGCGTGCGCAGTTATTTCCGCAATCTGGCCTCGCATACGGTTAAGGTTAAAGCGCTGGTCAGCAAAGTTGCGGAAATTGAAACCATTGTTACCGACAGCGAAGTTGAAGCGCTGATTCTGGAGTGCAACCTTATAAAAAAATACCGTCCGCGCTACAACATTATGCTGAAGGACGATAAAACTTACCCGTATCTTAAAGTAACAATGGCGGAGGATTTTCCGCGTATTTATGTTACGCGGCGTTTAGTGCGCGACGGCAGTAAATATTACGGCCCTTATGCCGATGCAGGTGCGATGCACGCCACGGTTAAACTTTTGCGGACAATGTTTCCGCTGCGTACCTGCCGCAAAATGAATCAGGAGCGGCCGTGCCTGCAATATCACATTAAACGCTGCCTTGCTCCGTGTGCGGGGCTTGTAAGCAGGGAAGAATACGGGGCAATGATACGCAGCGTATGTATGGTGCTTGACGGGCGCACGAGCGAGCTGGAAAAAGACTTAAAGCAGCGTATGCAAAATGCTGCCGAAAATTATGCTTTTGAAGAAGCGGCGCGCCTGCGCGACCAGTTGGCGGCTGTAAAACGTCTGGATGAATCGCAGAAGGCAGTTACCGGCGGCGGTGATATGGATGTAGTCGGTTATGCCAAAGACGATACCGGCATTTGTCTGCAAATATTTTTTGTGCGCAGCGGCAAGCTGATTGGGCGTGAGAATTTCTTTCTGCCCGACGGCGGCGACAGCCGGCAGGAAGTGGTAACGGCGTTTATCAAGCAGTATTACAATGATGCTTCGTTTATACCGCGTGAGATAATTCTGCCGGATTTTCCGGAAGAAGATGAAACTGCGGTGCTTACTACCTGGCTTACGGAAAAAGCCGGGCACAAGGTTGAATTTATCCGCCCGCAGCGCGGAACCAAGCGTGACCTTTTACAGCTGGCTGATGAAAATGCGGGCAAGCTTCTGGAAGAACGCCTGCGCAAAGGTAAAATCAGCTTGAAAACGGACGAAGAAGCTGCGGAAGAACTGCAAAGGGCACTGAATCTGCCGGACCCGCTGGAACGCATGGACTGCTTTGATATTTCGCATACGCAGGGCTCGGAAACGGTTGCATCCATGGTTGTGTTCCGCAACGGAAAACCGAGCAAAAAAGATTACCGCAAATATAAAATTGTCAGTGCCGAAGGCAAGCCGGACGATTTTAAATCCATGCAGGAGGTTGTGTACCGCCGCTATAAGGATTACGAGGATTTGCCGAGTTTGGTTGTTATTGACGGCGGCAAAGGGCAGCTGAGCAGCGCACTGGAGGTTATCCGCGGGCTGGGGCTGCACGAACTGCCGGTAATAGGCCTTGCCAAGCGCGAAGAAGAAATTTTTACCGAAGGCAGCCACGAAAGCATTATGCTGGACAGGGAATCGGCATCGCTGCATTTAATTCAGCGTATCCGCGACGAAGCGCACCGCTTTGCAATAACCTATCACCGCAAGCTGCGCGGTAAACGTAATCTGCGTTCGGTGCTGGACCATATCGAAGGCATTGGCCCCAAACGGCGGCAGGCTTTGTGGCTTAAATTTA
>ERZ791905.2487-NODE-2487-length-10134-cov-6.472864_pt1 | contig 10134 bp, 7 predicted proteins | sample MGYA00510147_ERZ791905 | MGnify/ENA primary metagenome ERZ791905 (study PRJEB30046, sample SAMN00792084) | human gut metagenome | study: EMG produced TPA metagenomics assembly of the A metagenome-wide association study of gut microbiota in type 2...
TGTCGCTGCGCGACATCTCCCCGCACTGCGGGGAGTCACCCTTTGCAAGGGGGGCCAAGATTTTGTAACCGATTTGCCTCCCTTGTAAAGGGAGGTGGCTGCGAGCTTGTGAGCAGACGGAGGGATTGTCCGCTACAACGGATTTCCCACAACCCCCGCAAAAATGTTGACCTTTGCCCCCGGTTGTGCTAAACTTGTATTCGTATTACTATATAAAACAAGCGGAGGTACTTTTTTATGGATAATTCTGAGAAAACACTGGAAAAGCTGGTTACCCTCAGCAAGGGGCGCGGCTTTGTGTATCCCGGCTCTGAGATTTACGGCGGCCTGGCCAACACCTGGGACTACGGCCCCTTGGGCGTGGAGCTGAAAGAGAATATCAAAAAGGCTTGGCGCAAGAAGTTTATTCAGGAGAATAAATATAATGTTGGGCTGGACAGCGCCATTTTGATGAACCCCCAGACCTGGGTGGCCTCCGGCCATTTGGGCGGGTTCTCCGATCCGCTGATGGATTGCTGTGCTTGCAAGACCCGCCACCGTGCGGACGATCTGATCGAGGCTTTTGACGGCACCAATGTGGCCGGCTGGACCAACGAACAGATGAGCGACTATATTAAGGAAAAGAACATTCCCTGCCCCAACTGCGGCGCCCACGATTTTACGGACATTCGCCAGTTTAACCTGATGTTCAAGACCTTCCAGGGCGTTACCGAGGACAGCAAGGACGAGATCTATCTGCGTCCGGAGACGGCACAGGGCATTTTTGTGAACTTTGCCAATGTGCAGCGCACCACCCGTAAGAAAATTCCTTTCGGCGTGGCCCAGGTAGGCAAGTCTTTCCGTAACGAGATCACCCCCGGCAAGTTCATCTTCCGCGTGCGCGAGTTTGAGCAGATGGAGCTGGAGTTCTTCTGCAAGCCCGGCACGGATTTGGAGTGGTTTGATTACTGGCGCAGCTTCTGCCGTGACTGGCTGTATTCTCTCAATATGAAGCCGGAGAACCTGCGGCTGCGTGACCACGATCCGGAGGAGCTTTGCTTCTACTCCAAGGCCACCACGGACTTTGAGTACCGCTTCCCCTTTGGCTGGGGCGAGCTGTGGGGCGTGGCGGACCGTACCGACTACGACCTGACCCAGCACATAAAGACCAGCGGCAAGAATTTGGAATACTTTGACCAGACCACCGGCGAGAAGTATGTGCCCTATGTGATCGAGCCGTCCCTGGGTGTGGAGCGACTGTTCCTGGCGCTGCTCACCGAGGCGTATGATGAAGAAGTGATCGATGCGGAGAAGAACGACACCCGCGTGGTGCTCCACTTCCACCCGGCCATTGCGCCCTTTAAGGCTGCTGTGCTGCCCCTGAGCAAGAAGCTCAGCGACCAGGCCGGTGAGGTGTTTGACACCCTGTCCAAGAAGTTCAATGTGGACTTTGACGACGCCGGTTCCATTGGTAAGCGTTATCGCCGCCAGGATGAGATCGGCACCCCCTATTGCATTACCTATGACTTTGATTCGGTAGAGGACGGTTGTGTCACTGTGCGTGACCGCGACACCATGGAGCAGGTGCGCCTGCCCATTAGCGAGCTGACCGCCTTTATTGAGAGCAAGCTGGAATTCTAAGTGAAAGCGAAAGGCATTTCTTATGGAATTGAACCGCAAGCAAATTAAATCCCAGGCGCGCATACTGGTGCAGAACAAATGGGGCTCCCTGTTTGTGATCACCTTTGTGGTGATGATGCTTACCGGTATGGGTATGTTTAATAACTCCCAGATTGATCTGGTCAAGCAGATCTCCCATTATAATCATGCCAGCGACTATGGCAGCTGGGATGATAGTGAGGACAACCCGCTGGAGAATTTCGATTTCGACGATCAGGACGAGGATGATAACCCGCTGGAGGATTTTGACGGTACCGGCGCCATTACTCCGGTCTCTACCAGCAACAATACGGCAGAGACGATGTCCGTTGCGGCGCTGGCCGGGTTCGGTGCGCTGTTCAGCTTGGCAGCTTTGGTGCTGTCGCCCTTGAATGTGACCCTGGACGGCTACTATGTGTACTTTGTGCGCACGGCGCCGCCGGTACGCCTGGGTGCGGACCTGGGCCAGGTGTTTAAGAACACCTTTAACAAGCACTATTCCGGGCGGTTGCTGTTGGTGATTTTAGGTGGTTTGTTCACTTCCCTGTGGTCGCTGCTGTTGATTATCCCCGGCATTGTGTACAGTTACGGCATTTATTTTGCCAACGAGCTGATGGTGGATAACCCCAACCTGTCACCGATGGAAGCGCTGAAGCTGAGCCGTCGTATGGTAGACGGCCACCGTGGCGAGCTGTTCCGTCTGGATCTGAGCTTTATTCTGTGGTGGCTGCTGATGGCGTGCACCGCCGGGATTGCCGGCATTTATGTGCTGCCCTACTACAAGACCACCCGGGCGCTGTATTATCAGAATTTCCGTATGCGCGCCCTGGCCACCGGTCAGTTGACGGAGGATGACTTCCTCAGCGAGGCGGAGCGTATGGCCAAGTATGGCGCTTATGGCGCCTATACAGCGCCCCGCCGGGAGCAGCAGCCCATGAACGGCCAGTATAATCCGTATACCCCGCCTATGGCAGACGATTTTCGGTCTTATGAGCAGTGCGGCTACGGCGGCACCCAGCAGGGAACGAATCAACCGGAGCAGCCCCAGGCACCCGGTGCCCCGACTGCCGATGGGCAGCAGCCCACCCAACAGCCGCCGGTGTGGAACCAGACTCCGCCTGCGGAGCCGACCGATGGTACGGACGAATAAGTATAATTATATAAAACAAAAGAGCACCCACCGGGTGCTCTTTTCTTCCTTTTTATATGGCGCACGGCTTAGGTCAGTTTACAAGGAACTACACGCAGACTGTGAAACGGGCTGCTGACAACAAACGGCGGTATGCTCCCGGAAAGGGCAGCATACCGCCGTTTGTTGTCTGGGGTTTCCAAAGGGGGTTCTCCCTTTGGCACACGACTTTGCAAAGCAAAGTGTAGTGTGTTATACGCTCTGTCGGCGTTGCCGTGAAAATGCCGTTGCCGCCGGGGAGGGCAAGGGCATTTGAAGCGGCAGGAAAACAGGGCTGTGATTGCGTGGCGTGGAGCCGCAAGCGCAGGACTGGTTTCATCAGCAGATAGGGCGTATATGAATGCCCCCGTCCCTCGTCCTACGCCGAACTATGGGACAAAGTGTCCCAGACGGATAGCCACACTTACGAAAAAGCAGACGGATTTTTCTCTCAAAATTGAAATGGGCGGGAAGCCATTTTAGGGCTTTCCCGCCTTGATTGCCCATTAGCAAAGACGGGCGGGGCTGTCAACGGCGGCGCATGAAATGCGCCGTTCATCTTGACCGTTGACTGGCTCGGCTGGCTTTGCTATTTCCCCATCTATGCAAGTACGCCTTTTGCCAATAAGGCGCACTACGTTAAATGCTCATTTTATTCGTGCTTGAATTCGCTCAATCGCAAAAACGGCACTGCCACGGACATCGCTAATTCTGTTATTTATATGTTGCTCCAAAAGAGGAATATCTTCTACAGAGCCAATTTCGCCGAGCGCAGCATTTGCATAGGTTATTTCATACTTGTAGCGCTTTACATCCTCTTGATTGATGTAATACGCAAGGGCTTGCTTACTTTCCAGTGTTGCAGATGCGCCGAGCGCACGAATTGCACTGTGGCGAATCAGCCATTTTTCATTCATCGCCAGTCGGACGATTGGTTTAACGGAAATATCCGACGGAATTTTAATGTCAGCTATTCTGTCCAGCATGCCAGAGAGGATGTACTTATCGGTTTCTACTTCCAGCTGTTGCAAGTAGAAGCAAATTTGCTCATCTAAGGACTCGTTTTTCAGCAGTTTTCCTAAAATGAAATATGCAGCATCACGAATCTTTTTGTCCTTCGGTTTTGGGTTTATTAAAATTATTTTTTTTAAAATTGGGTAAAAAGCAGGATTAGAAAGAGTTTCCGCCTCACGAAGAGCCTTCCAGCTGGTCGTTGTTGTTGATGAGTCTGTAAACGTTTCTTCTGTATTAATTCTTTGAATAAGCTCAACAATATATTTTTCCGACATGATGTCCCCTCCTTCGTCAAATAATCTATGTTCGCCTTATCCGCCTAAGGCGTACTTGTTATTTTCTCTTACCTCTCTGTGTCACATAGCTTTTCGCCAGTTCAGATTTTTGAACAATCCGGGTCAGCCATTGTTTTTCTTCCTCTGTCAGCTTGGTATAGCGCAGCTTTGTCTGCTTGCAGAACACTATCAGCAGTTGTTCCGCCCGGCTGCCTTTGAAACTCGCCACTTCCTCCAAATCCCGCTTGAGTTCGTCCACAATGGTATTCTCCGGGGCGCCGGCTTTGGTTTATTTTGCAGGTGCGTCTATGCGTTTGCCGTTTTTGAAGGCGTAGCTGATGGTGCCGTCCGGGGTTACCAGGCCGGTGACCTTGCCACTCCAGCATTTGGGCAGGGCACCGCCAATGAGCATTTCTGCAATGCCGGCGGTGACACCAAAGTTGCCGTCGATCTGGAACGGCGGGTGGGCGTCCAGCAAATTGGGATAGGAGCCGCCGCCCCGCACCCGGATCAGCGCCTTGGGGTTAATGGGGCGCAGCTGATTTTCGATCAGTCGCAGGGCGTTCTCGCCGTCGCCCAGCCGTGCCCACAGGCACACCTTCCACCCCAGGGACCAGCCGGTGCCGCCAAAGCCACGCTTTAGCAGGGACTGCTTGGCTGCCGCTTGCAGTGCGTCGCTTTGCACCCGGTGAGAGGGGTAAATGCAGTACAGGTGGCTCACATGGCGGTGCTCCACCTCGGTCTCTCGGTAATTTTCCGCCCATTCCGGTACCCGGCCGTCCGGCGCGGGGGCTACCTGGTCAATGACAGGCGCGTCCAGCCCCAGCGCTCGGCAGTTCTCCATAAAATCGTGGAGAATTTCCCGATCCATGGAGGGCATATAGGTCACGGCGCTGCGCTGCCCGTTGTCCGTAAATGTATTTTCCGGGCTGATGGAGGGGCAGGTGACCGGTTGACCGTTGTGCGCCGTCATACTTGAATGAAAGAATGCCAGCGCGCCGGCGAACATGCCTTTCAGCTTTTCGTCAAAGGCCGGATCCTTTTGGTACAGGCTGTGGGTGTATAGTTGGTTCAGAATCCAGGCGCCGCTCATAAACCAAACGGCGTAGCAGCTGGAGTCGCCGTCGCCGTCCGGGAACCCGGCCGGATAGGTAGCGCCCCAAATATCGCTGTTGTGGCAGGCGCACCAGCCATCGGCGTCAAAGTACGCCTTGGCGGTGGAGGAGCCGTTTGCCGCCAGCTTTTCCGCAAAGTCCACCAGCGGCGTGAAACATTCGCCCAGCCCTACTGCGTCTGTGGGCCAGTAGTTCATCTCGGTGTTAATATTGGTGGTGTAGCTGGAGGACCAGGGCGCCCGCACCTGCTCGTTCCAGATCCCTTGCAGGGTCATGGCGTTGGTGCCCGGTCGGGAGCCGGAGACCGTCAGGTACCGCCCGTACTGGAACAGCAGGGCGATCAGGCTTTGGTCGCTTTTGTCCTTTTGCATGCGTTTTAGCCGCACATCGGTGGGCAGGCTGTCGTCGCCCCCCTCCAACTCCAGAGTCACCCGATCCATCAGAGCGGAGAAGTCCGCAATGTGGGCGGCCAGCAGCGTGGGGTAGTCTGCCGCACCGTCAAAGTAGGCCAGCATACGAGCCTTTTCGTCTGCGGTGGGCATGGAGCGGAAGTCCGCATAAGAGGTTGCCATGGACAGCAGCAGCGTCACTTCCTTGCGGTTCTCAATCCGCAGGCTGTCGCCGGTGCAGGTTACTTGGCCGTCTGCCCGCAGCCCGGCGCAAAAGCGCATTCCCCGGCTACCCTGCACCACCGTCTCTCCCTTATTATAGTAGGGGGGCATACACGCCTCCGGCGCTTGGCCGGTGAGCAGCAGGGTGCCGTCCTGCGCGGTGACGGAGCTTTGCAGCAGGCTGTCCAGTCGGCATGTGGCGCTAAAGGGCCGATCGCTCTCTATATGCACCACCACCAGCTGGGCGGGGTGGGAGACAAACACCGTCTGGGTCAAGCCGTCTGCTCGGGTCACCGCCACGCCGGTGCGCAGGTCCAGGGTGCGGCTGTAATTCTTTTTGTATGCCCGGTCGTAGTCAATGCGCAGGTTGCCCAGGGGTAGGTACGCCTCGCTCCAGTGGCCGTGCATATCCCGGTTGAGAATGTCCTTGGCCTTGGCGTAGTCCTTGGCAAAGATGGCCTCCCGGCAAGCAGCCAGGTACTTGTGGGCATCCGCCTTGTTTTGATTCTTGGGGTAACCGGACCACAGGCTGTCCTCGTTTAGCGACAGGCGCTCGTGGCGCAGGTTGCCGTAGGTCATTATCCCCAGTCGCCCGTTGCCCAAGGGCAGCGCCTGCTCAAAGCACTTGGCCGGCTTGGTATAGTACAGTTGGTTTTTCAAATCAACACCTCCGTTGTCTTTCTCTATTGTACTGGATATAAAAGGGGATTGCAACAGGATTTGCAAGTTTGGTGATCGGTTAACCCCTCTGTTTGCACGCATGCTGGTTGCGTCGCTGACTGAGGGATTGGCCGAAGGCAAACGCCTTATCCGAATACAAAAAAAGCATTGCAATTCAAAAACAAAAGGACTACAATAGGGTGCGAAATAGATGAAAAGGAGCGAGCAGAATGAAAAAAAGACCGGTGCCTATTCACGAAACAGGCTATATCTGCGCCTCTCTGGCTATGGTCAGCGGCTTTTTGGAGACCTATACTTATTTATTAAAGGGTGGTGTGTTTGCCAATGCCCAAACCGGCAACTTTGCCCTGCTGGGTATGGCCATCGCCCACGGCGATGTGAAGAAGGTGTTTACCTACCTGATTCCCATGTGCTTTTATGTGATCGGTATTGCCCTGACGGTGACGATGCCCCGCCTGCTGGATGAGAATAAGCTGCTGCGGTGGGATACAGTGTTTGTGGCGCTGGAGATCGGCCTGCTGTTTGTGGTGGGCTGCCTGCCAAAGTCGGTGCCCTTTACCGTGTCCACCGTAACGGTGGCCTTTATCTGCGCCATGCAGTACAATACGTTTAAGCGCACCAACAATATGGCGTTTTCCTCCACCTTTTGTACCAACAATCTGCGCCAGCTGGCGCTGCATTTTCTGGATTATCTGCGCACCAAGGAGCGCCGGAGCCTAAAGAACAGCCTTACCTATATGTTGATCAACGGATCCTTTTTGCTGGGGGCAGTGATCGGTACCCTGTGCGCCCGCTGGCTGGGCGATCGGGCAGTGTGGGTGTGCTGCGGCGTTCTGGTGCCGGTGTTGCTGTCGTTGATCTTTGGCAAGCGGGAGGTAGAGAGCGAACTGCTGGCCGAGGAGAAACAGGAGATGGCCGTGGAAGAACGCGCCTTGGAAGAAGAGCAGCGGGAATTGCAGGGCGAGAATAAGGGATCGTAAGCAGACGGAGGGTATCCGCTCCTACGGTTATATACATTAGGACAACTTAAAAAGAGCACCCAACCGGGTGCTCTTTTTTTATATATAATAGGTATGCTTGTCCCGCATTTGGCGGGTCGAAGGGTGTCGGCGGGGGCGGCAAGGTCAAAATGCCGGTGTCGGGCAGCAAAATAACGGATTTTTGGCTTAAAATCGAGCAAAATGCGGGGTACGAGATATTGTGCATCGTGGACAAAATATGACAGAATATTACCATATTTTGGGAAAAATATGAAATTTGGAAACAAAAAGGTTACAAATTGCAATCTTTGGAAGCCGGATTTCTACCAAACCTACAAAATTTTGCTTTCACGCGGTAAAGCGTGTAAACGAAAGACCACAAGATATTGATTCGTGCGGCGGCATTTTTGTTTTATATCAAACTGGATTTGTGCAACTTCAACAAAAACATCCGGTTTGAAAAGTTGACTTCTTAGTGATTTGTGATATAATCGTCTGCGTCTTAGGGAAATACTAACGGAAAAGGCAGAATAAATTGCTTCTGCTCTTGTGGTGGCTCCCCGCAAAAGAGCCCCTCAATAAAAAACGGCAAGCCTGTTTTCTATTTTCCAAAACAAAAGGAGATTCAGATGATTTATCGATCCAAATCCGGTGGCGTAAAACGCTGGGCAAAGATGCTCACCACAGCTGTGCTGGCCTTTGTGCTGGCCATCGTTGTGTTCGCCTCCACTGCATTCGCTGGCCTGCTCAACGAATATAATGTGGATATTGTGGTAGATGGCGTGACCACCACCGTGACCACCAGAGAAGAGAAACCAACCGAGATCCTGACCAATGCAAACATTACGCTGGAGAGCACCGACAAGCTGGACCTTTCAGGCTTTGAAGCCGGCAAGGGCGGCAAGATCGTGCTGGACCGGCAGCATACTGTCAATGTGGAAGTGAACCGCACCATCACCGCCTATGCCGTGTATGCGGATACCGTAGGCGACGCCTTGACCGAGGCGGGTCTGGCGCTGCACAGCGCAGACAAGGTGAATTACGACCTGACCGATCCGGTAACGGACGGTATGGTTATCCGGGTAAATACTGCCTTTACCGTCACCCTGACGGCAGACGGCAAGACCCAGAGCTTTGCCATGGTGGAGGGCACCGTGGGCGACCTGCTGGACCTGGCTAAGGTGCAGCTGGGTACGGATGATTATACAGAACCTTCTGCCGCAACATCCCTTAAGGCAGGCTTGAAGATTCATGTGTACCGGGTCAGCTACAAGACCGTCACCGAGACGGAGACCCTGTCCTATAAGACGGAGACCAAGACCGACAGCAGGCTCACCGTAGGCAAGACCAAGGTGGAGCAGCAGGGCAAGAACGGCTCCGCAGATGTGACCTATAAAGTGAAGCAGGTTAACGGCAAAGAAAAGGCCCGCACGGAAGAGAAGCGGGTGGTTACCAAAAAGCCGGTGAAGAAGATTGTGCGCACCGGTACTAAAGCCGCCGGCGTAAAGGCAAACGGCGTAAAGTCCAGAGGCGGTTATTCCGTGGGCCAGAGCATCAGCGGTCGGTACACCCATTACTGCGCCTGCGCGGTATGCAACGGCAACTCCCGCGGCATCACCACCAGTGGCCGCCGCATTTATAACGGTATGTCCGATCCCCATTATGTGGCCTGCAACTGGCTGCCCCTGGGCTCCGTGATCTCTGTGAACGGCACCAACTACACCGTAGTGGACCGTGGCGGCAGCGGGCTGTCCAGCCAGGGCAGAATTGATATTTTCACCCCGGAGGGGCACGCAGCCTGCTATCGCTACGGCACCGGCAGCTGCTCCATTAAGATCGTTCGTCTGGGTTGGTAAGTTGGTAAAAAAGAACCCCATCGGTATTGCACCGGTGGGGTTTTCTCTTTTGTAGGGTTGGAGGTTGTTTAATCTCTCCACCACCTGCGGTGGTCCCCCCCACCATACCGGTGTCCGTCCCCTTTGTCGCTGCGCCACATCTCCCCACACCGTGGGGAGTCACCCTTTACAAGGGAGGCATATCGGTTACATCTTCTTAGGCTCCCTTGCAAAGGGAACTGGCGCGCTTGCGCGACTGAGGGATTGCGCCGGAGACGATGGGAAGAACGATCAAAAAAAAGCCGCCGTACCCATAGACGGGTGTCCGTAAAACAGTTGATCCTCCGTATGGCTTAGACCATGCGGAGGATTTGTTTATGTCTAATCTTCAAACTTGCTGGCGGCAAACGGTTTGTCAAAACCGTTTGCGGACGGCAAGTCCACAAGGGATAGCCGCTTTAGCGTCGCAAGGGAGTGTAGCTACATTGACGGAACAAAGTGACGCAACCTTCTCGGTCGGGCAGTTTTCTTCTGCTGACTGAGAATGAAGCTCCGCAGGACGCACATACTCCCGATAGGAGAGTATAGAAGTGCGCCCTTTAGTTCCTAAAGGGATTTGCTCCGGCTTAACTTCTCGACAAACTGGAATTTTCAAATTAGTCTTTGCAAATCACCTTTGACTCGCTGCCATCAACTATAATTGCCTGTTTGTTGTTAATGGGGTATAGATTCAAATCCGAAAACTCAGTCATTATTTTCTCAGTAACTTTCTTAAATGGTGCTGTAAGATAATGCGGAAGAACATAGAAATCAATCA
>ERZ791905.2499-NODE-2499-length-10105-cov-2.181294_pt1 | contig 10105 bp, 9 predicted proteins | sample MGYA00510147_ERZ791905 | MGnify/ENA primary metagenome ERZ791905 (study PRJEB30046, sample SAMN00792084) | human gut metagenome | study: EMG produced TPA metagenomics assembly of the A metagenome-wide association study of gut microbiota in type 2...
TGTCTATCTTTTCCTTTACCGTTATGCTTTTTTGTTATATAATAATAACGTTAATTATAATTAAATTTAGGAGGCTGTTTAATGAGTTTAGCAGTTGATACAACCAAACGCAGTAAAAAATATGTTATTACTTACACTGTAGTAGGCATAGCATGCTTTGTTATGTTTATTGTATCTATTTTACGTTATGTATACCTTAATGTGCTGGAACCAGTGCCAATTTTCTTTTATGCAATGCTGGTATGGATTTTGCTCCTGCGCTGCAAACCTACTTACGATATCAGCGTGGAACGCAAATATTTAAGAATAGTTAAGCACACTATCTGGGGCAAAACCAAGGTTTACGAAATCCCATACCGTGAAATAGCTGCTATTTTCAGCTATCAGCCAAAGCTGATGCGCACCGTAAAATTCCGTTATTCTTACAGATTAAATTCCGCACTTGATGCGCGTACTTTATGGACTTTGGCATGGCGCAGAAGATTTGATGACGGCAGCGAAGCCAACGTACGTATTTATTTTAAAGCGTCCAAGCAGGTTATGGATGCACTGGCTGAGAAAATGCCGAACCGTGTTAACGTGCCTGAAGAACTGGCAGATTTTAACATGCTTGTTAAAGAAGGCGTAATTGTAAATAACGAAAGAAAACTGAGAGAAGCAGAAGCTGAAATTTTGGATAAAAGCGTAGAACAGCTTGATGCCGAAGAAAAAATTGCCAAGGAAATGGTTGCCGAACAGGAAGCTAAAGAAGACGCAGCTAAATCTAAAAAGCAGGATAAGAAATAAAGAGGTGTAGGATTATGTATTGCAGATATTGTGGACAGCAGCTGCCGGACGATTCTGCATTTTGCAGCAAGTGCGGCAAAAAAGTGCAGCATGAGGGCAACCAAGCTGCCGAACCTGTAAAACAGGCTGCACCACCGGCTGAAAAGGTTGAACATTGCCGCCTCGAACTTGTTGAAATAGACAGCCCATGGTCGCTTTTCGGCAACACCCGCAACAAATTTCAGGCTGTTACTGATGACGGACAGGTAATTTATCAATCCGAAAAGTTTAAAGTAAGCGGCTTTAGCTATGACGGGCCGGAAGAAGTAAGCAAAAAATACCGTGACCTTGTTGAAAAAGCTGTTTTAACCCTGGCTGTAGACGGCTGGAAAAAACTGCCCGGCTGCCGCCGCAGATGGTTTGAACTTGATTTTGAAAGAAAGATTAAAATTAAATATGCTTTAATGAATTATACTGCCTGTTTAATCAGCAGGCAGTTTTTTATTTTATTTGTGAATTTTTTTACAGATATTTTTTTGTCTATACACATATACGGAAAAATTTGATATAATTAATTGGAATGTTTATAAGTACGGGCCTGTTGGCGTTTACTGTTACTTGTAAGATGTTTTGAAAGGGTGATTAATTTTTGAGCCAGCAGATGAAGCTTTTACCGGCGGATGACAGACCCAGAGAAAAGCTGATAGAACATGGCCCGGATATATTGAGTAATTCGGAATTATTGGCAATTTTAATCAGAACAGGCACGCCGCAGCGTTCGGCACTGGATATAGCAAGGGAACTGACCGACGATGACGGTTTTTACAGCAATATCGCCAAAGCGCGCAGTGTGGCTGATTTATCAAAAATAAAAGGGCTTGGCCCGGCAAAAGCCGCAACGATACTGGCCGCAGTAGAGTTAGGCCGGCGCGTGGCCGGGGCACAGCCGCAGAAGAAAATAAGGTTTTCTTCGCCTGAGGCGTGCGTTAACTTTTTAATGCCGCGCCTGCGCTATGAAGGAAATGAAAAATTTGTGGTAATGCTGCTGGACAGTAAAAACCAGCTGATAAAAATGCAGCAGGTTTCCGAAGGGTCGCTTAATGCTTCGGTGGTGCATCCGCGCGAGGTATTTGCCCCGGCTGTTCTGCACAGGGCAGCGTGCGTTCTGGCGGCACATAACCATCCTTCCGGCGATCCGGCGCCAAGCCGTGAGGACAGGCGCTTGACTTCTGCATTGAAGGAAACAGGTATTGTGATGGGCATACCGCTTTTAGACCATATTATTATTGGCGACGGCAGGTATTTCAGTTTTAGAGAAAATGGTTATCTTGATGAATGAGGTGTAAGCAATGTTTGGTTTTTTTAATAAATTTTCGCATGATATGGGTATTGACCTTGGCACAGCCAATACGCTGGTGCATGTAAAAGGCAAGGGCATTATTATCCGTGAGCCTTCGGTAGTTGCCGTTGACAAAGCCAACAACGAAGTGCTGGCAATAGGCGCGGAGGCAAAGCAGATGATTGGCCGTACTCCGGGGCATATTATTGCCATCCGTCCGATGAAAGACGGCGTTATTGCAGATTTTGACATTACGCAGTCGATGCTGAAATTTTTTATCAAAAAGGCAATCGGCAAAAATTCGCTTGTGCGCCCGCGTATCGTTGTAGGCGTGCCTTCCGGCGTTACCGAAGTTGAAAAACGCGCGGTAATTGACGCTACGGTGCAGGCCGGTGCGCGCGAAGCATATCTGATTGAAGAACCTATGGCTGCGGCTATCGGTGCAGGTCTGCCCGTACAGGAAGCTACCGGCAGCATGGTTGTCGATATCGGTGGCGGTACTTGCGAAGTTGCCGTTATTTCCCTTGGCGGCATTGTTGTAAGTAAATCCATCCGTACTGGCGGCGATGCTATGGACGATGCTATTGTGCGTTATATACGCAAAACTTTCAGCCTGCTTATTGGCGAGCGTACGGCTGAAGAAGTAAAAATTAATATCGGCACGGCTATGCCGCTGGAAAATCCGGAAGAAATGGATATTCGCGGACGCGACCTTGTAAGCGGCCTGCCGAAAAACATTACCATTAATTCCAATCAGGTTTGTGAAGCACTTAACGAACCTGTTACCAATATTCTTGATGCTGTAAGGAACACTCTGGAACGTACTCCGCCTGAACTTGCGGCAGATATTATGGACAGAGGCGTTGTTATGACGGGCGGTTCTTCGCTTTTGCGCAACCTTGACCGCATTATGAGCAGGGATACCGGCATGCCGGTATATGTTTCGGATGACGCCCTGAGCTGCGTTGCTTTGGGTACCGGCCTTGCAGTAGAAAATGTTGACGTTTACAAGAAAGGCTTTATGGCCTCCAATAGTACGAACTGAAGGAATGAAGCGTGAATAAGAAGTATTTAAGCCTTGGGCTGGCAGCGGCGGTGCTTGTGGCTTTGTTTGCCATGGCGCTGCACGACCCGCTGAGGTTTCCTGTAATAAACAGGGTGGTAACTGCTGTTATTACGCCTTTTGCGGCGGCAAGTTCTGCCGTTGGCGGCTGGGTTGATGATACCGGCGAGGCTATGACGACTGTTAAAACCTTGCAGCAGCAGAACGAAAGTTTACAAAGCGAAATTAACGAACTGCGTTACGCCAACCTTGCCATGGCAGAAATTTATGCAGAAAATCAGCGCCTGCGTGAAATGCTGAATTATAAAAATGCGCATCCGGAACAGAGGCTTGTTGTTTCTAAAGTTTTGGGGCGTACGCCCGGCGAGTTAAGCGACAGCCTGTATATTGACAAAGGCACGGATGACGGCGTGCAGCAGGACATGGCGGTAGTAACCGTTAACGGGTTGGTAGGGCTGGTGGATGAAGCATATCCTTCGTCGGCACGTGTAACTTTGGTTACAAGCACTCGCTGTAATGTAGGCGCGCGTATTCTGCGTGCAAATTCGCGTGCGGTAGGCATTGTTACAGGCCGCGGCGGCAATAATGTACCGCTTTTAATGGAGCATTTGCAGCGTGAGGCTGATGTATTACCCGGCGACGTTGTTGTAACAAGCGGTTACAGTCAGAACCATCCGGCCGGTATTGTAATAGGTACGGTAAAAGAAAGCAGCCTTGATGCGGCAGGCCTTTTGCGCAATGCAACCGTTGAGCCTGCGGCAGTAAGGGAAGGGCTGGAAGAAGTTTTTGTAGTAGTATGGCATCAGCAGGACGGTAATGTAAAATGAGGAAACTGCTGTTCTTTGTTGTTTATTTGATATTTTTTGGCATTCAGGTAACAGTGCCGCAGCCTGCATGGCTGAAATTTGACCTGGTGCTGCTGTTTGTTTACGCAATGGCAATGCTGTACGGCCCGCAAACAGGGGCGCTTACAGGTGCCGCAGCCGGGTTAATGTATGATTTTCTGAGCGGAGCGGTGTTTGGCTTTCATACAATAACGCGCTGTATGGTAGGCTTTGTTGCCGGGTTTATTAAAGGGCAGGTGTTTAAAGAACATTTTGCTTACCATATTGTGGCAGCATTGGTAATAACAGCAGGCATACGCATGCTGTTTTTCTTTGTGGCGCTGTTTTTAACGCCTGCGGCAGATTTAACCTTTGTGGGCGGGTATTTGCAGCAGTCGCTTGCATATTGCCTGGGAAATATTTTATTTGTAGTTCCCGTTTATAAATTATGTTATTTTATCAGCCATTGGCATAAAGATGAGTAGGTTTGTTTTAAAGGAGTTTAGGCAATGCTGAACAAAAGATATGCTAACAGATTACAGGCGATGCTTGTTGCCGCTATCTGCATATTGCTGGTATTGCTGGGGCGTATGGCGTATATGCAGCTGTGGCGCGGCGATTTTTACGGCGACCAGGCTGACGGCAACCGTTTGCGCAGAACAAAGGTTGTGGCTCCGCGCGGAATTTTTTATGACCGTGACGGTGAAGAACTGGTTAATAACCTGCCTGGCTATGTAGTTGCCCTGCGCAGGCAGAACAGCCCTTATGATGCGGAAATTCTGAACCTGCTTTCTGAAATAATTGAAATGCCTGTGGCAGAAATGCAGAAGAAAATAGAAGCCAACAGCGACAGTTATGAACCGACGCGTTTAAAAACAAATATTACTCCGGAAATGCTTACCAAACTGGAAGAAAAAAAGAACGAGCTGCTCGGCGTAATGATTGAAATTCAGCCGGTGCGCAACTATTTATATAAAGAGCTTGCGGTGCATGCCATTGGTTACGTTGGCGAAGTAAGCAATTACGATATTACCGAAGGCTCTTACAAAAATATGCCGGTAGGCAGCGTGGTTGGCAAGTTTGGGCTGGAAAAAACTTATGACCGTTATGTGCGCGGCCAGGACGGTAGTTATGACGAAGAAGTTGACGTTGGAGGCAATGTAGTTAAGCAGCTTGGGCAGATAGACCCTGTGCCCGGCAAAAGCCTTAAACTTACAATAGACAAAGATTTGCAGCTGTGCATGGAAAAAGCCGTGGATGAGCATCTGGCTTATCTGCGTTCTTCCGGGCTGGCACCGGAGGCAAGGGCAGCGGCAATTATTGCTATCGACCCTAAAACAGGCGCTGTGCGTGCCATGGTAAGCCGCCCTGCTTTCGACCCGAACCTTTTTGTGCACGGTATCAGTGAAAAAGACTGGAATATCATTAATAATGACCCTAACTATCCTATGGGCAATAAAGTTATCGGCGGTGAATACCCGCCGGGTTCGCCGTTTAAAATTGTTACCGGCTCTGCAGCGCTGGAGCTTGGCAAGGTAACGCCTGAAGAAAAGATTTTTGACAGCGGCAAGCACTGGCTTGTGCCTATGGGCAACGCCGGCGGCGAAGCACTGGGGTGGATTGATTTTCATGAAGCGCTGCGTAAATCGGATAACGTTTACTTTTATGAAATGGGCAACCGCCTTGGCATAAACAATATTGTGGAATTTGCCAAAAAGTTCGGGCTTGGTTCGCCGACAGGCATAGAGCTTGAAGGAGAACTTTCCGGGCTTTTGCCGACGCCGGAAAACAAAAAGAAAATCTTCCCCGGCGAAAGCTGGATGCTTGGCGATACCTTTAATGCTTCTATCGGGCAGGGCATAGATTTGGCAACGCCGATACAGCTGGCTATGCTGATGAGCTGCGTGGCGGCAGACGGCGTTTACCATCCGCCGTATCTGGTAGAAAGCCTGCTTAATAATGACGGCAGCGTATACCAGATGGCAGAACATGCTCCGGCAAGAAATATCGGCATATCCATGCATACGCTGAGGCTTATCCAAAACGCATTGGAAGGCGTAGCTGAAGAAGGCGGTACGGCATCGTATTTTGCCAGCCTGCCAAAGCAAATTGCAGCTAAAACAGGCACGGCAGAAAATCCGCACGGGCGCGACCATGGCCTTTTTGTTGCCTACGGACCGGCAGAAAACCCGGAACTTGTTGTAGCCTGCATTGTAGAGCAGGGCGGTTTTGGTACTTCGGCCGCAGGCCCTATTGTATATAAAGTTTTTGAAGAATGGTTCAGGCAGGAGGGTTTTATAACCGGTACCCCTGCCGCTAAATGACGGAGGCAGTAAATGCAGAGATATTTGCGTAACATAGACTGGTGGCTGGTAGGCGCGGTGTGCGCGCTTGTTGGCATCGGGCTGATGCTGATTGCCAGCGCTACGCATTCGTATGCCGTTGCCAGGGGAGAAGCGTGGTTTGTAGAACGCCAGGGCATATTTTTTGGCATTAACGTGCTGCTGGTGATTTTTTGCCTTCGCTTTGATTACCGTCTTTTGCAGCAGATAGCAAAGCCTTTGTATATTTTTAACCTGGTGCTGCTTTTGGCGGTAATGTTTGTGGGGCATTCGGCGTTGGGCGCACAAAGGTGGATTCAGATAGGGCCGGTTACAATACAGCCTTCGGAATTTGCCAAGGCGATAATTATTATCTGCCTGGCGGCGTTTTTGGCAAAAAGGGCAGAGCTTTATACTGATTTTACAGATTATCTGCCTGCTGTTGCCTATGTGTTTGTGCCGTTTGTGCTGGTAATGCGCCAGCCGGATTTAGGCACTTCGCTGGTTTTTGCCGTTATAACACTGGGCATGCTTATTATAAGCGGCTTTAAAATGCGCTGGCTGGCAATGTTAAGCGGCGCTTTCGTGGTGCTTTTGCCTGCCTTCTGGATGATTTTAAAGGAATACCAGAAAAACCGTATCCGCGTGTTTTTAGACCCGGAGCTTGACCCCTTCGGTGCAGGATACCATGTAATACAATCAAAAATCGCCATTGGCAGCGGGCTGTTAACCGGCAAAGGCTGGTTTTCCGGCACGCAGAGCCAGCTGAACTTTTTGCCGGAAAACCATACGGACTTTGTATTTGCCGTTGCCGGCGAAGAATTCGGGTTTATCGGCGTGTGCGTAATATTATTTTTATACGGCATTATTATCTGGCGCGGGCTTACCATTGCCCTTAATGCCGAAGATGACTTCGGAACATTGCTGGCAGTGGGCATAACTTTTATGTTTACTTTCCATATGTTTGTAAACATTGGCATGACGGCCGGCATAATGCCTGTAACCGGCATACCGCTGCCGTTTTTAAGCTACGGCGTAAGCTCGCTTACCACTAATATGTTTTTGGTGGGGCTTTTGCTTAACATACGCCTGCGCAAGCAGCAGCTGCAATTTTGAGGAGGAAGAACGTGAACAAAGAACTGACGATAGATATTTTAAGCAGTGTTGCCAAACCTGCACGCTATACAGGCGATGAGTTCGGCAGCATTGTAAAAACGCCGGAAGAAACCGAAGTAAGCATTGCACTGGCGTTTCCGGATGTGTACGAAATTGGCATGAGTTATTTGGGCTTTAAAATTTTGTACCATATTGTAAATAAAGAGCGCGGGCTGGCAGCAGAACGCGTATGTGCGCCGTGGACCGATATGGAAGCAAAAATGCGCGAACACGGCATACCTTTGCGCAGCCTGGAAACCAATAAAGTGCTGAAGGATTTTGACTTTGTTGGTTTTACCCTGCAGTATGAACTTTCGTACAGCAATATTTTAAACATGCTCGATTTGGGGCAGGTGCCTGTTTTAGCGGCAGAACGCGGCGAAGCCGACCCGTTTGTTGTTGTTGGCGGGCCGTGTGTATATAACCCGGAGCCTTTGGCGGATGTATTTGACCTGGCCGTTATCGGCGAAGGCGAAGAAGTTTTGGTTGAACTTTTAAACGCTTACCGCGAATGGAAGAAGCAAGGCCGCTCTGGCGGACGCAGAGGCTTTTTAGAGCGTGCCGTAAAGATTAAAGGAATTTATGTACCAAGTTTTTATAAAACCGAATACAACGAAGATAACACCGTAAAAGCAGTGGTGCCTATTTATGAAGGTGCGCCTGCCGTTATTGAAAAACGCGTTATAAAAGATTTGAACGATGTCGATTTCCCGACAGCGCCGGTAGTGCCTTTTGGCGAAATTGTACACGACCGCATTATGCTTGAAGTATTCCGCGGTTGTACACGCGGCTGCCGTTTTTGCCATGCCGGTATGGTATACCGCCCCGTGCGTGAACGCCATCCGGAAGTTTTAAAGGCGTTGGCGCGCAAACTGGTAGATAACACCGGTTATAACGAAATTTCGCTGGTATCGTTAAGCACGGCCGATTATACCTGCCTTGCGCCGATGATTCACGACATGATTGCCGAATTTAAAGACGAACGCGTAAGTGTTTCGCTGCCGTCGCTGCGTATCGACAGCTTTTCGGTAGACCTGGCCAAAGAAGTGCAGGCAGTGCGTAAAAGCGGCCTTACCTTTGCACCGGAAGCAGGCAGCCAGCGTATGCGTGATGTTATTAATAAAGGCGTAACCGAAGAAGATTTAATGAACGCCGTCAGCGCGGCATTTAAATCGGGCTGGAGCAGCGTAAAACTGTATTTTATGATTGGCCTGCCCGGTGAAACCGATGAGGACGTACTTGCTATTGCCGATTTGGCGAAGAAGGTGCAGTATAAATACCGCGAAATTACAGGCAAAGGCGGCTGCAAAGTTACCGTAAGCGCCAGCAGCTTCGTGCCAAAACCGTATACGCCGTTTCAGTGGAGCGCGCAGAACAGCATGGACGAACTGCGCCGCAAACAGTATTTGTTAAAAGACGCCTTAAAGGTAAAAAATATTACTTTCCAGTATCACGACCCGGAAACCAGCATTATGGAAGCCGTTTTTGCGCGCGGCGACAGACGCCTTGGCAAAGCATTATATCTTGCATGGCAGCGCGGAGCCAAATTTGACGGCTGGAGCGAACAGTTTGATTATGAACGCTGGCTGCAAGCCTTGCAGGACTGCGGGCTTGATAAAGAATTTTACATTGCCCGCGAGCGCGGCGAAAAAGAAGTATTTCCGTGGGAACATATTCAGCCTGCGGTATCGCGCGCCTTTTTGCGCAATGAATATAAAAAAGCACAGCGCGGCGAACTGACGCACGACTGCCGCCGCGGCAGCTGCACCGGCTGCGGTGTTTGCCAAAAACTTGGCGTACAAGTTAAAGTGGAAGGTTAATAAAATGAAACTGAGATTAAAAATAACCAAAGATAAAAGCATAAGGTTTATATCCCATCTTGAATACGTGCGTACTATCGAACGCGCTATCCGCAGGGCAAAACTGCCTGCCGCTTACAGCGAAGGCTTTAACCCGCATTTAAAATTCTCGCTGGCATCGGCACTTGGCGTTGGCGTGGTTAGTTATGCCGAATTTTGCGAAATTGAACTGGCCGAACCTATGACGACAGAAGAAGCCGCAGAAAAAATGCAAAAAGCACTGCCGCGTGGAATCCGCATTTTGGCGGCAGATGTAACTAACGCACCGGCACTGATGGCGGAAGCGGGCGGCGCAGATTACCGTGTAACCCTGCCGTATGACAAGCCGGTTGACGAAGCTGTGGCGGCGTTTAACGAAGCTGAAAGCATAATTTATGCCAAAGCGGCGCCCAAAGCTAAAACAAAAGTAAAAGAAATTGACGTTAAGTTTTTTATACCGCATATTACGGCTCAAAACAGCGGCGGAGAACTGGTGCTTACTTTCAGCTGCCGCATAACGCCAAACGGCAGCATGAAAGCAGTTGATTTAATAAACACCTTAAACCAGCAGTATAATTTAAACCTGCCTGCCGAAAAAGCCGATATAGAACGCCTTGATTTATATAAGTACGATGCTTTTGGCAACAAACTGCCAATGCTCGGCAAAGACATGGTTGTGTTTGGACAGGCATAACGGCAATATAAAAAAGCCCGGCTGCAAGCCGGGTTATTTTTTTGCAGATTTTTAAATATTTATTGCTTATTACAATATTTAAAAGTTATAATAATTATAGCAGTAA
>ERZ791905.2504-NODE-2504-length-10089-cov-6.906817_pt1 | contig 10089 bp, 8 predicted proteins | sample MGYA00510147_ERZ791905 | MGnify/ENA primary metagenome ERZ791905 (study PRJEB30046, sample SAMN00792084) | human gut metagenome | study: EMG produced TPA metagenomics assembly of the A metagenome-wide association study of gut microbiota in type 2...
GCGCAGCAGCACCACCACTGCGCCCACGGCCAGCACAGCCGCTGGGAGGATGAGGACGAACACCAGACCCAGCACAGCGGCGGTGTGGCCCGAGATGGTGATGGGCGCAGCTTCCAGCGCCTTGGACTCCACGAGGGTGGTCCCCTCCTGCCCGGCCAGAGAGGCAGCGCAGCCCTGCAGGAAGGTCACGTTGCCGGGAACAGTCTGATAGACGGCCTCGTTGTCCATGTTGCCGCAGTTGACCCAGATGACCTCTGCGCCGGTGCTGTTATTGGAAGCATAGGCTGCCAGTGCAAAGGGGCCGTCGGGGTCGCCGTCTTCCTGCTCGGCGGTGGTCATCTCATAGCCCGCCGCCTTGCTGTAGGAGCTCTCGGTACTGACCAGCAGGGCTTCCGAGGCGATGCCCTCCGTTTCAGTGATGGTGATGCCCTGCGCCATCTGCAGCAGGACGCGGCGGCTGGTGTCGATTCCGTCCAGCGTGCCGCTTTCGGTGTCGGTGGCGTAATCCGGCAGCAGATAGTAGGGGTAACCGTTCAGGTAATGGCCGCTGTCCCCTTCCACCACAAGGCCGGTCGTGCGGGTCAGTCCAAACTCGGCCATCAGGGCGTCAAGATTCGGGGTGGAGTAATAGCTATCGGTGGTGAGCATCAGATGTCCGCCATTTTTCAGGTAGGCGCGCAGGGCCGACATCTCATCCACGAGGCCGCCCGCCGATGCAACATCCTGCTGCGGGTCATTGATGATGAGCAGGTCGCAGTCGTCCGGGATGGTGTCCGTCAGCAGGTCGAGGGGGCTGACGGAGAGGTTCTGGCCTTCCAGCGCATCGGTCAGGGTGTCGGTGAGGCGCTGTTCGCCGTGGTTCGTCGTGTAGTAGGCGTGGAGCTCTTCGCCGCTGGTGATGCGGTAGATGGCAGCGGTGAGCTTATTTTCGCCGCCAAAGGTCACACTGTAGCTGCCGGTGGTGTAGTAGTCGGAGTAGTCATAATCGTAGAGGTCGGACGCCGCCAGCACGGCGCTCTTCTCCCCCGAGACGAGGATGAGACTGCCGTTCTCAGCCGACTGCACACCGTACTGGGCGGCGAAGGTCGGGTAGACGGCGGGGTCTTTCGTCTCCCACTTGATGTGGCCGCTCTCGGAGGCGTAGCGGTCCAGCAGCTTTGTGATGATGGCGTCCTCGCTGCCCGTCTCGGCCAGATAGTAGATGGTGACATCCTGCGTCAGGGCGTGGGCGATGTCCTTGGAGCTGTCGCTGAGGGTGTAGAGCCCGGCCTCCGAGAGGTCGAACTCGGTGTACTTCGTCGGAACGGCCCGGACGATGAGGTTGAGCAGGACGGCCAGCACGACCACCAGCACCGTGACCGCCGAGGCATAGATGCCGCTGCCTATCCGCAGACGTTCCAGCGAGCCTGCGCTTTTTTTCTCAAATTTCTTCATAGTCTGCCCCCCTCTCAGTTCCAGCGGCGCTTCTCGATGCCCTGCGCCGTAAAGAAGAGGAAGAGCACCGTCACCGTCAGATAATAAACCAGCGTCGGGATGGAAAAGCTGTTGTTGACGAACTCCTCAAAGGGCGCAAACAGGCAGAGGGCGCTCAAGACAGCACTGAACGCTTCGGTGAGCCATGCGCTGCGCAGCAGGAATAGAGCGCTCAGCCCGGCACAGAGGGCCGCAAAGCAGAAGCAGCCCAGCGTGAAGCTCCGGGTGCGCAGGCCCACCGCAAGGGAGGCTCCCGCCGACAGAGCCGTAAAGACCACCAGTGCCACGGCGCTCCCGGCGTTGAACATACTGCGGAGGCTGGGCATCATATAGGCCAGCAGCAGGGCCGAAAAGCCCATGACTGCCGCGATGATCTGGTTCTCCGTGAGGCCGGAGCAGAACTCGCAGACGGCAATGGCCGCACAGCCCAGCAGGAAATAGCACAGCAGCGCGGCGAAATTTGCCCCGCAGGCCGAGGCCGTGCCGCCCAGCAGCCAGAGCACGACGATCATGATGCCGTCGGCCAGACAGGGCAGCGCGAACACGGTGCAGAGGGCCAGATACTTGCCCACCACGATGCCCCACACGGACACCGGGCTGGTGAGAAGGAGCTGGTCGGTGCGGGCGCGGCGCTCTTCGGCCAGCGAGCGCATGGCCAGCACCGGAAAATAGAGCAGCAGCATGAAGATCGTTCGGTAGAGCGTATAGTAGCCAAAATCCGTCAGGCCGTAACCGAGGTTCAGGGCCAGAAAATAGATGCCGGAAGCCGCCAGCAGAAAGGCCGTGAGCAGATAGCCCATCATGCCGTGAAAAAAGCTGCGCAGCTCCCGCTTGTAGATGGCAAGCATCGAATCAGTCCTCCTTTTTATCCGAAGTCTCTTCCGGAGCCGTCAGCTCAAGGAAGAGCTCTTCCAAATCGCGCTCTTCGGCGGCAAGGTCCACGACAGCGGCCAGATGCCCCTGCGACAGGATGAGCGCCTTGTCGCAGACGGCCTTCACTTCACTGAGGATGTGGCTGGACAGGATGACCGTGTGGGTGCGGCCCAGCTCCCGGATGAGGCGGCGCAGCTCGATGACCTGCGCCGGGTCGAGACCCACGGTGGGTTCGTCCAGAATGATGAGCTGCGGGCTGCCCAGCAGCGCCTGTGCAATGCCCACCCGCTGACGGTAGCCCTTGGACAGGCTGCGGATAACCCGGGGCAGCACTTCTTCCAGCCCGGTACGGCGGGCAGCGGCCAGCACCTGCTGTTTGCGCTGCGCGTGCTTTACCCCCTTGAGCTCTGCCACAAAGTCCAGATACTCCTGCACGGTCATTTCCGGGTAGAGCGGCGGCTGCTCCGGCAGGTAGCCCACACAGGCTTTGGCCTGCTGTGCCTGCTCCGGCAGACGGAATCCGGCTACCTTCACCTCGCCCTCAGTGGGGGCAAGATAGCCGGTAAGGATATTCATAATGGTGGATTTGCCCGCGCCGTTGGGGCCAAGCAGGCCGTAGATCTGGCCGTCCGGCACCGTAAACGAGAGATCCTGCACGGCAGGGCGGCTGCCGTAGGACTTGCTCAGGTGAGAAACTTCGATCACAGCAAACTCTCCTTTGTTTCAGAAGCTGTTTTGCGGAAAGCGGCGTAGAGCCAGCGCTTTCCGGTTTGGAACTGCTATATTTTAGATGGAAAATGTGTTTAAATTAAGACAATCCTGTGTGGGAAAACGAAATATTTGCCCGCGAAAAACGCAAAAATGCCGCCTCCCGAAGGAAGCGGCATGAGATAGCCTATAATTACTTACGGCCGAAACGCTTGTTGAAGCGCTCAACACGTCCGCCGGTGTCAACCAGCTTCTGCTTGCCAGTGTAGAAAGGATGGCACTTGGAGCAAACTTCGACGTGGATCTCGGGCTTGGTGGAACGAGTCTTGATGACGTTGCCGCATGCGCAGGTGATGGTGCAGTCAACGTAGTTCGGATGGATACCCTGTTTCATTCTTTTCACCTCATTTCTGGTTCTGACTTATTGGGGCCATATTTAATGTATGTGCCCATCACAACCTTCAATATCGGCTACCCCGTCGAGCGGCCTTGGAAACGATTGCCTTACTATTATAGCACGAATCGGCCAGAATGCAAGAGGGAAATTTAAGTTTTTTACAGCTTTTGCAGTGTCCAGCCCTTTTGTGCCGCCAGCTGCTCCAGTTCCCGGTAAGAAAGCCGTAGCTGCGCAATGTTGAAGCCCGGCAGCTCTGCAAGGCAGCCGCCATCCTGTGCCCGGTGCAGCAGCTTGCGCACCGGTAGCTCCTGTTCGCCGTCCAGCGTATCCAGCCCGGTCACATATTCTCCGCACCGAGGCAGCGGCTGCTGCCAGTCGATGGTTTTGCAGACCCTTGCAAGCGTAAGATGATTGCAGGTCACCGTCTGCCGGAATTCCAGTTTCATGACGATCTCCCCTTTTGCACCGGAGATTCACAGCTGCGCCCGGCGCGATACTATGATATAACATTTTGTTTTATATGTCAATATAACATTTCGTTATGCCTATACTTTACCTTAAATAAAGCCTTTGAGGTAAACGCCATGTATCAACGTATCCGGGATCTGCGGGAGGATCGTGATCTGCTGCAAAAGGATGTTGCGGCGTATCTGAAGTGTACACAGGTCTGCTACTCCAATTACGAAACCGGCAAGCGGGATATCCCCACCGAGGTGCTGATCCAGCTTGCCCATTTCTACCGCACCAGTACCGATTATATCCTTGGCTTGACGGACAACAGCGCCCCACCCATTCCCCGCAAGGCATAAAGAAAAAGCCCAGAACCATTCGGATCAACGAACGATTCTGGACTTTTACATGCCGCCGACGGGGGTCGAACCCGTACTCTGTCTCCAGAAAGGGATTTTAAGTCCCTCGTGTCTGCCAATTTCACCACAGCGGCGCAACCCCGGCTTACAAAGCCCTGCTGCCCTCTGGCTTGAGAGGGAGCCGGGAATAACAGGTGTGAGGAAAAATTATTACAACCACACTGCTATACGCAATCTGGTGGTAGTATCATTCTTATCAAAATCAGCGGCTTTTATGATACAATAGTTTCCCTGTTTTGTCAAGAAAAACCGCTTATTCGGTGCTGCTTACACCTTGCCGCCGTGCAGCTCGGCGTACATCCGGGAGCGGCACTCGGCCACTGCGGGGGTCATGTTGACGTAGTGTTTGTGGGGGCACTCAAGACGCAGCTCGCTCTCCCAAGTCTCCTCGGTGAGCTGCTTTGCAATATAGGCCTTCTTCTCCGCAATGGAGGGCAGGTCGATAGCCAGCTCGCCGCCCAGAATATGCGGCACCAGCAGCGGACGCACAGCGGTGGGGGTAAAGGTGATGGTGCGCTCGATGGCATCCGAGTCCAGATTGACCATCGTGACCGGCTTACCGGCCTCGATGACCTCGCCGTCCATGGCAATCAGGTCGCACTGTGCCTGACCGTTTTCGTCGTACAGACGCCAAGGCATCTTCTTGCCCGGGATGATAGCCTTGCTGGCAGAATCGGAGCACTTCATCTTGGGGGTGTAGCTGCCGTCCGGCTTCTTCACGGCCACCAGCTTGTACACACCGCCGAACACGGGGTCGGAGGCAGAGGTGATCAGGTTTTCGCCCACGCCGTAGGAGTCGAAGTGTGCGTGCTCGTACAGCTCCATGTTGGCGATCTTCTTCTCATCCAGACCGTTGGAGGCTACCAGCTTGATATACGGCTTACCGGCGGCATCCAGCGCCTTGCGCAGCCGCTTGGAGCCGCGAGCAAGGTCGCCGGAGTCGATGCGGGCGCTCTTGACGCGGCGGTTGGGGTCGTTGGGATATTTCTCAATAAGGTAATCGTCCAGCTTGATCAGGTTGGGCAGGCCGCTCTCCATAATATTATAGGTATCCAGCAGCAAGCTGACCGAATCCGGGTAGGTATCGGCAAAAGCCTTGAAGGCATCAAATTCGGTGGGGAAAAACTCGATAAAGCTGTGTGCCACGGTGCCCACAGCCTTGACCTCTGCGCCGAACTTCATCTCGGCCAGACAGTTGGCCGTGCCGATGCAGCCGCCCAGCACTGCGGCGTAAGCACCATCGTTTCCGGCGCTCTCGCCCTGTGCGCGGCGGGTGCCGAACTCCATAACGTTGCGGGGGGTGTGGGTGTTCAGACCGGTGACGCGGGTGGCCTTGGTGGCGATCAGGCTATGGAAGTTCATGGTCTGCAGCAGGTAGGTCTCGATGAGGATCGCGCCCACCAGATCGCACTCGATGCGCACCATCTGCACATGGGGGTAGCAGACCGTGCCCTCGGGCAGTGCGTACATATCGCCCTTCCACTTGTAGGTGCGCAGATACTCGCAGAACTCCTCGCTCATGCCCTTGGTGCGCAGCCAGTGGATATCCTGCTCATTGAAGTGATAGTCCAGCAAAAAGCGGGTCAGCTTGCGCTGGCCTGCGCTGATGGAATAGCCCTGATTATCCGGGTTTTTGCGGAAGAACATATCAAACACCAGCGTGGTATTCTTAAAGCCATGCAGGAACAGGCAGTTTGCCATGGTGAATTCGTAAAAATCCACCACCATCGCGGGGTTATCGTAGTCCTCATCGGGGATATAAGGCTCAACCTTGATCTCGTTCATGAATGTTTTCCTCTCTATTTATGCCCGGCGTCAGCTCTTCCCTACTGCGCGCCGCCTGCCGCTTGCCCGGCAGGGGGATCCTCCGTCCTGTCATGACAGAGCGTTTCTATCATGATAGCACGATTCCCCTGCCGGTGCAAGTATTTTCGCGCAAAAAGACCGCTGCACAAACGCTGTGCAGCGGTCTTTGCGTTTATAACAATCGCTTGCTTCAGAACAGGCTTAGCCGTTCATGATGCTGGGGGTGGCGTTCTTCAGCACAACGTCGTGGCTGCCGCCCTCCACGATGGAGGTGGAGGAAACAACGGTCAGCTTGGCCTTCTGCTGCAGCTCGGGGATGGACAGAGCGCCGCAGTTGCACATGGTGCTCTTCACCTTGTACAGGGTGGTCTGCACGCCGTCCGCCAGAGGACCGGCATAAGGCACATAGCTGTCCACGCCCTCCTCAAAGCTCAGCTTGGTGGAGCCGCCCAGATCGTAGCGCTGCCAGTTGCGGGCACGGTTGGAGCCTTCGCCCCAGTACTCCTTCATATACTGGCCGTTGATGCGCACCTTGTTCGTGGGGCTCTCGTCGAAGCGGGCGAAGTAGCGGCCCAGCATGACGAAGTCGGCACCCATGGCCAGCGCCAGGGTGATGTGGTAATCGTGGACGATGCCGCCGTCGGAGCAGATGGGCACATAGATGCCGGTCTCCTTGTAGTACTCGTCACGAGCCTTGGCGACCTCGATGACAGCGGTAGCCTGACCGCGGCCGATGCCCTTGGTCTCACGGGTGATGCAGATGGAGCCGCCGCCGATGCCGATCTTCACAAAGTCTGCACCAGCCTCAGCGAGGAAGCGGAAGCCCTCAGCGTCCACCACATTGCCGGCGCCCACCTTGACGGTGTCGCCGTAGTGCTCGCGGATCCAGCCGATGGTGCGGCTCTGCCACTCGGAATAGCCCTCGGAGGAGTCGATGCACAGCACATCCACACCGGCCTCAACCAGTGCAGGCACGCGCTGGGCGTAGTCGCGGGTATTGATACCGGCACCCACAACATAGCTCTTGTTCTTATCCAGCAGCTCGTTGGCGTTTGCCTTGTGGGAATCGTAGTCCTTGCGGAACACCATATACACCAGGTTGCCCTCGGCATCCACCAGCGGCAGGGTGTTGATCTTGTTATCCCAGATGATGTTGTTGCAGTCGTGCAGGGAGGTGTTGGCCGGAGCGGTGACCAGCTTTTCAACGGGGGTCATAAAGGTGGTAACGCAGGCATCGTCCGGGGTGTGGTTGACGCGGTAATCGCGGGAGGCCACAATGCCCAGCAGCTTGCCATTGGGGGTGCCGTCGGCAGTGATGGCGATGGTGGAGTGGCCGGTGCGTGCCTTCAGCTCCAGCACATCATGCAGGGTGGCAGTGGGAGCCAGATTGGAATCGGACACCACATAGCCGGCCTTGAAGCTCTTGACGCGGCGCACCATGGCGGCCTCGTTCTCGATGCTCTGAGAGCCATAGATAAAGGAAACGCCGCCCTGACGAGCCAGTGCAATGGCCAGCTTATCGCCGGAGACCGACTGCATGATGGCGCTGATCATGGGGATATTCATCTGCAGCGGGCACTCCTCCTGTCCCTTGCGGTACTTGACCAGCGGGGTCTTCAGGCTGACCGCCGTGGGCACATTCTCCGCAGAGGAATAGCCGGGGACCAGCAGGTACTCGCCAAAGGTGCGGGAGGGTTCTTCGTAGAAATAAGCCATAATCAAACTCCTTTTCTCTTAGGGTGTATCTGAAAAGTCGAAAATTTAGTCTATTTCTACAAGCACAGCCGGATTTTGCGTTAAACAGCCTTGAAATCCACAAAGGATTCCTGCGGCTATTTGCCTTAAATCCCGCTTGTGCTTGCGAAATATTCGTCATTTTCTTTGTTTTCAGATACACCTTAACGCATCCGATACAATCAGCATCAAAATCATTCATGTTTGCTGCTTATAAATTGATTGTATATACTTTACCACAAAGCCCGCAAGAATACAAACCCCTGCCTCGCCAAACTTTATAATTGTCCTTTGCGGAAAAACAGACAAATTGCCAAGCGTTTTCGGGCATTGGTCATACTTTGATTTTTGAAGTATCACTTTTACAGGCAAAGCAGAGCTTGCAGAACGCAAAAAAGCTCGTCCAGAATACCGGACGAGCCCTTTTGCACACGAAGCGGGACACTGCCTGTGCGGCGCATGGATCATAGCTGTGAAGGAGAACAGCCGGAGGAGGAGGATCCGCGCCCAGTATCCCAAAAACAAGAAGAAAAAGATTTCACACACAGCCTTGGGGCTTTGCCCTTGCTGTAACCATATTGTAACTCTTTTGGAACCATTTTGCAATAGGGTTTTGTAATTTTTTTGTAATTTATTTTGTTAACTTTTTATGTCCTCTTTCTGAGAGCATATTTTCCTTTAAAGGCTTCCCCCGGCCGGGGGAAATCTGTCCCCAAGGGGTGAAGGCTTTTGCTTCGTGGCAAACTGCAAAAATTGATTTCCATAAGCTGCTGCAAACATCATTTTCCTTTTTGTACCCGATATGGTATACTGGTTTTGAATATGCTGCCACAGGCAGAAAAAAGGAGTTTAGGATACGGATATGAAAACAAAATTGGGTATTGTGGGCTGCGGCTTTCTGGGCAACATCGTGGCCGACGCGTGGAAGAAGGGTCTGCTGCCGGACTACGAGCTGGTGGGCGTGACCAGCCGCACCCGCGCCTCGGCTGAAAAGACCGCAGCCAGCGTTGGCTGCGCTGTCTGTGAGGACGTGGACGCGCTGCTGGCGCTTGAGCCGGAGTACATCGTGGAGGCCGCCTCGGTGGAGTCGGTGCGCGCTATGGCCATTCCGGTGCTGAAGCGGGGCGTCAATCTGGTCATTCTGTCCATCGGTGCCTTTGCAGATCTGGATTTCTACGCACAGGTCAAGGCAGCCGCCGTGGAGGGCGGCGCCAAGGTGCATCTGGCCAGCGGCGCCATCGGCGGCTTTGACGTGCTGCAAACTGTCACCCTGATGGCACAGGCGCAGGGTCTGCCGGAGACCGCCGGCATCGAGACCCATACCGGTGCAAAGGGCTTCCGCAATACGCCGGTGTGGGCAGAGCATCTGCTGACCGACACCGAAAAGACCACCGTGTTCACCGGCAACGCCAAGCAGGCCATTGCTACCTTCCCCCGCCGGGTGAACGTGGCTGTGGCTACCTCTCTGGCCACCACCGGCCCGGAGATCACCGGCGTGACCATGCACTCCGTTCCCGGCTGGGTGGGCGATGACCACTGCATCACTGCCGAGATCGAGGGCGTGAAGGCTGTGGTAGATATCTGCTCTTCCACCAGCGCCATTGCGGGCTGGAGCGCCGTCTCCCTGCTGCGCAATCTGGCCTCGCCCGTCTGCTTCTACTAATATAAGGAGGAGTCCGTCATGTTTGAAAAGCTTGTTGCCATTGAGCCTGTCAGCCTGATTCCCTCTGCCGAGGAGGAGTTGCACCGCTACGCCAAAGAGGTGGTGCTGTACCGGGACGTGCCCGGCAGCGACGATGAGATGGTGCGCCGCATCGGGGACGCCGATGCTGTGCTGCTGAGCTACACCTCCCGCATGGGCAAGGAAGTCATTGCGCAGTGCCCCAACATCCGCTATATCGGGATGTGCTGCAGCCTGTACTCTGAGGAGAGCGCCAACGTGGATATCGCCTACGCACGCACCCGGGGCATCCAGGTGCTGGGCATCCGGGATTACGGCGACCGCGGCGTTGTGGAGTACGTTCTGCACGAACTGACCGGCCTGCTGCACGGCTTTGGGATGCCCATGCTGCGGGACGAGCCGGTGGAGATCACCGGCCTGAAGGTTGGCATCGTGGGGCTGGGCGTTTCTGGCCGGATGATCGCCGATGCGCTGCAATTTATGGGCGCAGAGATCAGCTACTTTGCCCGCAGCGCAAAGCCGGACGCCGAGGCTGCCGGTATGACCTT
>ERZ791905.2529-NODE-2529-length-10004-cov-8.796462_pt1 | contig 10004 bp, 8 predicted proteins | sample MGYA00510147_ERZ791905 | MGnify/ENA primary metagenome ERZ791905 (study PRJEB30046, sample SAMN00792084) | human gut metagenome | study: EMG produced TPA metagenomics assembly of the A metagenome-wide association study of gut microbiota in type 2...
GGAAGCCGGAGAAGTAGGTCAGGGAGGTGTAGTGGTCGGGCAGATACTCGCTGGAGTGCGGGTCGCCCACCGGGATGAGGTAGAGGTCCACGCCATTGGCGTCCATGGCGGCGCGCAGCGCAGCCAGACGCTCAGGGACTGTATTCATGCTCATGATAAAAGCCTTCTTTCTTACACTTGCCGGAAAAACGTCCGGCGGCGGTTCTCGCTGGCTCCTATTGTATCATTCCGGCGCACGGATTGCAATTGCCCCGGCCGTTTTACTCCAACGGGGTGAAACGGCGCTTATTCGTCCGCCGTCTTTGATCTCAGATCCAGCTCCGGCATCAGCTCCTCGCTGATGATGGTGAGCATCTGTTCCATTTTGTCCACGTCCTCGGCGGGGAAGCGCTCCCGCACACGCTCGACCACGGTGTGCAGGTAGGAATAGCTGATGTTGTAATACTCGAAATACTTCTGGGTGGGGCGCAGGTGGTACTCGCGCCGGTCCTTGGCGGACTGGATCTTTTCCACGTAGCCCTTGCGCATCAGGCTGCCGATCTTATACGCCGCGTTGGGGGTAGAGATCTTCATCATCCGCGAGAACTCCGCAATGGTGGGCTCGCCCATGGCCATGATGCCCTCCATGCAGAAGGACTCCACCGTGGTCAGGGTCGCCTCGCGGGTGGCAAAGCGCTGAAACACGTTCTGATAGAAGTGCAGCTTGAATTTTGTGTAAACGTCGTTGAATGCTTTTTCCAGCATGGTGCGGCTCCTTCCGATCGCTCAATTTCCTTTAGTATACCATGTTTTTCCCCAGAAGCAACGGAATTTTTCCGTTTTGAAACAAAGGGCCCCCCAGCCCATGCAGGCCGGGAGGTCCTTTGCGTTAAGGGGGACGCTCACTGCGTCGGGGATGTTCCGATCGTGCCGAGGAGCTTTTTGAGCCGGAGCCATGCGCCGAAGACGTCCATCTTGGTGACATAATGGTCCGGGTCAAAGAAGGACGCATCCTTCTTGTCGGCCGCGTCCATCAGGCCGTTCTGGACCGCCCAATGGGTGGCCTTTTGCAGCTCGATCTCTTCGGCGGGGATATCGCCGTAAAGGGTGGGCAGAGCCACCTCCGGTTTGCCTGCGGTCTCCCACAGGAGCAGCGCCAGCGCACGGCGGTCGGTCGGCACCGGCACACCCTGGGGCAGCGCATTGGCGAGGTAGAGGTCTACGCCCAGGTTCACGCCCTGCCACACCACGATGCCTGCGGCTGCGCCGCCCACCGCGATGGTCGCCGCCGTTGCCAGCGGAGAGGGCGCTGCATCCTCGATGATCTCCGCCGAGCGGTACTGCGCCCGGATGGTCACATCCTCGGCGGGCATCTGGAAGGTCATGGCCTCGGCCCGATAATCGACGTTGATATCGCCGCTGAGCTTGCTCGACGAAATGCTCCACATGTCAAACGTCATGCCGTCCGGGATCTCGTTCTGGTCCAGCACCACGGTCAGGGTGTCGTTCTCCTTGGCGGAAACAGACGTCTTGCCGTCGATCGTGCCGCCGATGACGGTCACGGTGTAGGTGGTGGGTTCCGGTTCCGGTTTCGGTTCCGGTTTCGGTTCGGGTTCGGGTTCCGGCTTGGTGATGAGCTCGCCGTTCAGCACCACGTCATCGTCCGGCATGGTAAAGGTCACGGTCTTCTTGTCGACGCCGTAGCTGCTTTCTGCGATGGGCTGGCCGTTCAGGCTGAAAATCTCGGTGTCGGCAGTGATGGTCACTTCCTTCGTCGTGGCATTGCTGGTCACGACGTAGGGGGCCCAAGCCGCAGACACACCGTTGACTTTCTCGATCTTGGCATTGGAGGAGGCCGCATCCCAGGTGATGGAGTGGAGATCTGTTACCCCGTCCAAACCTGTGTTGCCGTTGAATATGCCGCCGTTCACGGTGCCGCCGTTGTTGCTCACACTGTCCGCGAAGGTACCGCCAGAGATCGTTCCGTTGGTGTTGTTTTCCACTGTTCCTTCAAAGGTGCCCTTCTCGATGGTGCCGTTGTTCTTGACTTTGTCGTGGAACGTGCCGTTTTCGATAATGCCGTTGTTCTCGACCGAGTTCTTGAACGTGCCATTCACGATGCGGCCCGGTGCCCTATTGTCGACCTCGCCGTGGAAGGTGCCGCCCAGAATGCCGCTGTTGTTGAACACTTTGCCGTTGAACTCGCCGCCCGTGATGGCCGTCGGCTTGCCCACAAAGACGTTGCACTCCACCGCCGCACCATCTCCGATGGTGCTGAAATCGAACAGCCCGCCGGTCTGGTTGCTGCCCGTCAGAAGCAGCATGTTGCCATAGGTCGGGTCATTGGGGATGTACTGCCAGCCGTCGCCCTTGCAGGGGTTTTTGCCGCCGTTGGAATCCTTCGGCCAGCCGTTCTCCATGACGAGGTCGGTGCTGGTGATCGCTCCGTTCAGCACCACGCTCTCTTTTGGCATGGTGAATTTCACGGTATTCTTGTCGCTGCTGTCTTGGCTGCTGTTGCAGTTGCCCGCGCCGATGGGCTGTGGTTCAGGCTGTAGATCTCGGTGCTGGCGGTGATGATTACTTTCTGGTTCATGGTCAATTCGGCCACGACGACGTAGGGCTCCCAAACCGCAGACACACCGTTGACTTCCTTGATCTCGGCTTTGGAGGAGGCCGTATCCACGGTGATGGGGTAGACACCAAATCCTGGTACGTTTATGTGGCCGTTGAACACGCCGCCGAATATGTGGCCGCCGTAGCTGTTGTTCACCCTGCCCGCGAAGGTGCCGCCAAAGATCGTTCCTCTGCCGCCGTTTTCCACAACACCCTTGAAGACGCCGTCCATGATGGTGTTGCTGTTTGTCACTTTTTTCTCAAAGCTGCCGTTCTTTATGGTGCCTTCGTTTGTCACGCTGCCCGCAAAGGTGCCGTTCTCGATGGTGTTTCTGTTTGTCACTTTTCCATTGAAGGTGCCGTCCTTGATGTAGCCGCTGTTTGTCACTTCTTCATTGAAGGTGCCGTTGTCCATGATGGTGCCGTTGCTTGTCACTCTGCCCGCGAAGATGCCGTTCTTTATGGTGCCTTCGTTTGTCACTTCTCCCTCAAAGGTGCCGCCGGTAATTTCCACACGCAATTGAGTCTCAACCGCACACGCCACAGGCTCTGCCCCCGCTCCCTTACTGGTGTTTTGGGGATAGGTGGAACTGAAATCAAACGTTCCACTCGTCAGAGTCAGTTTGCCTTTCGGGTTCGACGCGTCTTTTTCACTGTACGTCCATCCTTTGCCCTCGCAGTCGGCAGTGCCGTTGTTGGAGCCGACCGGGTAGCCGCCCTCCATGACGAGTTCGCCGGTGCTGAGCACCACGTCCTCGTTCGGCATGGTGAATTTCACGGTCTTCTTGTTGTTTGTATCGGGGTATTCGCTGTCGTAGTCGCCCCCGCCGATGGGCTTGCCGTTCAGGCTGAATATCTCGGTATCGGCAGTGATGGTCACGATAGTGCCTGCGTAGGCGTAGGGGGCCCAATGCGCAGACACATCGTTGACTTTCTTGATCTTGGCATCGGGGGAGGGCGCATCCACGGTGATGGGGTAGCCACCTGTTACCCCGGTTGGTTTTGCATTGCCGTTGAACACGCCGCCAGTCACGCTGCCTTGGTTTTCCACACTGCCCGCGAAGGTGCCGCCAAAGATCGTTCCGTTGCCGTTTAACACCGTTCCCTTAAAGGTTCCACCAGAGATTTCTCCTCCGGCGTTGTTTATCACTTCTCCCTCAAAGGTGCCGTTAGTGATGTTTCCTCCTTGGTTGTTTGACACTTCTCCATTGAAGGTGCCGCCGGTAATTGTCGCACCCTGTTGAATCTCAATCTCACATCGCACAGGCGTTGTGGTCGTTTCTCCACCGCCTTGGGGATGGGTGGAACTGAAATCAAACGGTCCACTCGTCAGAGTCAGTTTCTTCATGTGGGCATCGTAACTCCAGCCGTTGCCACTGGTGCCGTTCGAACAGTCCGGCAGACCGTTCGCGCCCATGACGAGGTCTTGGGTGGAGCCTTCTGCAAAGGCCCCCAGGGGGAGCACGGAGAGCACCATGCTCAGTGCCAGGATCAGGCTGAGAATGCGTTTTTTCATCGGGGTCGTCCTCCTTTTCTGCCAAAGACTGCGTCAAAAAGCCGCACGGTCGTTCGTTTCTGGGTCCATCATACCACAGAAACAACCGGAATGGAAGCAAAGCTGCGTGAAACGCCCTGAAAACTGCGCGAATGATGATTTTTGCCCCCTTGACAGGGTCAAAAACGCCGGTTGGGTCAGTCTGCTTTGGCCGTTCGCAGCCGGATGACGTTCAGCACCACCAGCTCCAGCACGATGGCCACGGCCAGCAGCACCAGCGAGGTGAGCAGGCTGGCGCTGGCGCCCAGGAACATCTGGCTCAGGCCGGTGACGACATAGCACACCGCCGAGATGGCCGCCGCCGTGATGGCATAGGGCAGCTGGGTGGACACATGGTTCACATGGCTGCAATGAGCACCGGCGGACGCCATGATGGAGGTGTCCGAGATGGGGGAGCAGTGGTCGCCGCACACTGCGCCGGACAGGCAGGCCGCAATGGAGATGACCAGCATCTCCCCCTGCGGGAACGCATGGCAGACGATGGGGATGAGGATGGAGAAGGTGCCCCAGGACGTGCCGGTGGCAAAGGCCAGGAACACCGCCACCAGAAAGATGATGGTCGGCAGCAGATATTGCAGCGCAGCCGCCGAGCCGTTGAGCAGGTTGGCCACGTAATACTTGGCACCCAGCAGGTTGGTCATGCCGGAAAGAGTCCACGCCAGCGTCAGGATGAGCATGGGGCTGACCATGGCCTTGAAGCCCTCCGGGATGCAGGCCGCGAAGTCCTGAAAGGTCATCACGCCGCGCACCCGGTAGAACACGAAGGTGAACAGCAGCGCGATGCTGCTGCCCATCACCAGGCCCGCCGAGGCATTGCAGTCGGAGAAGGCGGTGATGAAGTCCACGCCTTCAAAGAAGCCGCCGGTGTAGATGAGGCCGAAGATGCAGGCCGCAATGAGCACCAGCACCGGCAAAATCAGGTCGATGACATGGCCGCAGGCTGCGGTGCCGTCGTCCACATCGTCGCCGTAGGGGCGGTCTTCGGTGGTGAAGAGGTCGCCCTTCAGCGCGTTGTCCTCGTTGAGCTTCATGGGGCCGTAGTCGGTGCCCGTGAAGATGAGGAAGAGGATCATGATGATGGTCAGCAGGGCGTAGTAGTTATACGGAATGGTGCGCAGGAACATGGTAAAGCCGTTGATGCCCGAACCTTCCGGCACCGAGGAGGTGACGGCCGCCGCCCAGCTGGACACCGGCGCGATGATGCAGACCGGGGCCGCCGTGGCGTCGATGAGGTAGGCCAGCTTTGCGCGGGAGACCTTCTGCCGGTCGGTCACAGGCCGCATGACGGAGCCTACGGTCAGGCAGTTGAAGTAGTCGTCCACAAAGATGAGCACACCCAGAACAAGGGTCATGAACTGCGCCCCCGCGCGGGTGTGGATGTGGGTGGACGCCCAGCGGCCAAAGGCCGCGCTGCCGCCCGCCTTGTTCATCAGGGCCACCAGGATGCCCAGCATGACCAGAAAGACCAGAATGCCCACATTGCTGGAGTCGGACAGCTTGGCGACCATGCCGCCGTCTTCGTTGAAGAACAGGGTGTTCAGGGCCAGTTCCAGGTTGCCGTTGGCAAAGAGCAGCGCGCCCGTCGCGATGCCCACCAGCAGCGAGGTGTAGACCTCCTTGGTGTTCAGTGCCAGCACGATGGCCACCACCGGCGGCAGCAGGGAGAGCGCCGTGCTGTACACGGCGCAGGTGTAGGTAGACGGGTCGGCAATGGTGCCGGGGGTTGCCGCCGTGCACCACAGCAGCAGAGCGAACACCAGCACGGCGCCCGCCCACGAAAGATTGACTTTTTTCATAAGATCTAATTCCTCTTCTGATTTTTTGCCTCAGCGCGGGGCAGACTATCCCCAACCAGACAGGGAAGGGGGTGTTTGCCGCGCCGGATTATAAAGCGCTGTACTTTGAACTGTTCCGCGCCAGCGAACAGGCCGCCCGCCTCCTCCACGAGGCCCAGCAGCGGGCCGAAGAACAGGTGATGGCGGAGGATGAACCGCCGCTGCGGTTGGAAGAACCGCTCCGTCCCCACTCAAGGGAGGGCAAGGCCTCTCCTACAAGGAGAGGTGTCACCGAAGGTGACTGAGAGGGTTCACCCCTTCTTGCTCTCCGCCTTCGCCGCGAACTTCGCGTCATTGACGACGAAGCGCTCATGCACACCGCCGCCCACGGGGCCTTTTTCGTCGTGCAGCGAGACCTTGAACACCAGCTTCCGGCCTTCCACGGCGGTCAGCTCGCTCTCGCAGGTCACGGTCATGCCCACGGGGGTGGGGGCGGTGTGCTCCAGTTCCAGCTTCGTGCCCACCGAGCCGCAGCCCTCGTCCAGCTCGGACGCGACGCTCATCCAGCAGGTCTTTTCGGCCAGTGCCACCAGTGCGGGCGTTGCGAACACGTCCAGTGTGCCGCTGCCCATGGTCTTTGCGGTGTTTTCGTTCGTCACGAGCTGGCTCTGCTCGCCGTGAATGCCAACAGTCAACATAAAAAAACTTCCTTTCCAGAATCGCCTTGCGGCAGTAAATTTCCGACCTCCTGATAGGATACCACATTTTCCGCGTCGATGCACCTGTTTTTGGTGGATTTCTGCATTTTCCTCTTTCCTGTCAACCCAAAACGCGTTATGATAGGGCAAAATGGGGGAGGGTACGCCTATGAACGACTTCTGGAAATCCTACGATATCACCGCGCTGGAGTACGGAGTGAATTATCAGTGTTACCCACTGTATGGAAGAATCCATCTCACCGAACTGGCGCTTTCACTGATCTTCATCCTGAGTGCTGCGCTCTGGTACAGGCACAGCGGGCCAAAACAGCGGCGGCGCATCCTGGTGGGGGTCACGGTGCTTCTGCTTCTTGACGAAGCGGCCCTTCTGCTCGGCATGGCCCTGACTGGCCAGTGGAATTGGAGCTATCTCCCGCTCCACCTATGCAGCATCCATGTTTTCGTCTGCCTGTACAACACCCTGTTCGACCAGAACTGGTGCAAAGAGGAACTTTACGCCCTCTGCATCCCCGGCGCGGCACTGGCCCTGCTCTGCCCAAGCTGGTTGGATGTGCCTTCATGGTGGACGCTCATCAACTTGCACTCGGTCTCCATCCACGCCCTGCTGATGCTTTACCCGGTCCTTCTCGTTGTGGGCGGCTACCGCCCCAGCCCCCGCCGGGTGCCGCAGGTACTGGCTTTCCTGTTCGGCACCGCCTTGCCCATCTATTTTCTCAACAAGTCTCTGTACACGAACTTCTATTTCCTGAACAACCCAACCGCCAACGTCATCACCTGTGCCTTCACGAGATTTCTGGGTGAACCGTATTATATACTCGGCTTCCTGCCCGCCATCGCTGCGGCACTGGCGGTGATGTATCTGCCATGGGCAGCAAAAAACTCCACCGAGAATCGACGAAAACATTGACACTTTTTCCGCTTACTTTTTCCGCGCTCAAAACGCACCCTTTTTGCAGATTGAAATCGCAGTTTTCTTGCGTATTGGGGTATTTTTTTACAATTTCGAGGTTCTGCTCAAAATCTTTGCAAAAAACCTTGACAGAGCCTCTTCCGCGTGATACTATGAACACATGAACAAACGTTCACATGAATGTGCCGCGAAAGGAGAGACTGCCATGAACGAACCCAAAGACGCTCTGCCCGCCGCGCAGCCGGGGCCTCTCGTGATGCCGGACGACGAAGTGCTGTATGAGCTGGCCGACCTGTTCCGGGTGTTCGGCGACTCCTCCCGCATCAAGATCCTGTATGCGCTCCACGACAGCGAGCTGTGTGTGCAGGACCTCGCGAATGCGGTGCAGCTGAGCCAGTCTGCGGTGAGCCACCAGCTCCGGGTGCTGAAGGACTCGAAGCTCGTGCGGTTCCGCCGGGACGGAAAGACCGTTTACTACGCACTGGACGATGACCATGTGCGCAGCATCCTCTCCATGGGGATGGACCATATCGAGGAATAACCGAAAGGCAGGTACTTATTATGAAAAAGAGCTACAAGATCGAAGTCGATTGCGCAAACTGCGCCCAGAAGATGGAAGACGCCGCCAACACCGTGGCCGGTGTGGCAAATGCGACCGTCAGCTTCATGACCCAGAAGATGAAGGTGGAGTTCGCAGAGGGCGCAGACCCCCACGACACCATGGTGAACGTTCTGGCCGCCTGCAAAAAGGTCGAGGACGACTGCGAGATCTTTGATATCTGAGCAACGCATCCGATGAGAACGGCTCCTCCTGCGGGGGAGCCGTTTCCTTCCCCCGGTGATTTCCTGTTGAAAGAAAAACCAGTTTTCAACACTTTCCACCGGGTTTTCAACAGCTTTTGCGGAAAAGTTTGAAAACAAACGCGAAAAAGTCAGATTTCTTCGGGAAAACCTCGTGGAAAACATGGGGGAAAACGTGGAAAAGTTTCCTTTCCGGGGAAAACCTGTTGAAACCGCCCCCAGCCATCCGTCAAAAGGAGAGTTTCGTATGACCAAAAAGCAGAAAAAGGTGCTGTATCAGATCATCGCAGCGGTCATCCTGATCGTGATCCTGAAGCTCCTGCCCGCATTCCCCACCCCGGTGGAGCTGGTGCTCTACCTCATTCCGTACCTCGTGGTGGGCTGGGATGTCCTGCGCAAGGCGCTCAAGGGCATCAAGAACCGCCAGCCGTTCGACGAGTGCTTCCTGATGGCCGTTGCCACCGTGGGCGCGTTCGCGCTGGGCGACTATGTCGAGGGCTGCGCCGTCATCCTCTTTTACCAGATCGGCGAGCTGTTCCAGAGCGTGGCCGTCGGCAAGAGCCGCCAGAGCATCTCCAGCCTGATGGACATCCGCCCCGACTACGCCAACATCGAGGACGCAGACGGCAAGCTGGAACAGGTGGACCCCGATGATGTCGTAGTCGGCACCGTGATCGTGGTCCAGCCCGGCGAGCGTGTGCCCATCGACGGCGTGATCGTGGAGGGCACTTCGGCCCTGAACACCGCAGCCCTGACCGGCGAGAGCCTGCCCCGCGATGTGCAGACCGGCGACGAGGTCATCAGCGGCTGTGTGAACATGACCGGCCTGCTCAAGGTGCGCACCACCAAGGAATTTGGCGAGTCCACGGTCTCCAAGATCCTCGACCTGGTGGAAAATTCCAGCATGAAGAAGGCTCGCACCGAGAACTTCATCACCCGTTTTGCCCGCGTGTACACCCCCGCCGTCTGCTACAGCGCACTGGCTCTGGCGTTCATCCCGCCGGTGGTCCTGCTGCTGATGGGCCAGCCCGCCCGCTTCGGCGACTGGGTCTATCGCGCCCTGACCTTCCTCGTCATCTCCTGCCCCTGCGCTCTGGTCATCTCCATCCCGCTGAGCTTCTTCGGCGGCATCGGCGGTGCCAGCGCCTGCGGCATCCTCGTCAAAGGCTCCACCTATCTGGAAGAGCTGGCCCGCACCGGGATCGTGGTCTTTGATAAGACCGGCACCCTGACCCAGGGCACCTTCAAGGTCGTGGGCGTCCACCCCGAACACGGTGTCACCGAAGACGCCCTCGTGGAGGCCGCCGCCCTGGCCGAGAGCTGGTCCAAACACCCCATTTCCCTGAGCATCAAGGCCGCTTACGGCAGGGACATCGACGCCAGCCGCGTCACCGATGTCCAGGAACTTGGTGGCCACGGCGTGACAGCAAAGGTGGACGGCAAAACCGTTGCCGCCGGCAACGCCCGCCTGATGGCAAAACTGGGCCTCACCGCCCCCGAAGTGACCGAGCCGGGCACCCTCGTGCATGTGGCCATCGAGGGGCAGTACGCCGGTTATCTGCTCATCGCGGACGTGGTCAAGCCCCACAGCGCGCAGGCCATCCGGAGCCTGAAGTCCGCAGGCGTCCGCATGCTGGACTATACCCAAA
>ERZ791905.2556-NODE-2556-length-9927-cov-3.762054_pt1 | contig 9927 bp, 4 predicted proteins | sample MGYA00510147_ERZ791905 | MGnify/ENA primary metagenome ERZ791905 (study PRJEB30046, sample SAMN00792084) | human gut metagenome | study: EMG produced TPA metagenomics assembly of the A metagenome-wide association study of gut microbiota in type 2...
TGCGGCACTCCTTGCTGCTTACGGCAAGCACCGCCCTGCTGCTCACAGCAGCCACCGCCCTGCTCAACGCTTGCGGCACCGACGACAGCCTCGCAGCCGTCCCCGTCACCCCCGACGCCGACGACCTCACCGGACAGCCCATCCACTTCGGCGCCCTCACCCTGACCGACGCCGACATACAAGCCGGCACCCGCGCCGCCAAAGACCTCACCACCGATGGCACCACCATGACCGTCATCATGACCGTGGAGGGCAGTCCATCTCTCCGGAAGATGGCGGACTATAAGTACACCGGCGGTTCCTGGCAGGCAATAAATGCCTCAGGGAACATCTCCGCTGGCGACGGCTTGCGCTGGCAGAACAGCACCACGAAGCACAGCTTCACCGCCTACAGCCCACGGCTGACGGCTGAAGAGAAGGAAAATGCAATGCCACCCATCATCACCTTGCCAGATGAATACAAAGCTGATAACATCGCTTCATACGATTATCTGATGACCCGGAATGCAACCGAAGTGATGCCCTCAAAATCCGCCGCCATTCCCCTCGGCTTTATCCACCTGCTGGCACGGATAGAGGTGACCGCGGGAAGCGACAAAGTAACAGTGATTGGCGCCAAGGAATCCAATGCCGCCGGAAGCACCAACAGAAAGAACATCAAGCTATGGAATAACAGCAAAGTGCATACCGGATATCTGCTGCCCGGAGAAACTTTCGGGAAGGAAGCGGAAGAGCTTGGTGTTAATGTTGCAGGATTCTGTTATTCACCCTTTCCATCGGTCACTACCGTCTCCGGAGCCATCACTAAATTCACCGTTAAATAATCTCTCATCCCAATGAAGACAACCCTATACCGCCACTTGTCCGCAGCCGTCCTCTGCCTGTCGGCAATGCTACTTATCGCCTCGTGCGACAAAGACAAGGATAACAATAACTCATCCACCAACGTCAATGCCTTGCCACTGAACAATATCACCACCCGGGGAGCAACCGGAAGCGACTTCACCGACGGACAACAGTTGACAGCCAAACTTACCTGCGGAAACATCACCAAGACGACTACCCTGACTTACAGTAGCGCAGAAAACGAGTGGAACAGCGTAGACGACCTCTATTGGCAGAGCAGCACCACAGAGCACACCCTGCTCATCTATAGCGCCAAAAACGCCACCATCATTCTACCCACGACTCCCTCAACCACAGCCAGTGAGGCAAACTATTACCTGAAGGAAGACCGCCTCTACTATCACAGCACGGTCACCGCTCCCAATATCCCTGCCAGCATCCTGCTGGAACACGCTCTGGCAAAGCTGACCGTGAAGTTACAACCGGGTTCGGACATGACTGCCGATGAACTGACCAGCATCAGCGTAAAAGTATCGGGAGTATATACACAAGGAACCGTGAATACCACCGCAGGAGATGAGAATGAGGGCAAGGCAGGCAATGGCAGCACCTCCAATACCATCACTCTCTGCCAACCAAACACCGCCACCCAGGAGTATTGCACCCTGCTGATACCGGAACAGGCACTAACGCCCGCCATCACCGTCAACATGAATGGAACGGACTATACCTACACCGCCACGCAAAAGATAACCACCGCCGCCGGACAGAACCACACCTACATCCTGAGCCTGAACCGCACCGGCATCACCGGCATCTCCGCCACCGTAGAGGAATGGAGCGGCAGCAACGATGCCGCCACGGAGATTCAGATGAACGAGATTACGATAGACAATAGCAGTGAAGGCGGCCTTGAAAACCTGCTGAAAAACCAAGGAATAGATAATGACAGCTGGAAGTATAATAAAGTAATCATCACCGGGACACTGAATGATGCGGACTACGCCACACTGAAAACATACGTGAACAGCGGAAAAATCAGAGGTATCAAATTTCCTGCAGGGGAAGAAATACCGAATGACGTTTTCAAGGGATGCAACAATTTAATCAGTGCAGACTTAACGGGGGTAGTCACTATCGGGGATTGTGCTTTCGGCGAAAGCGGTCTGACATCAGTCACGCTATCAGAGGGGCTGACAAGAATTGGAGACTCGGCTTTCTTTCGAAATAAGAGTTTGACGAACATCACCGTTCCGGCCTCGGTTAAGACTTGGGGGGAGTGGCTTTTTTCTGAAAGTGGCCTGATATCAGTCACGCTATCGGAAGGGCTAGAAGCGATTGGAGAAGTGGCATTCAGTGATTGTAAGAGTTTAATGAGTGTCACCATTCCGGCCTCAGTTAGGACTTGGGGAAATCAGGCTTTCTCTGGTAGCGGCCTGACATCAGTCACGCTATCGGAAGGGCTGGAAGCGATTGGAGAATTCGTATTCAGTGATTGTAAGAGTTTGACGAACATCACCATTCCGGCCTCGGTTAGGACTTTGGAAAGTCAGGCTTTCTCTGGTAGCGGCCTGACATCAGTCACACTATCAGAAGGGCTGGAAGCGATTGGAGATATAGCATTTTGGTCTTGTCCCTTAGAAAAAGTAGCCCTGTCCGGTGACAAAAGCATTAGTGTATACAACAATGCTTTTGATAACACCCCCGCTACCAAATTCCTCTTCCTCTACCACAGCACCATGAGCAGCGAAGAGGCCATCACCAACTGGAAGACCTGGGGCTCCACCACCTGGTCAAAAATATACTATAGCTACAAAGGCTCCGACAACGACAAGCTGGAACCCGGCAGTTACAATAGCAGTTATCAACAACAATAATTATTCACCCTCTAAACCATCAAAAGTAACAATGGCAAAGACCTCTCAACGAGCCAAGCTCGTACTCAAAGCACGTGAAAACCTGCTTACCAAAGACATAAAGAACGACTACTACCTCACCGTGAAGTCGCAACGCACCCTCACCCTGGCCGACCTCGCCAAGGAAGTGGCCGCCACGCACGGCCATCAGAATCAGAGCGAAGTGGAAATGCTCACCCGTGAAACCCTGGAACTCGCCGCCTGGTACCTCTCCAACGGCTTCGGTATCACCACCCCGCTGGGCTATTATCACACCACCGTCTCCGGCTCCCTGCTGGACAGCGAACTCAGCGCCGCCCCCGACCGTTCGAAGTTGAAACTCGGCATCAGCTACGCCATGAGCGACCTCATGCGCCAGTCCCTCACCGAAGCCGAACTGGACCTGGAAATAGACAAAGCAAAAACCGGCCCGCAACTCTTCTCCGTGGTCAGCGCACAGGATGCCCAGCACCCCGATGCAGCCACCCGTGGCGACAGCGTCCCCGTGGCAGCCGGCGAAGCCTGCATCATCAAAGGCCGTAACCTCAAGGTGGGCGGGCCTGCCGAAGCCAATACGGGCATCACGCTCACCCGCCAGGACAAGCAGGGCGTAACCCCGGTATTCATCCCCGCCACACGCCTCTTCCCCAACACCCCCACACAGGTGGGCTTCGTGATGCCCGCCTCCGCCGAAGAAGGCTCCGTATGGCAAGTGAAGCTCTGCACACAGATAGGAGCCAACAGCAGCCAACTGCTGAAGGAACCCCGCACGGTGGTGATGGACAACAACTTCGTGGTAGGCCAGCCTGCCGAGGAAACTCCCGGCGGTGGCAGCGGCGGCGACGGCGGAATAGAAGACGACCCGCTGGGATAAGAAAAGAAGAGGCTGATTTTCTCATAGCCAGTGAGAGCCTCCTCTCACGATGTGTGACAGGAGGCTCTCATGCGTTGTGACAGCAGGCTCTCACGCATTGTGAGAGGAAGCTGTCATGCTCCCCACACAGGAAGCTGTCCCCCAAGCATGACAAAAAGCCCCACCTCAACACCTTTTTTAGGCTTTTTAAAGAAAATACCTAAAAGGAGTGAGTGCTTTGTTGCTAAAAAGTGCCTACATTTGTACCCCGAAACAGTGCGGCAAAAAACACCTTGTTCCGAAAAACAACCCCACCACTTACATAAGTGAACATTGTTTTTCGTATATTTGTTAAATCTTAGAAGCGACAAGCTTTAATCAATTTATTAATACTAAATAAGTTATGAAAACCAATCTTAGTTCTCAAATCACTCTCAACAGAGTCTCCCCCAGGTATTACAGACCTGAGAATGCATTTGAAAGGTCAGTATTGACCCGACTGGAAAAAATCCCCGCTGACATCTACGAATCAGCCGAGGAAGGTGCAAACCACATTGCCTGCGAAATAGCCCAACTGATTCGCGACAAACAAAAAGCCGGACGTTTTTGCGTATTGGCGTTGCCGGGCGGTAATTCTCCCCGCAATGTATATTCAGCCCTTATCCGGATGCATAAAGAAGAAGGTCTGAGTTTCCGCAATGTCATCATATTCAACCTTTACGAATATTATCCGCTCACAGCAGATGCTATCAACAGCAATCTGAATGCCCTGAAAGAGATGTTTCTCGATCATGTAGACATCGACAAGCAGAATATTTTCAGTCCGGACGGTACTATCCCCAAAGATACGATCTTCGAATATTGTCGTTTGTACGAGCAGCGCATCGAAAGCTTTGGCGGACTGGATGCCGTATTACTCGGCATTGGTCGTGTAGGTAACATCGGTTTCAATGAACCGGGTTCCCGTCTGAACTCCACTACCCGCCTCATTTTGCTGGACAATGACTCACGCAACGAGGCATCCAAAATGTTCGGGAGCATTGAAAGCACACCGATCAGCTCTATCACAATGGGTGTATCCACCATTCTGGCAGCCAAGAAAATCTTCTTGATGGCATGGGGTGATGATAAGGCCAAAATGGTGAAAGAGTGTGTAGAAGGTGCAGTAACAGATACTATACCGGCATCTTACCTGCAAACGCACAACAATGCCCATGTAGTTATCGACCTTTCCGCAGCTGGCAACCTGACGCGTATCCACCGTCCGTGGTTAGTGACTTCATGTGAATGGAACGACAAACTGATCCGCAGTGCCATCGTATGGTTGTGCCAACTGACAGGAAAGCCTATCCTGAAACTTACCAATAAGGATTACAATGAAAACGGTTTAAGTGAATTGTTGGCTCTGTTCGGTTCTGCATATAATGTAAATATCAAAATATTCAACGATCTGCAACATACCATTACCGGCTGGCCGGGTGGCAAACCGAATGCAGACGATACTTATCGTCCCGAACGCGCAAAACCGTATCCGAAACGGGTCGTTGTATTCTCTCCGCATCCCGATGACGACGTTATCTCTATGGGAGGCACCATCCGTCGTCTGGTAGAGCAAAAGCATGATGTACACGTGGCTTACGAAACCTCCGGTAACATTGCCGTAGGCGACGAAGAAGTAATCCGTTTTCTGCACTTTATCAACGGTTTCAATCAAATCTTCAATAACAGCGAAGACAAAGTGATTACCGACAAGTATGCAGAGATCCGTAAGTTCCTGAAAGAGAAAAAAGACGGTGACATCGACACACGCGATATTCTTACCATTAAAGGTTTGATACGTCGTGGTGAAGCACGCACCGCCTGTACATACAATAACATCCCACTGGATCATTGTCATTTCCTTGATCTGCCGTTCTATGAAACCGGTCGTATTCAGAAAGGTCCGCTGACTGAAGCTGATGTGGAAATCGTACGTAACCTGTTGCGTGAAGTGAAACCTCACCAAATATTCGTTGCCGGCGACCTTGCCGACCCGCACGGCACACACCGTGTCTGCACCGATGCCGTATTTGCAGCTATCGACCTGGAAAAAGAAGAAGGTGCAAAATGGCTGAAAGACTGCCGCATCTGGATGTATCGCGGTGCATGGGCTGAATGGGAAATTGAAAACATTGAAATGGCAGTGCCTATCAGTCCTGAAGAACTCCGCGCCAAACGCAATTCTATCCTGAAACACCAGTCTCAGATGGAAAGTGCACCGTTCTTGGGCAACGACGAACGTCTGTTCTGGCAACGCAGCGAGGACCGTAACCGTGGTACTGCTGCATTGTATGATAGCCTTGGTCTGGCATCTTACGAAGCAATGGAGGCGTTTGTGGAATATATTCCGTTGTAAATCACTAACAAAGAAATAAAGAAAAAAAGGTTGCAGTGTTTTATCACTGCAACCTTTTTTTCATTTAACATTCTCATCAGCTTCATTTTCGTGTGATCTCTATCTCACCAAGATTTTCTTCATTACCATGACTCATTCAACAGATTATTCGGAGAATATGGCAACAGTTCCCTTATATTCGCCTTCAGGCAATTTGATTTCTCTCTTGTCTCCATTAAATGTCACCTCCATAAATACTTCTGTCTGAGTTGGATCCGAAGCATATACCTTCCACCCCTTCTTATAAGTATGCAGAATAAAAAGCCCCTTTTTATTGCTTTCAAACTTTAGTTTACCGGACAAGGAAATACTTCCGGCTTCATACAATGCAAGTAAATATGTATCTTGATCCAGTTGGACAGCCTGACATTGACTAGTATTACTGATTATTTTGAATGAAGATAAATCAAAGCGTTGTACTTGCTTAGGAGTGGTAGCCGGCAATATTATGTACTGATATGAATCATTTTGTGGAAGAATCCCATGATCTATATAGATAGTAAATACATCTTTTGTCTGCAATTCACTTTTAGGATATATCTTCATGATATCATTCCAGAAATTCGTACGCTGTTCAGAAAATATACGCCCTTTACCTTCCAGTAAAATATATCCGGTCTGACGATGAAAGAAACGCTGGGGATTCTCACAAGAAAAATTCAAATCCTTCACAACCTCCCACTTCCCTTTATGCAGATGTAGTAAATCATCTCTCAGCACAGCCTGTTCTACAGAAGTATTCACCTGATAACTGCTATCCGAACGAATGCCCGCTCCTAAACACAAGATATAATCCGGTGTAAAAATCCATGTTTTTCTAGCATAAAGCCCATCCCTTACTAAATCCATCGAGGTAAGACCAATAACGCCATCATTCACATTTCCTACGAACGAACCTTTATTTTGCTTTTCAAGCCATCCCATCACATGGACAGCCTTATCTTCTTGATAGCAAGTTACACCAGGCACTTTACGCCAATCCCAACAAGGAAATACATCCGTATACTCATCACCATCCACATAAGTATAGAGAGCACCGTCTGCCAGATAATACCCCTTTACATTATCAGTGCCCGACTCTGTACCAATCACCCTGTCCGATGCCATCCTCACAGATGCCATCCAAGTGGGACAACGATGGATTGTCATATCTGATTTCCAGAAATGATACTGCCCTAACAACGAAGTTGGAGTATTACCAAGGTTTTCATCAATCAAGAGCTGATAGGTATTACTGTCTTTACTATTCACCTGCGCCAACATATTGGCAGAGAACAAACTCGAAAAAGCTTTGTTTCGCTGTGCCTGCTTGTAAAGCTGTCTTCCGAGATTATTTACATCCATCTTGTTTTTCCACAGAATTCTCCGTACACCTTCATTAGTATAGTTAGTTATAATCTGAAAACGCTCCTCATCCAATGCCAACGAAGTGTCATCAAGAATATATGCCCAGAAACTCATAGTAGCCAAATAAGCTGCACCATAATTCCCGACCTGCTGTTGAGGTCCATGTTGATGAAAACTATAATCAACCTTAATTCCTTCTGATTTACCATAAGCCATCTTGATCTCATCGTTTATAGCATTCCTTGCTTTCCACACTAGTTGAAGGTCATTCAGCAACAAACCTTTCACCAACACATTGCCGGCTAACCAAACCTTATTTTGAGCTGTCATCCCTATCTTTGCCTGACTCATCACTTCTATAGCGTGTTTCTTTTCTTCCGTCGACAATTGATCTTCAAATAAGATAAACACAGCTCCCAGTACTTTAGGTATACCAATTTCATTATACCACCAATTGGCAGCTATCGGCTTCATTCGAAACCAATAGCCTATGGCTTTATGGATAGCCTCTGCAACCTCAGCCGATTTATAAAAATCATGCTCCGGATTACTATAAACTTTAGTCAGCTCAAGCACACGGGCTGCATGAATCCGCGGAAGCCAGCTGGCAGCCTTGCTATTAGTAAAATCAAGGTCACTCCAACTACCCTCCTCACTCAAGTCTGATAATAATTGACGAACGTACCCGACTTCTATCGGGCAACGTTCCATCAATTCTACAACCATCTGATCACCGACGATCTTTTCATGCGAAGTCTGACACATCAGCCGTATTAGCTGCTGTTCTGATTTGTTTTTATACAATATACTTTCTATATACTTCTGCCTGATGATGGATAAATCATCGGCTTTCAATCCCAAAGTAAAAATGAAAATGAAAAGTAAAAGTACAAAAACATAGCGTATCATATGTGATGCCATTTATTTCTCTATAAGTTCAAATTCTGTAACTTTCAAATTATCCGAACTGTTCCCGACAAAAAGTTTAAAGCTACCCGGCTCTGTTACGAACTGTCTATCTGCATTAAAGAACCCCAGTTCCTGTTCTGACAGAGTAAATTCAATCTTCCGGGTTTCTCCGGGTAACAATTCTATTTGCCGGATTCCACACAATTCAAGAACCGGACGGGTCACGGAACTGGCAACGTCCTGCAAATAAAGCTGGACGGTTTCTTTGCCCGTATACTTTCCCGTATTCTTAACAAAAGTAGTCACGACCACTGACTCTCCTGACCTATATTCTTTTTTTGATATCACAGGAGCAGCAATTTCAAAAGTTGTATAGCTCAAACCATATCCGAATGCATAAGCAGGTTTCACACTCTCATCCATATAACCGCTTACCCACGGATTGTTTGGTGTCCAAGCACGACCTGTACTTTTATGATTGTAATATATCGGACACTGACCTACATGACGGGGAAATGTCATTGGCAATTTACCAGACGGATTATAGCTACCAGTAAGCACATCTGCTATAGAATTACCAGCTTCCGTACCTAACCACCAAGTCACAAGAATGGCATCGGTATAAGGTTCCATATCGGAGAAAATCAACGGACGACCACCCATAACCAAAGTTACAACAGGTTTCCCGACCTTTTCTTTTATTTGTTTCACCATCAACTGCTGATTGGCATTGACACTAATATCAACTTTCGATTTCGCTTCTCCGGAATCCATGGCACGCTCTCCTACCGATACAATAAGCACATCATAACCAGAAAGATCCGGTAATGGTTTCAATTCATTCGTTTCCAAATCATAACCTTCTATATAGGTAACCTTAGCCTTGGAAAAAGCAGCTTTCAAACCATCAAAAACAGAAATCACCTCTTCTGCCTTGCCAATGGCAGACCAATTCCCCAGCATATCCTTATTAGCCTTATTCAAGGGACCGATTAAAGCTATATTACGTACGGTTGACGCAATAGGCAGAACATTCTGATTTTTCAGCAGGACGATTGAACTGGCTCCAGCTTCACGGGCTACTTTCCTGTGAACCGCATTCACTTTCTTGTCTCCGATTTCCTTCTCACGATAATTATAACGATAAGGGTCATCAAACAAGCCCAATTCGAATTTTACCGTTAAGATACGTTTTACAGCATCATCAATCAAAGTAATGTCTACAGCGCCCTCTTTCACTAAATCTACCAGATGCCTGGCATAAGTCATAGAATGCATATCCATGTCACAACCTGCAATAGCAGCCAGACGTCCTGCATCTTTATTGTCTTTTGCCATCCGGTGTTTGGCAATCTCACTAACAGAACCCCAGTCACTGACTACAAAGCCTGTGAATCCCCATTCTCCCTTCAAAACATCCCTTAAAAGAGGCTTATGGGCAGTTGCCGGAATACCGTTTATCTCTTTAAAAGCATTCATAAAAGTGCCCACTCCGGCTTCTACTGCAGCCCGGAATGGTGGTAAATATACTTGTTGAAGTGTATGTTCCGAGATATCAGCTTCGGCATAATCTTTACCTGCTACCGCCGCTCCATAAGCAGCAAAATGCTTCGCACAAGCAAGAACTGTGTTTCTATCATTAT
>ERZ791905.2575-NODE-2575-length-9867-cov-3.794130_pt1 | contig 9867 bp, 6 predicted proteins | sample MGYA00510147_ERZ791905 | MGnify/ENA primary metagenome ERZ791905 (study PRJEB30046, sample SAMN00792084) | human gut metagenome | study: EMG produced TPA metagenomics assembly of the A metagenome-wide association study of gut microbiota in type 2...
CTCCGAAGTCCGTTATACCGTTTTTTGTAGTGGTAAGAATTATGCCACCCACATGAAAACCTACAAGGAAGCACAACTGAAATACGTCCCGCTATTCCATGCCAATGGGGCGCAAAGCACTCCATACGATATCCTGTCGATGCTTAAATGTCTGCGAGGCTATGATGCAGTAGTCATATTAGGCGTGTCGGGCTGCATTTTCCTACCCATATTCAGGCTATTGTATCGCAAGCGGCTAATAGTGAACATTGACGGACTGGAACACCGGAGAGCCAAATGGGGCAGGTTTGCCAAGTGGTTTCTGCGGACAAGCGAGGCAATGGCAGTGCGCTATGCGGATGTAGTGATTACCGATAACAAAGGCATTCAGGACTATGTGACAAGTACCTATCACAAACACTCGGAACTGATAGCTTACGGCGGAAATCATGTATTAAAGGATGTGCCGATGATGAGACAAAACGAAATATTAGAAAAATACGGGCTTATAAAAAAGGAATATGCCGTTTCTATTTGTCGCATTGAGCCTGAAAACAACTGTCACATTACGCTTGAGGCATTTGCGGAAATGGGACAGAAACTGGTGTTTATAGGTAACTGGAAATATAGTACGTACGGAAAAGAGTTACAGAGAAAATACTCCAACTATCCGAATATATGTATGTTGAGCGCTGTATATGCTCTTGATGTCCTATACACATTAAGAAACAATGCAAGAGTCTATATCCATGGTCATAGTGCCGGAGGTACAAATCCATCATTGGTGGAAGCCATGTTTTTCGGCAAGCCGATTTTGGCATACGATGTGGTCTATAACCGGGAAACTACGGAAAACGAAGCTTGCTACTTCCAAAACTGCGAACAGTTGGTGAAGCTACTGCACGGAACAGAGGAAAGTGGAGAACTGCTGAAAGAAATTGCAGAAAGACGATATACATGGAAGTATATAGCAAAACAATATGAGGCATTATATGAATAAAAGAATCTTATCATTTCTTATTGGAGTAGCCACGATGATGTGCAACGGCATGAGTTGTGGCGCCCAAACACAAAGAGAATCGTACGTAGATATATTTTCCGGTGTGGAATTCAATTATCGGAATATATATTATAACAATAAATTGTATGACTTACTGATAAACCTGACTCCGGGTTTCAAGTGGCATCTCAAGCATCAATGGATGATAGCGGCAGAAGGATATGTTCCTATCTATAATGACTACGGAGAACGATACAAAAGAATACGGCTGAACATGGCCGTAGTGTCCAAAGAGGCGCAATGGGGCAAACAGTTCTTCAAGTTTAGCGGCGGATTGTTTGGCCGGGAACGATACGGAATAGACGTGAAGTGGATGTACCCGATGAACCACTGGCTTGCCGTGGACGCACAAATAGGCTATACGGGATTTTGCTTGATGGCTGTGGACTGGGAATGCAGCAAGATGGAGAGGGTGACAGGATGGATAGGCGCAAGGATGTATATGAACAAACTGAATACAGAATTTCGCCTGCAAGGAGGAAGGTATATTTATGAGGACTATGGAGTGAGGGGGGAATGTATGCGACACTTCAAACATTGTACTGTAGGGGTGTATGCCCAATACAGCGATTGGGGCGAAGAAAATTTCGGTTTCAAGATTGTTATGATGATTCCACCTTACAAACGGAAAATGCGAAAAATAAACTTTCGCCCGGCATCTAATTTCCGGTTGACTTACAACCTGCAGGCTGATCCTTACTCCATACTAATGTACAGGACAGATCCAGAAGAAAATGAACGCGAGGGCTACTTCAACCGGGATTCACTGCAATGGGGAGCGAACAGGATGCCTGCCGACTTCTCCGAAAAGAAAGGAGGTAGTGGGAAATGAAAAATGAAGAATTAAAAATGAAGGATAAGGGGAGGCGTGTAAAATGGTTACTTGTCATGATATTTTTTGCTTTCCAGACAACTGCTGCCCAGCAATACACAGGTACAACCGGGCTTATTCATACTCCTTCGGCTGAAATTAATAAAGAGGGAACAGCGAGAATAGGTGTCCATTTTCTTGCAAAAGAGTTTAGCCCGCAACCTTTCAGCTACAACACCGGAACTTATTATTTAAGTATAACTCCTTTCTCCTGGGTTGAAATAGCCTATACCTGCACATTGCAAAAAGGAAGCAGGAAGGATGTTGATGGAAATTGGGAGAAAAAGACAGGATATTACTATCAGGACCGCTACTTCTCGCTAAAGTTGCGTCCGCTGAAAGAAGGTAAATATTGGCCGGCCATCGCCATAGGAACCAACGATCCGTATGGTACAAACGGGAAAAATAACAAGGCCGATGTTCCTGCGAATGAGGGAAAAAGTAATAATGGTGACGGGAAGAGCCAATATTTCTGCAATTACTACATAGCCGCTACCAAGCACTTTCCAATCAACAATCACCAAATCGGCATACATGCCGCCTACCGAAAGTGGAAACGCGACTATAACCGAAAATGGAACGGACTTGTAGGAGGCATTACTTATCAGCCCTCTTTTGCAAGGAACCTTCGGGTGATAGCAGAATATACAGGCGGTGATATCAATGTGGGTGCCGACTGCCTGCTATGGAAGCATCTATTGCTACAAACCTCCTTGCAGGATGGAAAATATTTCTCCGGAGGGGTTTGCTTCCAAATGAATTTATTCTAAAATTCATCATAATATAGGCGAAAAGTCTATCAAATCAATTAATAATTAACTAAAAAAGGAGACATGAAAATGAATTCAAATTTAAAGAAGTGGAGTGTTTTAACTCTCGTTGCAGCAGCAACAACTTTAGGACTCTTATCCTGCCATGACAAGGACGAAGAGAAAGTAGAGGTTCCGGTAGTAGAAGCCGTAACCCACAGTATTGGCGGCGTGGTGCTGACACCTGCCGAGGAAGCCGTCAGTGGCGCTAAAGTGACAGCAACTCTCGGAGACAAGACTTTGGAAGCCAGCACCGACGCACAAGGTAAATTTGTGTTTGAGGATCTGGAAAAGGCCGGTACATACGCCTTGGCTTTCACTGCCGACGAACGAATAGATGCGAGTACGGAAGTCGTGATTGCCGATGATAAGAAATCGCATAACGAAAGTATCACCATCGTGATGGATAAAAAAGCGGTGGAGCAAAAAGTGACCGAAGAGGTAAAAGTAGAGATTAAAACCGACGAAGAAGCCCAAAAGGCTGCCGATGAAGCGACCCAACAGGAAAATGCAACCGAAGAGGCTAAAGAAGACTTGGCAGACGTAACCAAGGATCAGATTGTCCAGACGAAAGAAGAAGTAAAAGTAGAAGCATCGACCGAAGTGGCAGCGGAAGATGCGGAGGCTGCCGTAACAGTGGAAGTAGCCATTCCCGCCCAGACCGTGATGTACGTTAAGGACGAGACCGGCAAAGTGGTAGACGTGCCCGAAGATCTCACGATTACGATAGCACCTGTAGCCCATGTAGCTTCGGCAGAAGACAATACAACTGAATCACCGGCTTCGGCACCTGCTGTAGCCACCGTGGTTTGCGGTCCTGATGGACTTCAATTTGCTACTCCTGTTGACTTGACAGTTGCCAACCCGATGGGTGACGAAAGCTTTGAAGGTGCCGCACTTTATTATCTCAATCCGAAAACAAACCTATGGGAAAAAGAAACAGCGGAAGTAAAATTAACAGATGACGGTTACAAGACTCAAGTTACTCACTTTTCCGCTTACTCGGTAAAACTCCCGGAGATTGCCCCGACCATTACAACTGCCAGCGAAAACCTCACCGTAACAGGCGTTGACAACACACTCGGCTCAAAAACGCTGACTAATGTGGAAATTCCTTATACCGTGAAGCAAGGAGTAGAAACAAATGATATAAAATCGGCTTGCAGTGCCCAAGGATTGTCGGATACGAGCTTCCGCATGATTAAAAACATTGTGGCTAACCGTGTCGGTACAACTAAAGTTAATACCGAAGAGAAGACTTACAAAACCGGTATGAATTTACAGGTAGGTCAAGGTATACGTATCGTATCTGCATCCCAGGCACTGACCAACTACACTTGGAATTTTAAGGTAACTACTTCCAATGGGGTTAAAGTTGTGAAGGTCACCGCCAAAAAATATGGCGCGGCAAGCATCCAGATTCAAGGTTACAGCAGGGATCATACAGGTGGCTCAAACTAAAGACCAACAATTGTATGTATAATAAAAAGGCGCTCCAAATAATTGGGGCGCCTTTTATATATCCGCCATTATGAACAACAATATATGATCTTTGGAATCTCCTTCCCTTACATTCAGGTGAAAGAATCCCTCTGTTTCCCTTGCATTTCACAGGAAAAAGCGCGATTTTTGCCCATCAAACCAATAATTCGTGATAAGCCATGCTCAGCAAGCTTAAATTAAACCAGCTTTATTTTAAAGATACGCAGTTCGCCAACCTGATGACGCGCCGCATTTTCAATGTCCTTCTGATAGCCAACCCATACGATGCTTTTATGCTGGAAGACGACGGGCGCATAGATGAAAAAATATTTAATGAATACACATCGCTCTCCCTGCGTTATCCTCCACGTTTTACCCAGGTATCCACCTGTGAAGAAGCGTTGGCACAACTTTCCACCGTACCGTTCGACCTCATCATCTGCATGCCGGGTACGGGAGATAACGACAGTTTCGATGTAGCACGCCACATCAAGAGCCTGTATGAACATATCCCCATGGTGATACTGACGCCTTTCAGTCACGGCATCACCAAGCGTATTGCCAATGAAGACCTGAGCCCCTTCGAATATATCTTCTGTTGGTTGGGAAATACCGATTTGCTGGTATCTATCATCAAACTGATAGAGGACAAGATGAACCTGGAGCACGATGTAAACGAAGTCGGTGTACAAGTGATTCTGGTAGTGGAAGACGGTATCCGGTTCTACTCGTCTATCTTGCCCAACCTTTATAAATTCGTGCTGAAACAAAGCCAGGAATTCAGTACCGAAGCATTGAATGCCCACCAGCGGACACTGCGTATGCGTGGACGTCCGAAGATCGTGCTGGCGCGTACATACGAAGAAGCTATCGGTATCTACGAGAAATACAAGAATAATATATTAGGAGTGATTACCGATGTCCGCTTTCCACGCGTGGAACGTGGCGAAAAGGACGGACTGGCAGGTATCAAGCTGTGCGCAGCTATCCGTAAGGAAGATCCGTTCGTGCCACTCATCATCCAATCGTCCGAATCGGAAAATGCACTGTATGCATCCAAATACGGTGCCGCCTTCATCGACAAGAACTCCAAGAAGATGGATGTGGACCTGCGCCGCATCGTATCGGACAACTTCGGTTTCGGCGATTTCATTTTCCGCAATCCCGATACGCTGGAAGAGATAGCCCGCGTAAAGAACCTGAAAGAATTGCAGAATATCCTCTTTGCCGTACCCGCTGAGTCGTTCCTCTACCATATCAGCCGTAACCACGTCAGCCGCTGGCTCTACTCACGCGCCATGTTCCCGGTGGCAGAGTTCCTGAAACCTATCACTTGGAACAGTCTGCAAGACGTGGATGCCCACCGCAAGATCATATTCGAAGCCATCGTAAAATACCGTAAGATGAAGAACCAAGGTGTGGTAGCCGTGTTCAAGCGTGACCGCTTCGACCGTTACTCCAACTTTGCCCGTATCGGTGATGGTTCATTGGGAGGCAAAGGCCGTGGACTGGCTTTTATTGACAACATGGTGAAGCATCATCCCGAATTTGAAGAGTTCGATAATGCCCGTGTTGCCATCCCTAAGACAGTGGTACTCTGTACCGATGTCTTCGACGAGTTCATGGAGACGAACAACCTGTATCAGGTAGCCCTCTCCGATGCTGATGACGACTTAATCCTGCGCTACTTCCTGAAAGCCAAACTACCCGACCGATTGGTGGAAGACTTCTTCACTTTCTTCGATGTAGTGAAATCACCGCTTGCCATCCGTTCGTCTTCCTTACTCGAAGATTCGCACTATCAGCCCTTCGCCGGAATCTATAATACTTATATGATTCCTTATCTGGATGATAAATACGAAATGCTCCGTATGCTGTCCGACGCCATCAAAGGTGTATATGCTTCGGTCTATTTCCGCGACAGCAAGGCGTATATGCAGGCCACAAGCAATGTCATCGACCAGGAGAAGATGGCTGTCATCCTGCAAGAGGTAGTCGGCAACCAATATGGCGACCGTTATTACCCCAGTATGTCCGGCGTGGCACGTTCACTCAACTATTACCCCATCGGTGATGAAAAGGCCGAAGAAGGTACAGTAAACCTCGCCCTCGGTCTTGGCAAGTACATCGTAGACGGTGGCATGACGCTCCGCTTCTCTCCTTATCATCCCAATCAAGTGTTACAAACCAGTGAAATGGAGATAGCCCTGAAAGAGACGCAAACCCGCTTCTATGCCCTCGACCTGCGCAATGCCGGACACGACTTCTCTATGGACGATGGCTTCAATCTGCTGAAACTGCACGTGAAAGAGGCGGAAAAGGATGGAGCACTGAACTATATAGCCTCTACCTACGATCCTTACGACCAGATTATCCGCGATGGTCTGTATCCCGGTGGACGCAAGGTAATCACTTTCGCCAACATCCTGCAACATGACGTTTTCCCGTTGGCACGCATCCTGCAACTGGTATTGAAGTATGGTGAGCAGGAAATGCGCCGCCCCGTCGAGATAGAGTTTGCCGCCACCATGAGCCGCGAACAAGATAAATCGGGCACTTTCTACTTGTTGCAAATACGTCCTATCGTAGACACCAAAGAAATGCTGGATGAAGACCTCACCGCCATACCGGATGAGAAAACCTTGCTCCGCTCCAACAACTCGCTGGGTCATGGCATTATGAACGATATCTATGACGTCATCTACGTGAAGACGGATGACTATAGCGCATCGCACAATCAGGAGATTGCCTGGGAGATAGAGAAGCTGAACCAGCAATTCCTGGACGAAGGGCGAAACTATGTCCTCGTCGGTCCCGGACGCTGGGGAAGTAGTGACACTTGGCTTGGCATCCCCGTGAAGTGGCCGCACATCAGCGCCGCCCGCGTCATTGTGGAAGCCGGACTGACAAATTACCGTGTAGACCCCAGTCAGGGAACCCATTTCTTCCAGAACCTGACATCTTTCGGCGTAGGGTATTTCACCATCAATGCATTTATGAACGACGGTGTATACAACCAGGAATTCCTGAATGCCCAACCTGCCGTACACGAGACGAAATACCTGCGGCACGTTCATTTCCAGCACCCGGTTGTTGTGAAAATGGATGGTAAAAAGAAGCAGGGTGTAGTGCTTATGCCCGAACTGCATGCAGTTCAATCATAATCACTTCGCTGGGGGCGAACATGCGGATATTCTTATTGGAAGTACCCAGACCATTGGTAATAATCATCGGTGTCCCCTGGGAGTTGCGTTTCAGTCCGCCACGAAACCGCTGTCCGTAGTGCGAAGGAAGAATGGGAGCATAAAGCCCGAACAGCGTCACCTGCCCCCCGTGTGTATGTCCGGCAAGGACAAGGTCGGTATTCGTTATAGCGACATCCTCGGCATAGTCGGGCGTATGCGTCAACAGAATCACAAAATCATCATGTGAAAGGGCGAGCGTAGGAGATACACCATTCTTCTGCAGGTTGAAAGGATTGCGCACGCCGGCTATCAGAATCTCCGCCCCGTCCCGCTTCAGTGTATCCACACGGTGTTCCAGCAAATGAATGTTGTGTGCCTCCAGTTGGCGCACAATGTCGGCATAACAGGCCTCATAATCGTTGTTGCCCAGCACCATGTAGGTACCCATCGGCACTTTCACCGCCGCCAAGGCGGAGATGACGGGCGCCACATACTCACATCCCTCATGCAGATCGCCACCCACCAATAACACGTCTGCCCGCTGGTCATTGAGCAAACGGACCAGATTCTCCAGCCCCTTCTCCTTGAAAAGACTTTTGTAGTGCAAATCCGAAATAAAGGCAATGCGAAAACCGTCGAAAGCAGCAGGCACATCGGGGTGGCTGAACTTGTACGTCCGCACCCGGCTGATACCCCGGTAACCGGAGCCTGCCTTTGAAGAGGTGATTTCTGTATCGACGAGTCGGATACTATCAGCTGCCGAAGTCTCCGGCGGTAGAAAAGGAAGTACGTACTGGTTCGACCTACAGGAAGAGAGAAACAGTACTCCGAAAATCACATAGAGGAACTTCTTCATCATATACAAGCAGTATTTTCTTCATTACACAGACACAAAGATAGGCATTTTCAGTATCTTTGTTGCAAGAATCGGTAACAAGCATTCACCCTAAACTAAAAACGGAATATGAAAGAGATTAAACTGAATTCACCTTATGCCTGGTTTCTCGCCGCCCGTCCCAAGACCTTGACGGGAGCCATCATCCCCGTACTGCTGGGTAGTGCCCTGGCTTTCAGCGACGGAGAGTTCAAGACCCTGCCCGCCCTGCTGTGCGCCCTCTTCGCCTGTGGTATGCAAATTGCCGCTAATTTCATCAATGACCTTTTCGACTTTCAGAAAGGCACCGACCGCAAGGATCGTCTGGGTCCGCCACGTGCCTGCGCCGAAGGCTGGATTACTCCGGGAGCCATGAAACTGGGCATCGGTTGCGCATTGCTGCTGTCGTGCCTGGCAGGATTAGCACTACTGTTCACCGTCTGGGGGCAACTACCCCACGGAGGTTGGGAGTTGGTGGCGCTGGGAGTAGTATGTATCCTGTTTGCCTTCCTCTACACCACGCTGCTCTCCTATCTGGGGTGGGGCGATGTGCTGGTACTGGTCTTCTTCGGCTTCGTGCCCGTCTGCGGCACTTACTACGTGCAGACTTACACGCTGAATATGAACGTATTGGTACTATCGCTCATCAGTGGTCTTGCCATAGACACCCTGCTGATGGTGAACAATTACCGTGACCGCGAGCAAGATGCCGTGAGTGGCAAGTGCACGCTGGTGGTGCGCTATGGCCGAAAGTTCGGTGAAAACATGTATTTGGGACTGGGCATTGCCGCCACGCTGCTCTGCCTCTGGTTTGTAAATACCGGTCAGTTGACGCTGGTCGAGTTTATCTGGGCCCCCTGCGTCTACCTCTGCATGCACGCCCTGACGTGGCGCAAGATGGTGAACATCCGCAGCGGCAAAGGGCTGAACCGTATCCTGGGCGAAACTTCACGCAACATGCTATTCCTGGGCATACTGCTGGCCGTAGCACTGGCTGCATAAACGCAGCAGGCATTCGGATTCATCTCATGAGACTATTTAAGGTCGTCTCATGAGATGAAATTATTACCTTTTGCCGTACATCTTCTCGTAATAGTGTTGGTAGTCGCCGCTGGTTACTTCTTCCACCCACGCCTGGTTATTCAGATACCACTCAATGGTCTTCACGATACCGTCTTCGAATTTCGTTTCGGGATACCAGCCCAGAGCAGCGGTAATCTTTGCCGGATCGATGGCATAACGTTGGTCATGACCGAGACGATCCTTCACGAAAGTAATCAGGTCTTCATTAATCCAGCTGATGTCAATCTGGCCAGCTTCGTCTTTCGTCTTCTTCTTCAGGACTTCGCGATATTCGGGTTTCTCCGTCATCAGGCGGTGGATAGTGGCAATGGTCAGCTTCACAATTTCAAGGTTGGTCTTTTCGTTATGGCCACCTACGTTGTACACTTCACCTTCCACACCTTCGCGAACCACCAGGTCGATAGCTTTGCAATGGTCTTCTACATAGAGCCAGTCGCGCACATTGCTGCCGTCACCGTAGACAGGAAGTTTCTTTCCTTCCAGAATATTCTTGATAATCAGCGGAATCAACTTTTCGGGGAAAT
>ERZ791905.2600-NODE-2600-length-9804-cov-2.265873_pt1 | contig 9804 bp, 7 predicted proteins | sample MGYA00510147_ERZ791905 | MGnify/ENA primary metagenome ERZ791905 (study PRJEB30046, sample SAMN00792084) | human gut metagenome | study: EMG produced TPA metagenomics assembly of the A metagenome-wide association study of gut microbiota in type 2...
ATGCGAGAAATCCCCAAGAACTGCGAGGCGACCAGCAACAACAATACTCGTTCGATTAAATTAGTTGAAAGTTTGTAAAGTTCATAAAGTTTATAAATTCGTTAGCCCTTGCGGAACGCTTGGTTAAGTGGCAAGGTAATACAGTACTTGGAATATTTATTATATTATTCTGATAATCAGTGAGTATGTTCTTGTTTTTATTTTTCATTCCACTTTCCTTATTCGTTTTTTAATGGAAGCAGGGGCTTCCAATCATTGTCCGTTTTCAATTTTCATTTGTCCATTTTCTTGTAGCGGATTCCAGCCAAAAGAAACGAACGTTTTTATTTTCGTAAAGAGAAACAGATTTTAAGAAAAAAAGGGTGAAAGAAAGCAGAACTTTTTTTCTTTTTTTTAAGAATAATTGAATTAACGCCGCAAACTGATCTTTTTCTCCTTTCTGCACACCGTACCATCATTCAATACTCCTTCCAGGATAAAAGTACAGTGGTCACAGGCATCATCCATAAAAAAGCGGACATGAGTAGGTTCGGAAGTTTTCAGCTTAATATTGGGATTCCAGTAAACGGTGGGACGTATATCCGTCGAATCGGCCATGGCCAGACGGACCGAGTCGACATCGTAACGGGGAATATAAAAATCTACCGGTTTCTGATACCCTAGCGGTCTGAATACAGATAAGCCTCTCTGTTTTAGCCGTTCCGGCCGGTAATCGAAATTTTCTGTAAATATCAACGCTCCATCCGGGGCTTCCTGCCCAAAATAAAAATAAGACATTCTTTCATCCAACAGGCTGATACTTAAAAACTGTTCCGGATTCATCATCATAATCCGGTCGAATTCTTCCGGAAAATCATTCAATACCAAATATAGTTTTTTGCCCCGGTAAGTGATTTCTTCCCCGATCACCATAACACCGGGAATTTCCATAAGGGCCGTACGCATATCTTTCTGTTTCATAGCAGCCAACCGGGCAGAATCCAGCATATACCGGGCCGAAGCATCATAGAAAGAATAATTTTTTTTCGGAGGAGTCCTCCTGACCAAAGCTTCGTCGAGCACATATACTTTCACGCCATGGTCGTAATAAAAATCACGGCCGAATTGCTTATAAAACTCATCTTCTCCGTTCGCTTGCCGACGTTCATACGGAATTTGAATCTCAGGCGCCAGATATACTTCCGAATCGATAATCACTTCTACCCCTTTTCTCCCTTTACTATTTCTGGCCTGTACAATGAAACCGGTATTCTCAGGGAAAGAAATTCTTTCCACCAAAAAATGCCCTGTGCTATCCGCCTGCAATACATCGAACTGCATATTTGTCGACAGCAAAGTCAATTGTGCATCTTTTGCCTCTTTTCCCCAGAAGTTTTTTACTCTCCCCGAAATAGTCTGTCCGCGTTCCATATAATAATCGAGTTGTTCAAACTCTCCGGCAGCGACAGCACCGACATCGAAACGAGTCCATCCTTGTGTCAGCAGCAAAAGATCCAGACAACGGTCCGTAGCCCGGTTTACCTCCCGGAAATAAAAGCCCGGATCTTCGATATACCCTTTCAGATCGGAATTCAGCAGCAGTTCAGAAACAATATTGTCCTGCAGGGAATCGCGCAACACGGCAGCATCGTCCGTCACAGACAGCGAAAAACGCCCCTCCCTCAGCGAATCACTGCTTAAAATAAGTTCAACATCGACCGCTTCCCGGCTCATATATCCATCCCGATCCGTTCCGATACGAAGATCCGTTTTTTCCGGATGACGGATAAAACATAACCTTTGGCTATAGATCCGGCAACGATAATCCATAAGACACAAATGCAATATTCCCTCCGGGAAATTAACGGCCGACAGTTTTCCATGCAACTTTCCCTCCAGGGGAGTACACACTAGTAATTGCCCCCGGGTATGGGCTATCAGATACAGACTATCCGGCAATACCGCCTGTTCTCCTCCGATCACCCGATAAGACAGTTCACGGCCATTTTGCCGGATACTCAAAGCTATACCGGACCGGTTCTCTTCGGGCAGAAAAAATTTTTTTTCCAGTCCCTGAGCAGACTTCACCTTCACGTAATACGTTTTCCCACTTTCCAACGGACTGTTCAACCATCCCATACCATGATGAATACTCCGGACAATATCCACGATACTATCCCGTTCGTCATACAGATAGCCTTCCACATCGACAGATAACCCATCTTTACCGATCGCTTTAAAAGCGACGGTTTGCCTTGTCCCCGGAATAAACTCCCCGCCTTCAGGAAAAAACGACACAGCATAATCGAGCGTATCGGCAGGCAAATGAATAGTCCGGCTGAATTCATAAGGGATATCGTTCGAAAAACGAATCCGGACATCCGAAGGATCTGCCAACTCCCCTATATTAATCCTGACCTTTCCGGATTCATCCGTTCGCCGGCGGTGTACTTTGCCCTCTTTGTCCTTACCGATCAACTGATAATCGACAGCCAGCTTCCGGTAAGGTTCCTTCCGGGAATTCGACAACCGGACAACCGCATATTTTTCTCCTTGTTCTTCCTGGTAAGTGACTCCGGTCAACACCTTCGAATCCGACGGATTGATTAAATGGATTCTCTTTTCATAAATATAGTCTTCCCCCAGATTCTGCATCCAGTAAGAATAACTCCGCAAAAAATATTCCCCCTGACGAATATCCTCCGGTACCTTTAAATAGCCGGCAAAAACAGAATCGATCAAGGCCAGCTTCACCTTTTTAAGCACCGAATCCCGGCGGTTGACCAGATCGACATACACGAAACGGCTATAAGGAGAAGGCCGGTGGGTAGCCGCATCGACCAGAAAAGCCCGGAACCGGATCGTATCTCCGGCATGATAAGATGGACGGTCGGTATGCAACCAAACCTTTTCCTGCATTCTGGCCTGTCGTAAAACCATAAAGTTGTGAACGACCCGGGTAAAAAAATCCGGATTGTCCGAAGCTGTGAATCCGACGATACAACAACTTACCACCAGCCAGAATAAAAAACGTTTCATGTCATAGAAATATTTCCGGTTCCCGTCGGGTACTGAAATTCTTAAACAACAGATCGGTATAAGGAGTCTCGAACAAACGCGCCTCATTAGGACATTGCTTTACACACGCACAACACTTTATACAACGCCCGGCATCGCTGACGATCTCTTCTTCCAAACGAATAGCCTGCACCGGACAAATCCCGATACAAAATCCGCATTGCGTGCATAATTCAGCTACCGTCTCAGGAGTCTGAGGGGTTTTGGGACCTTTTACTTTATAGGGGAAATTTCCTTTTACCACGATAGGGGCCACTTCATCCAAAGTCTGAAAACGGTTCAATAACCGCCCTACTTGCTCACCGAAAGCCCGCGCTTTCTGTAAATCCGGATTATCCGGCCTTCCTCCGGCTATCGGCCGGTCGGGTCTGCTATAAGAATGTTCACCGATAAAAGCAGCGCCGGCAACAGGCACAAACCCGTGAGCCACACACCAATCCCTCAATTCCAGCAAAGCATCGTCGTAATCCCGGTTACCATAAACGACCACCGCAACGGCAGGTGAATCCTGTCCGTAAATGCCTTCCATCCGCTCCAAAGCTGTTTCTGCGATACGTCCCCCATATACCGGAACGACAATCACCGTGATTCCGGAATGAATCGTGAGGTTTTCCTCCGGTTTTTCATAAGTCAGATCGGTTTCCGAAACGTGCCCGGTTCCCAGACCTTGCAAAACGGTCTCACCAATCATATGAGAAGAATGAGTCGGAGAAAAACAAATGAGATGTGCGTAATCGTAAGTCATAGAATAAAATGTTGATTTTTCTTTTGCAAAAATAACATTAGTTACCATTTCTCCAAACGGAACCGATGAAAACCTGACATTTTTTCCAAAGGCTCAAGGACTTGCAGAGAGAATAATCAGTTTGTAGATAAATGTATGACATTTTATGGAATTTACACTACTTTTGTGGACTTAATCATACGAAATCTATCTTGACAGATCTGTTTCCCAATTATACCGAAGAAAAACAAAGCATCCGCAAGTTCTTCAGGAGCTATGTTTACCCGGCCATGTTCAACATGGTGGTCATGGCTTTGTACAACATAGTCGACCGGATATTCATCGGGCAGGGAGCCGGCGCTTTGGCTATCTGCGGACTGGCCCTGACGCTTCCTTGTGTTTCTTTGTTGAGTACCGTCGGCACCCTGACCGGAGTCGGAGCTGCTGCCCGCATTTCCACTTCGATTTCTTTAGGCAACCGTTCCCTGGCCTGCCGTATCCTGGGAAATGCCACTGTATTGAATATCCTGTTATCTACGATTCTGATCGTTTACTCCCTGTATCATCTGGACTTTATCCTGGATATCTTCGGAGGAAGCGGGCAAACTATCCCCTATGCCCGTAAATACATGTCTATTCTGATCCCGGCCAGCTTGCTGACGAATCTGAATTTCACCTATTGCCATGCCATCCGTGCCTCCGGTTTTTCCCGCAAATCGATGACCATCGTCTTCGCGGGAGTGATTGCCAATATTATCCTGGACCCGATCTTCATTTTCGGTTTCGGCCTGGGCATTGAAGGAGCAGCCATTGCAACAGCCATATCTATGTGCATCAGCTCAGTATTGGTGATCCGTCATTTCAGAAGTCCGTCCAATATCCTGAAACTCCAAAGTAAATGTTTCTCTCCCCGGTTTCCGATCTTAGTTTCCATCGTCGGAATCGGTATGGCCGCTTTTATCATGAACATCACCACAGGTATGGTGAATATCATTATGAACCGTTATCTGGAAAACAACGGAGGAGATTACGCTATCGGAGCCTTCGGGATCATCAGTAGTTATTCCATCCAGGTCTCTATGTTGCTCATGGGAATATGCCAGGGCATGCAGTCTGTCATCGGTTATTTTTATGCGGCGGGCCATCGGCAGATGACGCTCCATATCCTGCGGAAAGCCATCCGTACGGGAAGTCTGATCGCCTGTTGCGGCTTTATAATCGGCGAAGCATTCGCTCCCTGGTTGGTCAAAGCCTTTACTTCCGATCCGACGCTGCTACAACTCAGCGAAGAGGGGCTGCGGTATACTTTTCTCGCCATGCCCCTGTTAGGGTTTCAACTGATCGTCACCAGCTATTTCCAGTCGATCCGGCAGGCACCTAAAGCCATCACCATGAATATTTCCCGTCAATTCTTATTTCTGATCCCGGCCCTGGGACTGTTTTCACACTGGTGGGGACTGACAGGCATCTGGCTGGCCATCCCCTTCGCCGACCTGATGGCCACACTGATCGCCCTCTTTTTCTTATGGCGGACCGACCGGAAAGCGGATTAATGGATCAGTTCGTATACATTCATTTCCTCCCCCACTACCCAAACCAGATCGCCGGCTTCGAACACCGTATCGGCATCCGGATTTCTTAACGAGGCCGCTCCCCGTTCCACACCGACTACGACACATTTGTGTTTGTCCCGGATTCCGGAATCCCGGATACTCTTCCCGTTAAAAGGAGAATCTTCGGTGACCACAAACTGTTTCAGGCATACTTCGCTCTGTGTCAGGTCTGAATCCATCGGTGGCAAGGTCATGGACTGCAGTTTACTCCCAAAACGTTCCAGCTGCTCGTCACTACCGATCACCTGCACCCGGTCTTGTGGAAACAAGCGTTCTTTACCACCCGGAATATTGATACAACTCTGTCCCCTGAAAACAGCGACGACCATCACCCCGAAGCGACTTCCCAAAGCCAGATCGGCCAACGTATATCCGGCCCACAACGATTCGGACGGAATTATAAAATCGGCCATATGTAAATCCCGTGACAGCAGATGCCCGGCAAATTTCGGAGGCACCTGTGTTCCGGCATGCCGGGCATACACCTCTCTTACCCGGAAATTCCGCAAAAAATGCCGTTCGATCTGGATAGACTGCTTTTTCAGGTAACGGGAATAAAACATCCCGGCCACCAACACGCAAGCCACTCCCAGTAACAAAGCGATAGAAGCTTTAAAAAGCGACACGATCACTACCATGACATACAATATCGCTATCACGAAACGGAATATGACCAGCGACACCAAATAAGCCCGGCTGAAATAACCATCGTTCCACAAAGACTGAAATTCGGCCGAATGGTTTTTCTTGGCTACGATAGCCCGCAAAAAAGGGGCGATCAATAACAAAATCAGAACGGCACACAACAACCCTCCCCAAAAACCGGGCAGCGATCCCCGGATCAAGGGCACCAGAAATTGAAACGAGAGAATCAGAATAGCGATGATGATCACCGAATAAATTACCATTATCCGGATCAGCGAGGTCAGTAAACGCTTCCAGTTACTTTCATGATTGACCACCCGGGTACCGGAAGTATAATGCTCGATAAAACGCTTCCATTTCCGTGGCAAATGTTTTTCGACATAAGGATAAGCCGGCTCGGCAGCCCGGATCATATAAGGAGTCAGAAATGTCGTTATGACGGCTACAGCGATCACGATCGGGTACAAAAAATTACTGGTCACGTGCATCGTCATGCCCAAGCCGGCGATAATAAAAGCGAACTCCCCGATCTGCGTCAGACAAAATCCCGACTGCAAAGCCGTCTTCAGCGGTTGACCGGCCAATACCACTCCCAGGGTACCGAATACCGACTGTCCGATCAAAACGGTAAGCGTAATAATCACAATCGGCCAGATATATTGGGCGATCATCCCCGGATCGACCATCATCCCCACTGAAACAAAAAATATCGCGGCAAACAAATCTTTCACCGGTTTCACCAAACGTTCTATTTTTTCCGCTTCGATCGTCTCGGCCAGAATAGACCCCATCACGAAAGCCCCCAAAGCAGAAGAGAAACCGACGGCTGTAGCGAACACTACCATCAGGAAACACAAACCGAGAGAGACGATCAGCAAGGTCTCGTCACCCATCAGCAAACGGGTACGCCTGAAAAAAGTAGGAATAATATAAATCCCGGTCAGGAACCACAACAGCAAAAAGAACAAGAGTTTCCCGATACTATACACCATTTCCATCCCTTCGAAATTCTTACTGACAGCCATCGTAGAAAGCATCACCATCAAGACGATAGCGACCAGGTCCTCGATGACTAAAATTCCGAACACCAGCCCCGTAAAACGTTGTGTCCGCAACCCCAAATCCTCGAAAGCCTTATAGATAATCGAAGTCGACGACATGGCCAGCATACCTCCCAGAAAGATACTGTCCATCTGTTTCCATCCCATCGCTATCCCGACGATAAAACCCAAAACCACCATACCCACAATGATAGTCAGAGCAGCGATGATAGCAGGACCTCCTACCTTCATTAACTTTTTAAAACTGAATTCCAATCCCAAAGCAAACAACAGGAATACCACCCCGATATCTGCCCAGGTCTGAATATTTCCGCTGTCGATAACCGTCGGGGTTAACGTGATATGCGGTCCGGCAAGAATACCGGCCACGATATACCCCAATACCGACGGTTGTTTCAGACGCTTGAATATCAGGGTCATCAATCCGGCTGAAGCCAGTATAAGAGCCAGATCCGTAATTAATGTAGGTAAGTGTGACATAAACCACGTAATTTGGCCACAAAATTAGCATTTAAACCCTAATTCCGTTCACTTGATCGTCCGCTTATTGAGGAATTCCATAAATTTATCTTTCGAGGAATCTGCTATCGGAATATAAGTCTTTCCGAAAACGATCCGGTTTCGCTCGATGACAGTGATCCGATTCAGATTGACGATAAAAGAACGGTGTACCCGGCAAAAAGAAGCCGGCAACATCTCTTCGAGGGATTTCATACTGATAAGAGAAACGATAGGCGAAGTCACCCCTTCGAGGTATATTTTTACATAATCTTTCAAACCCTCGATATAACAAATTTTAGCCAGTTCGACCTTGACCAGTTTATAGTCCGATTTCACAAAAATACAATCCTCTTCCAAACAGGCTCCCTGCATTTCACGGTTTTTCTCAAACCAATTCAAAGCCTTGTTAGCAGCCTTTAAAAATTCAGGATAGCTGACCGGCTTCAATAAATAGTCCAGCGCATCCACCCGGAAACCTTCCAAAGCATACTGTTCGAAGGCGGTTGTAAAAATCACTTTGATCTGTTTATCCAAAACCCGGGACAATTCCAACCCATTCAGTTCAGGCATCTGGATATCGAGGAAGATCAGATCCACCGCTTCTTCGCGTAACACCTCCAACACCTCCAACGCATTCGAACAACGGGCAACCAATTTCAAAAAAGGTGTCCGCTTGACGTAACTCTCCATCAAATCCAAAGCCAAAGGCTCATCATCGACTATCAAACAATTCAGTTCCATCCGTTTCAACTTCCGATCTTTAATTGAGCGACAAATTTGTTTCCCTCCCGTTCTGTCCGCAAATCATATTTTCCGGGATACAATAAATCCAGCCGTTTTTTTAAATTTTCCAGGCCGATCCCCGATCCGCTCCGGTCGGTTTCTTTCTTGGGAAAATAACTGTTTTCAATGTAACAGCAGATTCCCGAATTTTCCAACCAACTGAAACGGATATGAATAAAAGAAGGCTCCGTGGGGCTCACTCCGTGTTTAAAAGCGTTTTCGATCAAAGTGATAAACAACAACGGAGCGACCAGCACACCTTTCCCATCGTCCGGCAAATCGACCTTCAACTCTACATTTCCCGACAACCTCAGACTCATCAACTCGATATAACTCTTCATGAAATTCAATTCATGATCGAGTGATACGAATTTCTGATTGTCTTCATACAACACATGCCGCAACAGCCGGCTCAGATCATGGACGGCAAACTGAGCCCGGTCAGGATCGATAGCGATCAGGGAATAGATATTATTGAGGGTATTGAACAGGAAATGAGGGTTCAACTGGCTTTTCAGATTCTGCAATTCCGCTTCGGAACGGGCATTTTCCAATTCTTTTTTTTCTTGCTCGAGGATATACCAGTTTTCGGTCATCCGGATAGCGACACTCAGAGCCGCCACCAAAGCCATCATCACTCCATCCCGGATAATAAAAACACTCCGGGGAGGAAAAGGTCTCGAATGCCTCGGTCCCTCATTGACAAAATGAATAAAATAATACTCCTGCCATCCATGTAAACATAAGCTCAGCAACACAAAAAGGAATAAATTGACAATAATAAATACCAATAACCTTTTCCGGAACAACAAGCGATCGATAAAAATAAAATAATTGGCATAAAATACAGTAATAAAAGCGATGGGAACACCGACATACCCCAGAAATTTAACCCAGGTCATCGGATTTCCCTCTTTCCAGGTGAAAAAAAGAGGGAAGCCGAATACCAATCCCCAGCCGATCACCTGGATCAGAAACTTTAAAATTTTATTCTTGTCACTCATATTACAAAGATAAAGATTTATTTGTTTATTTACCGGATCAACCGGTAAATAAACTACTCATACCGGATCGCTTCGATCGGATCGAGATTAGAAGCTTTCTGTGCCGGATACCAACCGAAGAAGATTCCCGTCACCGTACAGACCACAAACGACAGTACAACAGAATACAGCTGCACATATACCGGCCATCCCGCAACCAACTTGACCACCCACGAGGCTCCGATACCGAACACCACACCGATCAATCCACCGGTCACACTGATCAGAATCGCCTCGATCAGGAACTGGGCCAGAATATCCCGCCCCTTCGCTCCGATAGACATTCTCAGTCCGATCTCCCGGGTACGTTCGGTTACCGACACATACATGATGTTCATAATCCCGATACCGCCGACCAGTAAAGAGATCCCCGCAAT